>Ga0194060_10000099_pt1 | contig 59476 bp, 57 predicted proteins | sample SepL225m_MetaG_FD_163427 | JGI IMG/M metagenome (GOLD analysis project Ga0194060, IMG submission 163427) | Anoxic zone freshwater microbial communities from boreal shield lake in IISD Experimental Lakes Area, Ontario, Canada - Sep2016-L222-5m | ecosystem: Environmental > Aquatic > Freshwater >... | reverse complement strand
ACGCTTCTCGGTGGACGTCGGCGCCAGCAGAAAGATCGGATCGATGTCGGCCTGCCTCATCGCCACGGCAAACGCGGCGCACTCCTCGGGCGGGTAGTCGACCACCAGCACGCCGTCGACGCCGGCCACGTGCGCATCGCGGGCAAACTCCTCGACGCCGTAGGATTCGACGGGGTTGGCGTAGCCCATCAGAACCACCGGCGTGGTCGCGTTCTCGGCGCGGAACTCCTTCACCAGCGCCAGTACCCGGCGCAAGCTCATGCCGTGCGCCAGCGCCCGTTCCGAGGCGCGCTGAATGGTCGGCCCGTCCGCCATCGGATCGGAAAACGGCACACCGAGTTCGATGATATCGGCGCCGCCTGCCACCAGCGCCCGCATCAGCGGCAGACTGAGGTCGGGATGGGGATCGCCGGCGGTGATGAAAGGGATCAGTGCCTTGCGGCCTTGCGCGGCGAGAGTGGCGAATGTGGTGGCGATGCGTGACATGATGATGACCGGGTCAGAACTGAATGCCGGATGCTTCGGCGACGGTATGCATGTCCTTGTCGCCGCGACCGGAAAGATTGACCAGCAACATCTTGTCCTTGGCCAGGGTCGGCGCGAGTTTCGCTGCGTAGGCCAGCGCATGGCTCGACTCGAGTGCGGGGATGATGCCTTCGAAGTGACACAGATCATGGAAGGCCTGCAGCGCTTCGCCGTCGCTAATCGTGACGTACTCGGCACGACCCGAATCCTTGAGCCAGGCGTGCTCGGGGCCGACACCCGGATAATCGAGGCCGGCCGAAATCGAGTGGGTTTCGATGACCTGCCCGTTCTCGTCCTGCAACAGATAGGTGCGGTTGCCATGCAGCACGCCCGAACGTCCGGCGGTAAGCGATGCCGAGTGCTTGCCCGTATCCAGGCCGTGGCCGGCGGCTTCGACGCCGATCAGTTTCACTCCGGTGAGCGGGATATAGGGATAAAAAATCCCCATCGCATTGGATCCGCCGCCGACGCAGGCGATCACGGCATCCGGCTGACGACCGGCGAGTTCCGGCATCTGCGTCTTGCACTCCTCGCCGATCACGGCCTGGAAATCGCGCACCATCATCGGATAGGGATGAGGACCGGCGACGGTGCCGATGATGTAGAACGTATTGCCGATGTTGGTCACCCAGTCGCGCATGGCCTCGTTAAGCGCGTCCTTCAGGGTCTTCGAGCCTGATTCGACCGGCACCACCCTGGCTCCCAGCAGTTTCATGCGATAGACATTGGCAGCCTGACGCCTGATGTCCTCCGCGCCCATATACACGACGCATTCCATGCCGTAGCGGGCGGCAACCGTGGCGGTGGCAACGCCATGCTGGCCGGCCCCCGTCTCGGCAATCACGCGCGGCTTGCCCATGCGTCGCGCCAGCAGGGCCTGACCGATGCAGTTGTTGATCTTGTGTGCGCCGGTGTGATTGAGGTCCTCGCGCTTGAGAAATATCTGTGCGCCGCCGAGCAGGCCCGACCAGCGCCGGGCGTGATAAATCGGGCTGGGGCGGCCCACGTAGTGCTTGAGTTCGTAGTCGAATTCGGCGCGGAATTCCGCATCGGCCTGCGCCGCGGCGTAGGCCTCGCGCAGTTCGGTCAACGCCGGCATCAGCGTCTCGGCGACAAAGATGCCACCGTAGGGACCGAAGTGGCCGCCGGCATCGGGCAAGTTATAAGGAAGGTCCTGCATCTGCATCTCGCACTCCGGCAATGAATTCGGTGATCTTTTGCGCATCCTTGATGCCACGGGCGGCCTCGACGCCGCTGCTGACATCCACCGCCCACGGCCGCACGGCGCGCACGGCTTCGGCAATATTGCCCGGATGCAGGCCGCCGGAGAGAATGACGGGCAGCGGCAGGGATTGCGGAATCAGGGACCAGTCGAAGGTCTGTCCCCCTCCGCCGTAGCCTTCGACATGGGCATCGAGCAACAAGCCGGCGACGCCGGGAACCCCGGCGAAAGTACCCGCGTATTCTAGCAAATCGAGCCCCGGCCTGACTCTGGCGGCCTTGATCCAGGGCCGGCCGAACTGACAGCAATAGTCCGCATCTTCATCGCCGTGGAACTGCAGCAGATCCAGCGTCGTTTGTGCCAGGACGGCACGAACAGCCGGCGCGGTTTCATTGACGAAAAGCCCGACTTTGGTGACAAAGGCGGGAAGCAGCGCCATCAGTTGCGCGGCCCGCTGCGGCGTGACATAGCGCGGACTGGGCGCGTAGAAGACAAAACCCAGAGCGTCGGCGCCGGCCGCGACTGCGGCCGCAAGATCTTCCTCGCGGGTGATGCCGCATATCTTTATTCGGGTGCGGGTCATGAGTCTAGCCAAGGGCAGGCGTGGTCCGGCCGGTACTCCACAGCAGGTGGTCCTGCGCTGCAGCGATGTTCAGGTTCCACTGCGGATCATAATCGACGCCGACAAAATACAGGCCGCAGGATTCGAAGGTCGGCGCGGCGCGGGCGCGATCGCGACCGGCAAGGAGTTCGCCGAGCCATTCCGGCGCATGCGCGCCCTTGCCGACATACACCAGCGCGCCGACAAGATTGCGTACCATGTGATGCAGGAAGGCGCTGGCCTCGAAGTCGAACACCAGCAGGTCGCCATGGCGCACAACATCCGCACGACGCAGCGTCTTGACCGGTGACTTGGCCTGACATTCGACCGAACGGAAAGCGGAGAAATCATGTTCGCCGAGCAGCAGCGCCGCTGCCGCCGCCATGGCGGCCACGTCCAGCGGCCGATGAAACCAGCCGACACGCCGCGCCATGAGGCCCGGTCGTTCGGCACGATTCAGCAGCAGATAACGGTAGCGCCTGCCGCGTGCCGAGAACCGGGCATGGAAATCATCGGCTACCGTCTGAGCGCAACGCACCGCGACACTGGCGGGCAGATGCGCGTTGACGCCCCGTACCCATGCCGTATCCGGGCGGACGACCTCGGTATCAAAATGCACCACCTGCGCCAGGGCATGCACGCCGGCATCGGTGCGCCCGGCGCAAACCACCCGTATCGGCGCATCGGCAACGACGGAGAGCGCCGACTCCACCACGTTCTGTACCGCACCCCCGCCCGCTTGCGACTGCCAGCCGCAGAAACCGGAACCCTCGTATTCGAGCCCGAGAGCGATTCTCATGTCAGCGCCGCAACCAGAATCAAGGCGAGGGCCAGAGCGCAGACGATGAAATCTGCCGCGGCAAAACGCGCAGCAGGAAGACTGAGGACGCCTGTGTATCCTGACTCGCGGCTCCCGGCCTGGCGCGAGAACTCCACTTCGTTCAGGGTCAGCCCCAGACGCACAGCGATCCGGTCTCTGGAAATATTCAAAATGGATAATGGCGCCAACAGCGAGCGCATGCCGGCGACCAGTGCGGGCGGCGGCAAGGCTTTCAGTATCAAGGCTACGGTAGAAAGCGCGATGAGCAAACGCAGCATGTTGTCGGCTGCCAGCAGCAGTCCTTCCTGACTCGCCCCGGGGATGGCCGGCAGCGGAGTTCCCGGCGTCAGCCAGCCAAACATCGCCAGCATGGTCAGCAACAGCCAGCGACTGCGCTGCAACAACGGGATCAAATGGGAAGAAGCCACAACGAGCGCCGCTGCGCTCAGCCCCAAGCCACCCAGCAACAAGGCTGTGCCATCGCGGCAGGAGGCCGCCAGGAGCGCTGCCAGGCCCAACAGGATCAGGCTTGCGGGATGCAGATGTTTCAAGGGTGTAGAGCGTCCCCCGGTGCTCCGGCACCGGGGGCGCGTTGTTGATCAGCCGAGACTGTCAAACTTGGCGCGTGCCACTTTCTGCTGCGCCGGGCTACCTTCTGCCATTGCTTCCTGGAACAGCTCACGGGCACCATCGCGATCGCCCATTTCCTCATAGGCCATTGCCAGTTCGATCTTGGTCGCCACATCGGGATTATCGGGTATCTCGGCGGCAACTGATTCGGGCTCAGCGGCAACTGATTCAGGCTCAGCGGCAACCGGCTCGGGCTCGGCGGCGGGAGTAGCTGCCGGCGTATCCAGTTCCAGACTGATGCTGCCGAGATCGAGTTCGAGTGGTGCCGGTTCAGGCACGGGCGCCGGCAGCGGAATACCCTGGGATATCTCGGGCAAGGGCGCCGCTGCCGCAGCCTCGGGCGGAGCAAGATCGAAGTCGAAATCGATGCCGTTGGAATCCGCTGCCGCGGCAGCCGGAGCGGAAGGCGACTCGGCCGCAAGCGGCGAATCAGGTACGGTGGCGGCGGATTCTGCTGCCGGCATTTCAAAATCGATATCGAGCGCGGCCACTTCGCCACTGCCCGCCGTCTGCGGAGCAGCGACAGCAACCGTCGTGGTCTCCAACGCACCCAGGTCGAGATCGAAATCCAGCATCCCGGGGTCGGCCTCCGCCGCCGCAGGAGCGGCGTCGGAACCGGCCACGTCAGCAGTTCCGATATCGAGGTCAAAATCGAGGGCGGCAGCCGCGGCGGTTGCTTCGGGCTCTGCTGCAACAACTTGCGGCGCCGGCTGTTCGCTGATCGGGCTGCTCAGGATCAGAGTGGCGTCCATGTCCAATGCGGCGTCAGCGGGTGCCGGCAGGACTTCGGACGGCGCGCTGCCGTAGAGCGGATTTGCCGGATCGAGGGCAGCACCCATGGCAACCGCCTTCTCCCAGGACGCACCCGTGCCTCCGGTCAATTCACGCAGTTCCAGCGCCACTGACTGGAAGCGGGAAATATTCTTGCGGGCCGAATAGATGTCGAGCAGTTTCAGATGAAGCGCCTGCCGCTGCGGATCCGCTTTCAGAGCATCCAGAAGTATCTCTTCTGCCTGGGTATCACGGCCGAAAGCCAGGAAGGTGTCGGCCTCGACAACCGGGTCGACCGCCTCCGGACGCCCGGCCATGTTCGCCACCGTCGCACTGAACTGACTCGACTCCTGCTCGCTCGGGGGCGGTGCTATCGATGCGCTGAATACCGAACTGCCGGACAGATCGGCCTCGACGATGGTTGCGTTCGCCTTGGCTGCCGCGGAGCGCTTCTTGCGATAAGCGGAAATGCCCAGCCAGCCGAACAGCAGCGCCAGCACGGCACCGCCGCCAAAGACCAGGGGCGCGTTTTCCTCAATGAAATCCGGCTCGGGCGGAGGCGGCGGCGGCGCGACGTTCTTCTTCGGCGCAACCGGCTTGGGAGCTTCAGCCGGCTTGGATGCTGCCGCAACTTCAGCCGGTTTCGCGACTTCGGCGGGCTTGGCCGCTTCGGCGGGCTTGGCCGCTTCGGCAGGCTTGGGTGGCTCGGCCGCCTTGGGGGCGGGTGCCGGCTTCGCCGGTTCGGCAGGCTTCGCTGCCGCCGGCAGCGGTGCTTCCGGCTTCTTTGCCTCAGGTACAGCAGGCTTTGTCGCCTGTGCCTGCTTCTGCAGATCCGCGCCGGTCTGGCTCTTCAACTCGGCGAGTTTCTTCAGATCACCCAGATTCTTTTCCAGTTCGGCGATGCGAGTGCCCGCGTCCTTGAGCGCCCTGTCGCGCGATACCAGATCCTCTTCAAGCGTGGCCATGCGCCCCTGCAATGGCTTGCCTTTGGCATCCTTCGCCGCTTCCGTGCGCGAGACTTCAAGCTTGTCCTTGCCGGTTGCCGGCGGCACCTTGTCTTCCACCCTGGGCGCGATCTTGCCGCTGACGGACTGCTTCGCCGCCTGATCCTTGGCCGGTCCGTCCGCAGCCGCAGACGCCAGGCGCTTGCGGTAGGCGTTGAAATCGGCAGCCTGAGCGACAATCTCCTTGCGCGCTTCGCCGGCGGAAACCTTGCTCGACGCCTCTGCATCGGGGATCAAAAGGATCTTGCCGGCCTTCAGCCGGTTCATGTTGCCGCCATCAAACGCTTCGGTGTTGCTGCGGAACAAGGAAACCAGCATCTGATCGAGGCTGACGCCCTCGGGCTTCGTTTGCGCGGCAATTTTCCCAAGGGTTTCGCCCGCAACCACAGTGCGCGAAGTGCCGGCCATAGGTTTCGCCGCAGGTTTCGCCGCAGCGATTGCGGTGAGTTTCTCGGCTGGCGTCAGCGGCGCTGGCGGCGCCGGCGGGCGGCTCTCAACCACCGGACGGGTTTCCGTCTGCGGGGTCGGAGCGGCGCTTTCTGCCGGTCCGGCCACGGGCGGCCCGCTCCTGACTTCAGGTGCGGCTATCGGGACCGGCGCACTTCGTTGAGCGAGTTCCGGCGGATCAAGCAGGAATGTGTACTCCCGAACCAGCCTGCCCGATGCCCATGTCAATTCCACCAGCATGTCGATGAACGGCTCGTTCAAAGGACGGTCCGTGCTTATTTCAAGATAGCGACGACCACCGCGTTCCTTGATGTCACGGGAAAACCGCAAACTTGCCAAGGCGGGCGAGTACTCGATGCCGGCTTGACGGAAGGCGTCGGCAGCAGCCACCCTGGCCACCAGCGAGTGGCCTTCATCGCGGCTCGCGCTGACTTCAAGCTCGGCCTTGAGCGGCTGCCCCAGAGCGGAGAATACGGAAATCTTTCCCAAGCCGGCCGCCTGCGTCGCCAAAGGCAGAACGGCAATCGCCGCCGCTATAACGGTGGCCTTGAGACGAGTTCGCTGGTCAGTATTGGGCACTGTGACTCCCGACGGGCATTTTTCAGTTTATCAAAAACGGAGGCTGACGCGAAGCTTCTCGGCATCAAGCGCAACAACCGTAACTAAAATAACATCATGATGTTAGCGATGCAAGCTCAACCTTATCATTACATTCCGGTCGCATCAGCCGCGCAACCTCAATGCAACAGGATGCGCAACATGCGCCGCAAAGGCTCCGCCGCACCCCAAAGCAGCTGGTCGCCGACGGTAAACGCCGACAGGTACTGCGGCCCCATGCTGAGCTTGCGCAAGCGCCCGACGGGCACACCCAAGGTGCCGGTCACGGCCGTCGGCGTCAGCTCTTTCAGCGTGATCTCGCGCTCATTGGGCACCACCTTAACCCAATCGTTGTGAGCCGCCAATATGCCATTGATCTCGTCCAGCGGCACATCCTTGACCAGCTTGATGGTCAAGGCCTGGGAATGGCAGCGCATGGCGCCGACACGCACACAGAGGCCGTCCACCGGAATCGGCTGCGCAGTGCGGCCGAGAATCTTGTTGGTTTCCGCCTGCCCTTTCCATTCCTCGCGGCTCTGACCGTTGCCGAGATCCTTGTCGATCCAGGGAATCAGCGAGCCGGCCAGCGGCACACCGAAGTTCGCCGTAGGAAACTTCTCGTCCCGAAGAACGCCGGCCACCTTGCGGTCGATGTCGAGAATCGCCGAAGCCGGATCGTCGAGCAGATTCTTCACCGCACCGTGCGCCTCGCCCATCTGCACCAGCAGCTCGCGCATGTTCTGCGCGCCTGCGCCGGATGCCGCCTGGTAGGTCATCGACGTCATCCACTCGACCAGACCTGCCTTGAACAGGCCGCCCAGAGCCATCAGCATCAGGCTCACCGTGCAATTGCCGCCGATCCAGTTGCGGCCGCCCTTGGCCAGGCTCGCCTCGATCACGTCAAGGTTCACCGGATCGAGAATGATCACCGTGTCGTCCTTCATGCGCAGGCTTGACGCCGCATCGATCCAGTGACCCGTCCAGCCGGCCGCGCGCAGCTTGGGGAACACTTCGGTGGTGTAGTCCCCGCCCTGGCAACTGATGATGATGTCAAGCGCCTTCAGCGCATCGATGTCCTTTGCATCCTTGAGTGGCGAAGCCCCGGTGGCGAATTCGGGTGCCGCGCCGCCAACATTCGATGTCGTAAAAAATACCGGTTCGATCAGGGCGAAATCATTCTCCTCACGCATTCTCTGCATCAGGACCGAACCCACCATGCCACGCCAACCCACCAGACCTACACGCTTCATGATCAATCTCTCAAATCAAGTTACAACGCCGCGAGTACTGCATCGCCCATTTCCCGGGTGCCGACCTTCTTCATTCCGGGTTCGAAAATGTCGCCGGTACGAAAACCTTGTGCAAGGACTTTCTTCACGGCCGCCTCGATGCGCCCTGCGGCAGCCTCGTTGGCAAAAGTGTAGCGCAGCATCATGGCTACGGAAAGGATGGTCGCCAGCGGATTCGCAACCCCCTTGCCGGCAATGTCGGGCGCCGAGCCATGCGAAGGCTCATAGAGACCCTTGTTGTTGGCATCGAGCGAAGCCGAGGGCAGCATGCCGATCGAACCGGTCAGCATCGAGGCCTCGTCCGACAGGATGTCGCCGAACATGTTGCCGGTGACCACCACGTCAAACTGCTTCGGGTTCTTCACCAGCTGCATTGCCGCGTTGTCCACCAGCATGTGCGAAAGCTCGACATCCGGGTATTCCCGGCCCGTCTCGATCGCCACGTCGCGCCACAACTGGGTGCATTCGAGCACGTTCATCTTGTCGACCGAGCACAGCTTGCGATTGCGCTTGCGCGCCGCTTCAAACGCCACCCGCAGGATGCGCCGGATTTCGCTCTCGGTGTAATGCATGGTGTTCAATCCAAAACGCTCGCCGTTGCGCATCTCGATGCCGCGCGGCTGGCCGAAGTAGATATCCCCGGTCAGTTCGCGCACGATCAGGATGTCCAGCCCGGCCACGACTTCCGGCTTGAGCGTGGAGGCATTGGCCAATTCCGGATACAGGATCGCCGGGCGCAGATTGGCGAACAGCCCGAGTTGCTTGCGAATCCCCAGCAAACCGCTCTCCGGCCGCTGCTCGCGCACATTTTTGTCCCACTTTGGACCGCCGACGGCGCCCAGCAGAACGGCATCGGCCGCCTGCGCCAGCTTCTGCGTCGCCTCCGGGTAGGGGTTGCCGGTAGCATCCACGGCGCAGCCCCCCAGCAGGGCTTCCTCCATCTCGACGCCGAGATCGAGCGCCCCGAGGACCCGAACGGCCTCGGCAACAATTTCCGGCCCGATACCATCGCCGGGAAGTACGCAAATTTTCATTGGAAATTTCCTTTGTGCCAAACGAAGTTTCAGTGACGGCTAACATCAGGCCGGTCAGCGCCAGGCGCCACGGCTGCATACAAAACATCTTGCTCGAGCGAAGGCCAATGCCCAAACACCGGGCCGGTGACTGACTGAGTAAGCGCGAGGGGGGGAATTATCGCACAGCCGCGCCTGCTGAATCGCCCGGAACGCCCCGCCAGACCAGAATCAGACCGAGCAGAGCGAGCAGCGACGCAGCACTGAAGGTGATCTGCGGACCGAGCCTTTCCCACAGGTCACCCGCCAGCAAGGCGCCAGCCAAACCGCCGGCGCCATAGGCAACGCTGCCGTACAGCGCCTGCGCCCTCGCCTGCTGGCCGGCAACGAACCAGCGGTTGAGCGCTGCCATGGTTGCCGCATGGTGTGCGCCGAAGCTTGCGCCGTGCAGCAGTTGGGCAAATGCCAGAAGGGCGACGGATTCAACAGCCCAGCCGATCAGCATGAAGCGCAGCGCCGCCAGGGCAAAGCAGGCCAGAAGTATCTTGCGCAGGGAAGCCAGAGCCGAAATCTTCGGCATGAGCAGGAATACGACAATCTCGGCTACAACGCCCATAGTCCACAACAGGCCGACCAGGGTCTTGCCGTACCCTTGCTCCACGAGATATATCGTGTAGAAGACATAGAGCGCGCCGTGCGCTGCAGTCATGAACAGACCCGCGGCCAGCAGGTACACCACTTTGCGCTGACGCAATACTTGCAGAATCGGGCCTGAGACTTGGCCCTCGCGTCCCTTTGCCTCGGTGAGAGTCAGCGCGCTGACAAACGCACCGAGCAGCAGGACCCAACCCACCCAGAGCTGCGAACTGACCGGTGCTGCATCGAGCAACAGGCCGACACCCATCACGGCGACAACGAACCCGACCGAACCCCAAAGCCGGATGCGGCCGTAGCGTTCCGGATTCGCCGCCAGATGCCCCAGCGTCAATGCTTCAACCAGTGGCAGCGATGCACTCCAGAAAAAGTGCAGAACTGCCATGCCGATCAGCAGCCCGACAAAGTCCTGCGTCAGGAAAACCACCGAGAAACTGGCGAGCGAGGCCGCCGTCGCTGCGGCGACTATGCGCACGCGCCTGCCACCGCTGTCGGCCAACCAGCTCCACAACAGCGGCGCCAGCAGTCGCATGACCTGGCCGAGAGACATCAATACCGCGATGCGGCCGGCAGAAAAACCGATCGACTGCAGGTAGAGCCCGAAATACGGCAGGAAGGCGCCTATGAAGGCGAAGTACCAGAAATACCAGGCGGAAAGACGGCCGTGCGGCAGGAAGATCAAGCTTTGTGTTTCTGGCCGGCGCGGAAGGCCTTCAGCAAATGGAAAATCTCGTCCTTGAGCTTGACCCGCGCCTTCTTCATGTCCTCGAGCGTGAAGTCGGCGACCGGCATGTCGTGTTCCTCCAGGTCCTCGACCTTGCCGGTGAGGCGGTTGTAGCGCCCGAACAGACTGCCGATGTAACCACCTTCGGCCTTCAACGCATCGATGGCGTCATGCATATCGGGGAATTCGGTGTAGAGATCATGATGACTGACTTGCATGGCTTTCCACCCTGTAAGACATGAAATCGGAAATAGTGCTCAAATTCTATCAGGCAATACCCGCAGCCTTGCCGGGGATCGCAGGCGTTTGGCATTCGACGTCGGCACACTGGGCGCGGTGATGCAGGGCGGCATCGACAAGAACCAGCGCCAGCATCGCTTCGGCGATCGGCGTGGCGCGAATGCCGACACAGGGATCATGCCGGCCATGAGTTTCGATCAGCACCGGCGCACCGGCCAGATTGATGGTACGGCGCGGCAGGCGGATGCTCGAGGTCGGCTTGACCGCCATTCTCACCACCACATCCTGTCCGGTGGAAATGCCGCCGAGCACTCCTCCCGCGTGGTTGCCGATGAAGCCCTGCGGCGTCAGTTCGTCGCCATGTTCGCTGCCCTTCTGCGTCACGGACTTGAAGCCGGCTCCTATTTCGACGCCCTTGACCGCATTGATGCCCATCATGGCGTAGGCAATGTCGGCATCGAGCCGCGAGTATACCGGGTCGCCCCAACCCACCGGCACGCCGCGAGCCACCACCGTGATCTCGGCTCCGACGGAATCACCCGACTTGCGCAAGGCATCCATGTAGTCTTCAAGCTGGGGAACAATTCCACTGTTGGCCGCGAAAAAAGGGTTGCCGTCGATCGCCGCCTCATCCTGCCAGGGAATCTCGATGCTCCCCAGCTGGCTCATCCAGCCGCGCACCGCCACGCCGTAGCGTTGCCGCAGCCACTTGCGGGCAATGGCGCCGGCGGCGACGCGCACAGCCGTCTCGCGCGCCGACGAACGGCCGCCGCCGCGATGATCGCGAATCCCGTATTTCTGCCAGTACGTGTAGTCGGCATGACCCGGCCGGAAAGTCTCGGCGATGTTGCCGTAGTCCTTGCTGCGCTGGTCTTCGTTGCGGATCAGCAAGCCGATCGGCGTACCCGTGGTGCGGCCTTCGAACACGCCGGAAAGAATCTCGACGGTATCCGATTCGCGCCTCTGGGTTACGTGGCGCGATGTTCCGGGCTTGCGCCGGTCGAGTTCGACCTGGATTTCCTCTGCCGATATTTCGAGGCCGGGCGGGCAGCCGTCGACCACACAGCCGATCGCCGGACCGTGCGATTCACCGAACGAAGTGACGCGAAAAAGAGAGCCGAAAGTATTGCCGGACATGGATGCTGACTGGAGCAGGGATGGAGGCGAATGGGACGTCGAAGCTTACCATGTTGATCGCAACGCCAATCGCGCTGCCATCGCTGAAACCAATCTTGTCCCTGGCGCGCTCAGGCAATGCCTAACTACCGCAGCCGTCAACGCTCGAGCAGGTCGCGCTTCCCCGGCTTTTGCAGCCACTCGTCGGCATCCGCCGGTGGCTCCTTGCGCTCGATGATGGCAGGCCACTTCTTCGCCAATTCGGCATTCAGTGCAATAAAAAGCTCCTGTCCCGCCGGCACGTCATCTTCGGCAAAAATCGCCTCGGCCGGACACTCGGCGACACACAGCGTGCAGTCGATGCACTCCTCGGGATCGATCACAAGGCAGTTGGGCCCTTCATGGAAACAATCCACGGGGCACACATCGACGCAATCCGTGTATTTGCATTTGATGCAGGATTCGGTGACAACGTAGGTCATGATCACTCCAGTCTCAATGGCCAATGTACCATCGCCGTGCGCTATCGGCGCGAGGCCGCGTTCGCCATGGCTGATTTTTTTTGCTAGCATTGCAACACGCAGGTAACTGCAGCCGCTGCAAATCATCGCCCCGGCCCGCCGCAGATGCGGCAACCGGAACGCAAACACTCCCCGAGGAATTCATGAGCGAACACATCCACCACGTCACCGACAGCACTTTCAAAGCCGAAGTGCTGGATTCCGCGATCCCCACTCTGGTCGATTTCTGGGCCGAATGGTGCGGTCCCTGCAAGATGATCGCGCCGATTCTCGACGAAGTGGCCAGGGATTATTCCGGCAAGCTGCGCGTCGCCAAGCTGAACATCGATGACAACCCGAAGGTCCCCGGCGAGTTCGGCATCCGCGGCATTCCGACCCTGCTGCTGTTCAAGGGCGGCGCCGTCGAAGCGACAAAGGTTGGTGCCCTGTCGAAGTCGCAGCTGACTGCATTCATTGACAGCAACCTCTGATCCCGTTACATTCCGGCTCGGAGTCTGATTCCGGGCCGCTGAAACAAGCAAGACAGGCGCCCACGCCTTGATGGCGCCGATTCGGTTCCCGTCCCGATCGAATTCTTTCCTGAATTCATCCCCTATACCCCCCTGTTCCGGCGTCCCGCCGGGATTTTTGCGCAGGTAGTCCATGCACCTATCCGAGCTCAAAGCCCATCATGTCAGCCAACTGCTGGAGATGGCGGCCGCCAACAATATCGAAAACGCCAACCGGCTGCGCAAGCAGGAGCTGATTTATGCCCTGCTGAAAAACCAGGCGAAAAAAGGCGAGACCATCTTCGGCGACGGCGTGCTGGAGATTCTGCCGGACGGCTTCGGCTTCCTGCGCTCGCCGGAGGAATCCTACCTTTCCAATGCCGACGACATTTACATCAGCCCGAGCCAGGTGCGCCGCTTCAACCTGCACTCCGGCGACACCGTCGAAGGCGAGATCCGCACGCCCAAGGAAGGCGAGCGCTATTTCGCGCTGGTCAAGGTGGACCGCGTCAACGGCGAAGGGCCGGAAGCCGCGAAACACAAGATCCTGTTCGAGAACCTGACGCCGCTGCACCCGACCGAGCACATGCTGCTGGAACGCGACATCCGCAGCGAAGAAAACATAACCAGCCGCGTCATCGACATGATCGCGCCGATCGGCAAAGGTCAGCGCGGCCTCATCGTATCGCCGCCCAAGGCCGGCAAGACGGTGCTGATGCAGCACGTTGCCCACGCCATCACCACCAACCATCCCGATGTCACGCTGATCGTCCTGCTGATCGACGAACGGCCCGAAGAAGTGACGGAAATGTCCCGCACCGTCAAGGGCGAGGTGATTGCCTCGACCTTCGACGAACCGGCCACGCGCCATGTCCAGGTGGCGGAAATGGTCATTGAGAAGGCCAAGCGCCTGGTCGAGCACAAGCGCGACGTGGTGATCCTGCTCGACTCCATCACCCGCCTGGCGCGCGCCTACAACACGGTACAGCCTGCCTCGGGCAAGGTGCTGACGGGCGGTGTCGATGCCAATGCCCTGCAAAAGCCCAAGCGCTTCTTCGGCGCCGCGCGGAATATCGAGGAAGGCGGCTCGCTGACCATCATCGCCACGGCGCTGATCGAAACCGGCTCGCGCATGGACGACGTGATCTACGAGGAATTCAAGGGCACCGGCAACATGGAAATCCACCTTGACCGCAAGATGGCGGAAAAGCGCGTCTATCCGGCGATCAACGTCAACCGTTCCGGCACCCGCCGCGAGGAACTGCTGCTGGTACCCGCCGTCCTGCAAAAGATGTGGATCCTGCGCAAACTGCTGTACAACATGGACGACATGGAAGCCATGGAGTTCCTGCTGGACAAGGTCAAGGCGACCAAAAACAACGCCGAGTTCTTCGATGCCATGCGTCAGCGCTGAAGAAGAATTGCGTGCGGAGGCTAATTAACGGATAATGCCGCGTTTTAGTGATGGCGCGACGCCCTTTGTTGCGGGCCTTGACCTTCACTGATACTCCGCTACGATTTTTTGTCGGTTCGCCAAATCCACGAACCGCGCATGCACTTGAAAGGAACATGAAATGAAAGACGGAATCCACCCGGCCTACGCCGAAATTGAAGTTACCTGCAGTTGCGGCAACAAGTTCAAGACCTTCTCCACCAGCGGCAAGGCCTTGCATATCGAAGTCTGTTCCGCCTGCCATCCGTTCTATACCGGCAAGCAGAAGATTGTCGACACCGCCGGACGTGTCGAGCGCTTCCGCCAGAAATACAGCAAGAAGGCGGCCTGAGCCTGCGTCAGCCCTGCCGCAGCAAAAACGGGCAGCCCTCGGGCTGCCTTTTTAGTTGTGGCCGCAGTGTCTGACGCCGACAGGCGCGGCGCCAGCCTTCACCGGAATGCGTTTTCAGGGTGATTGGAGCTTCGCGACGTGCCCGATCTGACTGACCGCAACCATTCTCCCGCGCCACTCCTGGCGCGCTACGGCACATTGTTTCTGTGTGCCGTCTGGCTGCTGGCAGGAGCCGTGGGACATGACCCCTGGAAGGCCGACGATGTACTGCACCTCGGTGTCGCATTCGGCATGGACGCGGGCGACTGGCTGGTACCGCGCATAGCCGGCGACCCCTGGCTGGTTTCGCCGCCGCTTTATCACTGGCTGGCCGCCCTGTGCGGCAAACTGCTGGGAGGGCTGTTGCCCTGGCACGATGCCGCCCGTCTCGCCTCGGTGCTGTTCGGCGCCGCCTTTCTCGCAATTCTTTCGCGCATGGCGCAGCAACTGCTCGGCGCCAGCGCCGCGCTGGCGGCCCCTTTGCTGGCCATAGGCAGCCTCGGACTACTGGTGCCGATGCACGAGGCACAACCGGCCATCGTCGGGGTGACCGGATTCATAACTTCGCTCTGGGGCCTTTCGGCCTGGCGGCAGGCACCGCTGCGCGGCGGGCTTATCTTCGGTGCCGGCATCGGCATAGGCTTCCTTGGCGCCGGCATCGACAGTGTCGCCATTCAACTCGCGACCGGCCTGATGCTGACGCTGCACCCCGCGTGGCGGACCCGGGGCAGTCTTGGCGCGTGGCTGGCTGCGGCCGCCATCGCCCTGCTGCTGGTCCTGCCCTGGCCTTTGCTGTTGTGGCTGCAGAGCCCGGCCTTGTTCGACATCTGGTGGTCCGCCGAGCGGGAGAGTCTGACACTGCGCAGCGGCTTCAGCCTGAACCATCTTGAGTTGCTGGCCTGGGCCAGCTGGCCCGTGCTGCCGCTGGCGCTGTGGAGCCTCTGGCTGGAGCGCAGACACCTGCTCAAGGCACCGACCGTCTTGCTGCTGGCCGCCAGCGCAGCGGCCATTTTCGCGTTTCTTGCCGACGTCCCCCGGCCCACCGCACTGATGCCCGCGCTCGTCCCCCTCACTCTGCTGGCGGCTGCCGGCGCGGGCCGGCTGCGGCGTGGCGCCGCCAATGCCTTCGACTGGTTCGGCATGATGACCTTCACGCTGATCGCGGCGCTGATCTGGCTCGGTGGCATCGCCATGCTGAGCGGGGAACCGGCACGGGTAGCCAAGAACTTCAGCAAGCCCGCGCCCGGCTTCATCGCCGAAACCTCGGCCATGGCCATCGTGCTGGCGATCGCCGTCAGTGTCGCCTGGATCGTCGTGATGCTTCGCACACCGCGTTCGCCCTGGCGCGCGGCGGCACGCTGGAGCCTCGGGCTGACCACCATCTGGCTGCTGCTGCTGGCGCTCTGGCTGCCGTGGATCGACTACGGAAAAAGCTACCGCAGCGTCAGCGCCGGATTCCGTCACGAACTCGGCCCGCATCCCGGCTGCATCGCCCGACGCGGCCTGGGATTGGCGCAACGCGCCTCGCTCGACTACTTCAACGGCATTCGTACCATCGGCGGCAGCAAGGCCAAGGACTGCCCGTTCCTGATCGTGCAGACCGCGCCCGGTACCGAGCAAGACCTGCCGGGCTGGGCGTTGATGCGCGAAACCTCGCGCCCCGGCGACAAGAGCGAACGCCTGCGGCTGTATCGGCGCGCCGAATGATCCGGCTGACTACAGCTTGAGAAAATGCTCGCGGTAGTACTTGAGTTCCTCGATCGACTCGAGAATGTCGGCCAGCGCCTCGTGCCGGCCATGCTTCTTCAAGCCCTTCGCCACTTCCGGCTTCCAGCGCTTGCAGAGTTCCTTGAGGGTCGACACATCAAGATTGCGGTAATGAAACCAGTCCTCGAGCTTGGGCATGTAGCGCGCCATGAAGCGCCGGTCCTGGCAAATCGAATTGCCGCACATCGGCGTCGCCAGACGCGGTACATGGCGGCGGAGAAATTCCAGCGCCTGCGCTTCCACCGCCGCTTCGTCCAGAATCGAATCACGTACCCGCTGGGTCAGGCCGGAGCGCCCGTGGGTATTGCGGTTCCACTCGTCCATGGCATCGAGCACGGCGTCGGATTGATGCACCACCCAGGTCGGCGCCTCCGCAACCACGTCCAGATTCGAGTTGGTAACGACCATCGCCAGTTCTATGATGAGATCATTGTCGGGGCTGAGGCCGGTCATTTCCATGTCGAGCCAGACGAGCGCGTTCTGATCTTGTGCCATAATCACAATTGCCTTATTAACTAATTGTTTTGAATGCATTAATAGTTATTCGAACTACGCTAATGCACACATTACTACACACATATTGGTTCGATGCACACTGCACTGGCTTCAGTCGGAAGCATTGTACTCATCTCATACCAATTGCTGAATAGGACAAGCGATACACCACGCATACGTGATGTACCGCCCTCCCCCTCACTTCCCTACCGAACTCAGCGGCAGGGTTGGCGCGCTGGAGTACCTACAAAACTCGACATTGAGCGTCGTGCTAGAAGTCCGGGGAGCGGTACCAGCCGCTAAAATGAAGAGGCGCCGAATGCTGACGTTTTTATCCGACTCCGATGTACCTTCTCTGTAAGGCATGAATCCACTTTTTTACGGCTTCCTCGCACTGATCGCATGGGCGCCGTTGCCTCTGGGCAGCAACCGTTCGTGGGCCTGGACGATCCTGGTAGTCGGCTCCTGCTTGCTGGCGATGGCGTGGCTGATCGGGTTCTTACTTGGGCGCGTTCAAATCACTGAGGCTTTCCGCCGGGCGCGCTGGGCATTGGCGGCCGGTGTGCTGTGGATGCTCTACATCGGCCTCCAATGCGTCGCGCTGCCGGCCGGGTGGATTCTGTTTTTTTCCCCCAACGCCTTTGAGGCCCATGCCGTGGCGGCAAGCGCCCAGGGCCATCCGCTGGCGGCTATGCTTACCCTCAGCGTCGACCCGCATGCCACACGCGATTTCTGGTTCAAGACCGTGGCCTAAGGAGTGCGCGGTTCTTCACCCCCTTGGGCGTGAGGAGGTATGCCACCTTGGCCAATTTTCCGCCGGTGCGACCAAAATGGCCCATCTTGAGCAGGCCCTTTTCGACCAGGGCGGCAATCAGGTAGTTGGTCTTGCCATTGCTTATACCCAGCTGCCGGGCAATGTCGCGCTGGGTGATTTCAGAGTTCTGTTCGATCGCGCGAAGAATCTGAAAATGGACTTGTTCTTTTGGGGTCATCGGGGATGAAGTGGTGGGCCAACGGCTCTGGTTCAACAATGAACACCTACTATAACGGCGGTTGCGGACTATGGCAATGGATTATCAGGCCGCCAGGCACGCTACCGCCATGCCCGTGCGCTTGACGCACAGCAGATGCCTTGAACTTTCCACTCCCGCCCGCTGCCCTGCGGACTCAGCTTGCCAACTGCAACTGATGCCGGCTCACGCTGACTCGCGTGTCGTGCCCGAGCAGGTTCATCAGGATCACTACCCGCTCTTGTGCAACATCGGACACCAGGCCCTCCATGCCCTGCAGGGGGCCGTCCGCAACGCGCGCACGACGTCCGCAGCGGATAGGACTGATGGCGGCATCGGGGGCGGCGTTCTGCTCTGCCTCAAAGACGCGCAGGCAGCCCAGGGTTTGCGCGCACAGGATGGCCGGGGCCGGCCCGAAGCGCACGATGCCGCTCACGCCGAGGGTGGAGCGCACCGGGGCAATCGAATGCGCCTTCGACCCCGGTTGCAGAAACAGATAGCGCGGGAACAAGGGTTCGAGTCTGGCCTGCTGACGCCGGGCAAGCCGCTTGAGAATTCTGAGACGCGGCAGATACACCGCATAGCCCTGGCGCATCAGGTTGTCGCTGGCGAGCTGTTCCTGGCGGGCCTTGGTCATCACCACGTACCAGGGCAGCGCACCGACTCCATCATTGGCACTGGCAGCCGGCAGCGCGTGTCGGCAGCCCATCCGCCGCCATCGCTACCCTGCGCCATCCCCGGCGCGTCGCTGTGATCGAATCCGTGCATGTCGCCCTCTGGAATATTCGCATCCAGCGCCTGTTTATCCCCGGCCTCAGAGCCGGATCCCGATCTTGACGATACAGTCATAACCATGGTTATGAGGCAAGCCCATTGCTCATATATCCGCACCATCTGCAATATCGGCGCACCCGGCATCGCCCATTGCGTATAATCGCCTTTGTCATTCTCCTTCGTCAGCCTTGGGAACGAATAACATGATGAACAAACTCTTCGCATTGCTGCTGTTGCTGGCTTCCAGCGTGGCACTGGCTGCTCCGGCCGCTTACATTCATGAACTGCAGGGTGAAGCGCGCGCCTCGGCGAAAGGCCAGTCGCGGGCATTGCAGGTCGGCTCCACTCTGGACGCCGGGGATGAGATCTCGGTCAGCAAGGGTTTCGCCACACTCAAGTTCGAGGATGGTCAGATCGTGGCCTTGCAGGAACGCGCCCGTTTCACCATCGTCACATATGACTACAACAAGGCGCGTGTGGCCGACAGCAACGTGGTTCTGTCACTGCTGACCGGCGGCATGCGCTTTCTCACCGGGGTCATCGGCGGCACCCGCCGTGATGCGATCCGCCTACAGGCATCGACGGCCACCATCGGCATCCGCGGCACCGACATCATCTTGTTGGTGGACGCGGCAGGCCAGGTTCTGGCGACAGTGCAGGATGGCGTGGTGAGTTTCACCAATCAGGGCGTGACGGCGGCGCTGAATGCCGGTCAAGGCTCGATTGCGCCGCCCAACCAGCCCCCGGCGACCGGCCGGCCGGTAAGCCAGTTGCCCGCCGCCGCGATCGGTGCTGTTGCCGGCCTGGGACAAAGGACCCTGCCGGCCAACAATCCGGTGAACATTCAGGCATCTGCCAGCCTGGTCAAGGCCGTGGCGGATGCGGTAGACGCGGCCAATAAGGCGGCCGAAGCCGAACGGAAGGCCGCTGAGGCCAGGACCGATGCGGACAAGGCCAAAGCAGCGGCTGATCTTGCCACGGCGAGAGCGGCGGCGGCGGCCAGCGCTGCTGAAGCGGTGCAGAAGGCAACCACCGAAGCGGCCGCAGCGGCGGCGGCGAGGCAGACGGCGACTCAGGGGGGCGCACCAGCCAACGCCGGCACCAATCCGACAACGCAGGGCCAAGGTGTCGGATTGACGCCCACACCGACGACCGGCGATCCGGCTACCACCGTTACGCCACGCACGTCGACGACCCCGTCACCGGCGACGGAGCCACCGGTGGTGCTGCAGACGCAACCGACAACGACACCGGTCACAGGACCGAACTGCGGAGCGAGTTGCAACTGACCGGAGAAGGCCCGGCAACGAAGAAAATAAAATCGGGGCTGTCGGCCCCGATTTTATTTTCCGGACATGTCGGCAAGCGGCGCGTACGTTCCACCCGACCCGCGCCGGATCATGCCGGGTGCGCCTGAGTGTCATAGAGCTTCCCGATCCGGTCGGCCAACCGGCCGAGGTATTCGTGGAGCGCGAGGCGGCTATTCACCAGCCCTCGACCAGGCAGTAGATCGTCCAGGAGCGATGGCGAACCGGTGCTGAAGCCGGTGGGTGCGGCGATGACGGTGAAGCCCTCGCGCTCGAACAGCGGGATCGCCCGCGGCAGATGCCAGCCATGGCTGACCAGTGCGATGCGGCTTATTCCAGCCTGCTTCAGGATGGGCGCCGACAACTGCGCATTGCCCGCGGTGTCTTTGGATTCGCGTTCCATCCAGCGTACCGGAACACCGAACCCGTCCTTGAGCACTGCGGCCATCGATTCGGCCTCCTGGTGATCGCCGCTGACCAGGATCGGCAGGCCGGATTGCCGGGCGAGACGGGCGCCGAATCGCAGCCGCTCAAGGGCGGAACTGTTGACCGTATCGCCGCCGTATTCCGGGGCGCCGAAATACATGCCGCCGCCAAGAATGACAATGGCTTGTACGTTTGCGAGTTCGCTGCGCGTGACGGGCGGCGAGTCCTCAAGGCTGGCCAGCAGCCCGTTGCCGACGATCGGCAGGGACAGCAGAAACACGGCGAGGAGAGACAGGGCCACCAGCGCGAGGCCGATACGCCTCCCGCTACGCGTTGCCCGCGATGCCAGCCAGATCCCGAAGAACGCCAGCAGGAGAAGGCTAGTGGGGGGCAGGATCAGGGAAGTAATGAGTTTCTTGAGTAATAACATGTGCGCCGGCCAATGCCGTTTTTCCGAGTCCGATATATTCGCCGACCGCGGTGTCGAGCATCGACATTAACAACATCCGACAAGGTTTCCATGGCGGCCTCCTTATTGCAAGGGTGCGATCGGGTACGGCTGCCGTTGGACGGATGGTTTGAGGCCGGGCGCTTCAAGACGCGCCGCACGCGCTCTGCCCGGCTTCCAGCAGGCAAACCAGATCCAGCCGGTTATAGCGCTTGAGCAACGCTGTCAGCAAGGGCTTTTGATTGGCCAGTTTCCATTGCGCCTGGGAATGTATGGCCTGTCGTATCGTCTGCTGACTTGCCGGCGACAAAGCCGGCCAACTGGCGAGCCCGACTTCGATGGCGATCAGTTGCACCTGCGGCTCCCACGGACTGCGGTGGAAAGCCTGTTGCAATGACTGAGAAAATTCCTCGTCAATCTCACCCAACCGGAGCTTCATCAGCGCCACGTCGACCCAGGCATGGCCCGACGTCGGGCGCAAGTCCACGGCCTGCCGGAAATAACCCAGGGATTGCTGGCGCGCCGTCCGCACGTCCGCGTCGTAGGCTTGACCGCGTTCTACCCGGGCGGCATAGAAGCGCCCCAGGTCCTCGATCAGGTTCGGGTTGCCGGGATCGATGCTGCGTGCCTGGTGCAGTCCGGCCTGCAGCGCATTGAGCTTGATGACATCCGGTACAAGTTTGCCGGCACGCCAGCGATCAATTTCGTAGCCGGTTTCCTGCGCCACCAGATCGGCCAGGCCGCGTTCGCCCGCCGAATAGGCGAGCGCAAGCAGCACCGCGATCAGCACCATGGCGAAGAATCCGGAAACAGACGATTGGCGCATGCGTCATTTCACTCCGGCTGACGCGCACCGATGATTTCAGCCGGCCGCTCGCGCACCAGCTTCCAGGATTCTTCGACGCCGACGATCAAGGCCGCCGCCGCCCTGCCGGGTTCCAGTTCCGGCGGGCGGGCGTCCAGGTTGTGGGCGTCGGATGCCAGCACCGTCACCCATCCTTTTTCCAGCAGGTCGATGGCGCGCTCGCGGGCGTAGTCGCCGAAGGCGCCGGCCACGGAGCCCGCCGTTACCTGCAGCAGGCATCCCATCTGCAGAAACGGCAGCAGTTTGTCGGTGCTGCGCAGAATCTCCTTGTTGCGCTCGGGGTGGGCAATCATCGGCCGGATCTGCTGCTTCCTCAGCCAGGCCACCAGTTTGTCCGCGCCGACCGGTACATGGCTGTGCGGAAACTCGAGCAACATGACGCGCTCGCCCTGCCAATGGCCGATATAGGGGATGTGGTCGTCGGCCACCCAGGACAGGATCTCGTGATCCAGCCGGACTTCGGCGGCTGCCATGAGCTTCAGGGGAATGCCTTCGGCATTGAGGGTGTGCTGAAACTTTTGCGCGGCGAGGCGGATATTGGCGGCCCGGTTCTCGTAGCGCCCGGCGTGTATGTGGGGCGTTACAACCGAAATACGTATCCCGGCGGAAACCGCATGGCGGGCCAGGCCCAGTGCCGCCAGCAGATCTTCGGGACCATCGTCGATCCCGGGGAGCAGATGGCAATGAAGGTCAATCACGCCCGCTTGGAGGAATAGCCGCTGCGGTAGCTATATCTCTTGCCATAGCCATAGGCACTGTATTTTCCGTAACCGTAATAGCGATCCGCTTTTTCCCGGTCAATCTGATTGATGACGACCCCCAGAATGTGAGCGTTGGCTTCACGCAGGCGTTCGATGCCCCCCAGTACGACCTGGTAAGGCGTCGAGTCTGCCTTCACCACGTAAATCACTGAGTGGGCGAACTGTGACAGGATCAGCGGGTCGCTCACCAGTTGCAGCGGCGGGCTGTCGATGATGATGACATCGAACGTCTCCTCGAGCGAACTCATGGCCTCGGCAAAGCGTATCGAGGACAACAGTTCCAGCGGGTTGGGCGGCACGATGCCACTGGGAATGATGTGGATGCCGAGTTCCTTGTTGAAGTGGATGCACTCCGGCGTCGGGTCGGAACCCGAGACCAGGTTGGACAGCCCCTTGCTGGTGGTATCGACGCCGAGAACCTTGGCGACCGTGGGACGGCGCATGTCGGCGTCAATCAGGCAGACCTTGCGCACCTGCCCCAAGGCGAGCGCAATGTTGGTGGCGACCGAGGTCTTGCCTTCCCCCGGGATCGAAGATGTCACCAGCAGCACCTTGTGCGGGGCATCGATGGAGGACAGCATGACGCCGGTTCGAATCGAGCGGATCTCCTCGGAAAATGCGGGATCCTTGTCCTTGATAAAGGCGATCTGCAGGTCACCCGACTCAATCTTGCCGGCAATGCGCGGCAACTGGCCGAGCATCGACTGGTGCAATTTGCTGTCGACGTCCTCGGCGGACTTAATGGTGTTGTCGAGGTATTCCAGCAGCAATGCCAGCATGATGCCCAGTATCAGCCCGACCACGGCGGCGATGCCGATGATCCTGAATTTCTTCGGACTGTAAGCGCCGCCGCTGACCACGGCCGGATCGACGACGCGGGCGATGGGGGATTGCAGGTCGCCGGCGACGTTGGTCTCCTTCATCCGCGTGGTGAACATCTCGTACAGGCTCTTGTTCGAGGCGACTTCGCGCTCGAGTATGCCAAGTTCATATTCCTTGCGATTCATGCCGAGAATGTCGCCCTTGCTCTGGGCCAAGGCGCGCTCGACCGAGGTCTCCTGGGCGCGGGCGAGTTCGTATTCCTTGGTGATGCTGGTGGTGATGGTGTCAATCTGCCGCTTGGTGTTCTCGCGCGCTGCACGCAGCTCGGCATCGGCGGTTTGCCGCTTGGGATGTTCCGGGCCGTACCTTTTCGCGGCGTCGGCCAGCCGGCCTTCGGCCGCTGATTCGACGCTCTTGAGTTGAATGTAGATGGTGCTCTTCTGGATTGCCGGAATCGATTCAATGTCTATTTTCGACTTCTGCGCACTTTGCACCTGCTGGTAGGCGGCCTCGGCCTCGGCCCGTTTCTGGCGCACGGCTACCAGACCGCCGGAAAGCTGCTCCAGTTGTTTTGACGCACCGCTTTGCGCAACGCCCTTGGCGTCAATAATCCGCTCGCGCTCGCGAAACTGCTGCAAGGACCGCTCCGACTCTTCAAGCTTCTTGCGCAGCCCGGTCAGCCGCTCGGTCAGCCAGGAGCCGGCCTTCTGCGTCATCGCCAGGCGGGCGTCCATGTCGGACTCGATGAAGCCGTCGGCGACCCAGTTGGCGGCGTTGGCAGCAAATTCCTTGTCATGACTTTCGTAGCTGATCTTGATCAACTGGCTGTTGCGCACCAGTTCGACGGTCAGTTCTTTCTTGAACCGCGCGATGACGGCCTCTTGCAGCTTGGCCGGCGTATATTTGTCGGCCTCGTCCTCGCCCTGCCATGACGCCGGAATCAGCTTCCGGAGGGACAAGCCACTGTCTACCTGCTGTCTCGGGTCGAGCGCCGGATGATCCACCAGTCTCATCTTGACCACCACGCGGCGCGCCAGTTCCTCGGTCTTGAGGATTTCGGCCTGCGTCTGGTAATACTCGCGGTTGCTGCTCATCGAGTTGTAGACTTCCTCGATGCTGACAATCTTGTTCTTGTTGGACTCCAGCATCAGGGTCGCCGTCGACCTGTAGGTGGGCTGGATCACATAAACAATCAAGGTCGTCAGGAGTGAAATCGCGACCGCAAGACCCAGGGCGCTCCATTTGTGCTTCGAAATACTCCGTCGCCAGAAGCGCAACTGCTCGGCAAGGCGATCGGCATCCCGCTCGGGCCGTTCTATCGGTACATAGATGGGCTGCGCCACGGGGGCATTCACTGGAAGCACGGGGGTAGCCGGATGCGTCATGGTCAGAAGAAGCTTTCTTCAACGGTGATGATATCCCCCGGGCTGACGATGGTGGATTGATCGACTTTAACGGGCGTTTGGGTCTTGTCGTCCTCGCGGATGACGAAGATTTTTTCTCTCGAGGCACGTTCCTTGAAACCACCGGCCAGCGAGACCGCCTTGCGTATGGTCAGGCCCGGCTGAAACGGATAGGCGCCCGACTTTTCCACCTGGCCATTGACAAAGAACGGACGGTACTCTTCGATGGTGACCGATACCACCGGGTTGAGCAGGTATTTGCCACGCAGACCATCGGCGATCAGGGTCTCCAACTCGACAACACGCTTGCCGAGCACCCGGATCTCGCCAATGATGGGGAACGAGATGGTACCGGCGTCGCTCAGCCTGATCTTTTCACGCTTCAGATCGTCTTCGCCGAGAACACGGATACTCACGACATCCCCGGAACCCAAGCGATAGGTCGATAGCAGGCTATCAACGGTGACGGTGGTCGCTCTCTGAGCAGAAGACGCAATTGAGATTGACAAAAAGCCCACGAAGAGCAGGCATTTGAAAAGTCCGCTCATGAAAAATTGCCTCTCGAGGAAATTCAAGCAACAAAAAACAGAGGGGGGAAATTCCCCCCTCGGATTCTATCAAATGGCTTACAACACGACCAGCGCGCTGGCCTCAAATAGCTGCATTGAGGAAGAGACTGAATATGTTGCGCTTGTACTCGTAGGTCGCGACATTCGATGTCTTGTTGGTGTAGTCATAGCCAACGCCGAGTTTGACGTTGCGCGTCCATTGATAATTCAGCTTCAAGCCAAAGGCGTCTGTCTTGTCCACTTCCTGGACGGCTACGCCTGAATTGTATTGATAGTCGGTCTTGGTATTGCTGTACGTGGCCGCGCTGGAAAGCTTGCTGTTCCAGGTATGACTCCAGTCGACACCATACTTGCTGTCGATGGACGCATTGCCGATCGTGGATTCGTTGGCGACCCGGGCCGTCGTGAAATCAAATTCGGAATAGGTCAGCGGGCTCCATTTCACCTTGACATCCCAGCTTGTTCCCGAGAAATCACGCAAGGTGGAGTCCGAGAAATCCTTCTTCAGATTGCCGACCTTGAAGAAACCCGTCGTCTTCGCGGCGGCTTCCCACGTTACGCCGAGCAGATACTTGCGGTCGGTACTGTCCAGAGTGGTCCAGCTTGCCACGCCGCCCGCACCGATGAATGAACCCTGCTTGTAGTCAACCTTGGTCTGTGCGGCCTGAAACAGGAGTTGCGTCTTTGGCATGATGCGCCAATAGAACGTGGCGCCGACCTTGGCATCGTCGCGATCGCGCTTGGTGTTGTCCGGATTGCCGAAACTATCCGACTTGAAATTGTCGTACTGCTTGTTTACCACCCCGGCTTCCGCCTCGATGCGGCCTTGCGCTCCCTCGGCGCCAAAACTGGCCACGGCGCCAAATGACGATTGCCGCCACTCATCCGGGTTGCCATGCGTCGCCACGCCCGGAATACTGCCCAGATCATCGTGGCCCAACCGGTGTTCTGCGTTGAGCTTCAAGCCGGAACGTCCGGAAAACACCCAAGCCGCATTGGCGGTGAGCGCTTGATCCGTGAAGTTGTTCGAGGAGGAACTGGAATACACCCCATGCTCAACGCGGTAGGTTGCGTCAAAGGTATGCGGCCCCGTCTTGGCTTCCAGCTTTACCTGAGGAGCCAGCACCGTGATGTTCGAACTCTTCTTGGTCGTCGCCTGGGAATAGATGTTGTCATTTGACTTGAAGGTCAGATCGGCTTCCGGATAGACCACGATGGGTCCCATTGGAATCCCGTTCGGCTTGCCGCTGTCTTGTGCGATCGCCGGCAAGGCGAGAGCGAAAAGCGAGGCAAGCGCGGCGCTGATCAGCGTGGCATCAAATCGAGTAATTTTATTCATTGCTTGTTATCCCTTCGTGCGCGGACTAGATATTGAGACTAACTACAGCTAACAGTGCAAACTTTAGGTGTCGTCGGTGTCGGGGGGGGAGAAGGAGGAGGAGGAGGCACAGCCGCTATCGCTACCGCTACCTGGATGGCCGCTGCCGCCGCAGGAACCGCCGTTGTCACCGCTGTCTGGATGGCTACACTCGAGGCGGGGACCGCAGTTGTCACTGCCCCCGCAACAGCTGCAGCCGAAGCCGGAACTGCCGTTGCCACGGCAGAAGCCACGGCCACCGCCGACGCCGGAACTGCCGTTGCCACGGCGCCGGCGATTGACGCTGCATTAGCCGAACTCGCACTTGCCGCCGCCGAAGCAATCGTCGCAGCACTTGCCGGCGCTGCCATCGCCGCCTGCTGCGCGATGTTGACGGCAATTGCCGGGGACGCCCTCACCGCGGCGCCAACAGCCGCTGCCACATTGATGCCCGGCGTAGTGACCATCACGACGATCAGGGCACTCATGTTCAACCCGGCCGCTGAGGCACTGGCCACGATCGTCGCTTCAGTACCGCCGGCGGTTCGCTGGGCGTTGATCTCGGTACGAATCTCATCCTGCGTCATGTTCGGCGCAAAAACAGCGTGGGCCGACAGAGAGCAGACTGAAATTGCTGTTGCAAGCACCAGTTGGCTTAGCTTCATCACGTTTACCTCTTAAGAATTAAGATTCTTGCCCTTGTGGGCTATTTTGACACAGTTATATTACAAGGGTATTTTTCGCGGAACGAATCTCCGCAATAAACGGCCCGTCAAACAGAGTTCCGGACCAAAAAACAACAGCGTCATCAACCTTTTGCCAAAAATCCTTCAACCCTGGGTTGGAGGTCGTCACCAAACGGGTCAAAAACTGCCCACTGACGACTAAAGACCTTGATGATCGTAGACGCATAACCAAGGTTATGGGGCAAGCAATTTTTGGCGCGCTCATGGAAATGTTGTTATTGACACGAAGAACCGCTATCGACCCGCGTTTTCAGAGAAAATCACAAAATTGTCGGGCCACTTGGTGTGCATATGGGCTCAACGTCGCCCAGCCCAAGGCTTTCTTCGGGGTGGGTAGACTCTTCCGGGCTATCAAAAAGCGGACAGGCCCCTTTGCGCTTGCCGTTGCAGAGCAACATCAGTCGAACGAGTTCCTGCCTACAGGCTTCCAGTTTGTCGATCTGGCTGACCATTATGTCTATTCTCGTTTGTATGCGCGCCTTGACGGCGCCGCAATCATCATTTTCGACCTCGGAAAGAATCGCCCCGACTTCTTTCAATGAAAACCCAAACGACTGAGCGCGCCGTATTTTCCGTAGTTGCTCGATATCACTTTGGCGATAAACCCGATAACCGCCATGGCTTGGCTTTGGCGGTTCACGCAGAAGTCCAAGCCTTTGGTAATAAAGAACTGTTGCGACTTCCACCTCACAGGCGTGCGCAACAGCACCAATCAAGAGGCGGGCTCCCTTTTTTCTTCCTCGCTTCATGTGGCGCTATCCTCGTCAGCAGATTTTGACTGCAGGTTACCGCCTTAACCTTACTTATGAGGCAAGCCTTCTGCGGGCACCCTTAGACAAGTGTTGTTATTACGCAAGTAGTAGTGTTCAAAGCCGCGGAGATGAGCCTGCCTCAATGCTCTGCCGACGCTTCCCGGCTTGGTATTTTGTTCAGGCTGCTCTCCGATTTGAGCGCAGTGGCGTCATCACGCGACGGTATGCCCTGCAGGTCTAGCCAGTCAAGCATCTGTCTTGCCTGTACAACCCCGTTGGCTTCTGCTTGCAAAAGGAAGCCCCGCGCAATTTCGGCGTTGTTCTTCTCGCCGAGACCTGTTGCCCACATTCTGCCGGCATTGAACTGCGCCGAGCCGAGGCCTTTTTCCGCAGCGCGCTGGTACCAGCGCAAGGCCTCCTCCGGGTTTGAAGGAACGCCTCGCCCCACTTCATAGATCTCGCCCAGGTTGTTCAGCGCATCGACGTCCCCGTGCCCGGCCGCCAATTTGTACAAATTGATGGCCCGGTTCATATCCACCGGCCCGCCCTGGCCGGTAGCCAGCAAGTAGGCCAACAAGGTTTGGGACTTCGGCCGGCCAAGGCTTGCGGATTGAACCAGATAGCTTCTGGCACAGACAAGATCCCGTTTCTTTCCACCGAACTCGCCGAGACATCGCCGCCCCATCCACTCCTGGGCGGCGGCGTGGCCCTGCTCGGCGGCGCGCTCCATCAGCACCCAGGCCTTCTCCGGTTCGGCCTCCATCATGCACTGGGCGGCATGCCAGCCGGCGGGGGAAAGCTTTTCCGCCGCGGCGAGAAATTCGGCGCACGCCTTGTTCGTGTCCGTTTTCAGGAAGATGCCGCGTCCAAGAAGAAAGCCCGTGGCTTGCTTCGCCAACAAATCCCCTCGTTGCGACTGGCTCTGAACACGCCACCCCGTATCCTGCAGCCGCTGCTTGAGCTTACTCCCCAAACGCTCGGCTTTCTCGCGGTTGCCAACAGCCTCCGCACGCAGCAACCAGTCGATCAGAACGGCGGCGGCATGCGCCAGTCGCTCACGCGCGACGGCGTCGTTGGGCCTTCCGGTGACGATCGCACGCGCGGCGGTGATTTCCCTATCCAGGCTGGCTTCGTCAACGGGGTCCTGACGGAGCAAGCGCGCCGATTGGCTGACGCGACCGGCCCTGACTGCCTTCACTTTTGCCTTGATCCTGGTCTTCGCCAGGGCGTTGGCACTCGTCCCGGATTCCGTGGCCGTCGCCTCGGACACCGGCGCGAAAGCCATCCAGAACATCAACAAAATGCAGCCTGTCTTGCAGGCTGAATTCATGCGGGATCCTTGCCGGGCGTGGCAAGAAGCGGGGGGATCAGGCAGCGGGCGATGGCCAGCACCCACTGCGGTTTCTTCAGACCGACAAAGTACGCGCCCCAAAGTCCCAGGAAGATCACGAACAGTGCGAATTCCGGGACGCCCCTGTCTTCGGCCGCTATGCCGATCACCCCATAAATACATGATGACACGGCCATGATGGCGACGACCTGATTGACCGTGTAGCCCGCCCGCAGCAAGACGTGATGCATGTGTTGCTGATCGGCATGGAACGGGCTCTTTCCTTGATGCAAACGCAGCAACATGACGCTACCCATGTCGAGCAGGGGTACCGCCAGAATCCACACCGCCGTAATCGGGTGGATCCGCGAGGTCGGCGACCCGGCAAGTTTGACGCTGTACCATGCGAGGAGAATGCCGATCAACATGGCTCCCGCATCACCCATGAAGACCCGTGCCTTGAGGCGTCCAGGCAGTCTCAGGTTGAGTGCCAGAAATCCCAGGATCACGCCGGCGAACAACAGCAGTTCAAATGCCATGCCGGCCGAGTTTTCTCCCATCGCAAGATAGGCAAGGAGCAAGGTCGGCACCAGGGAAACAACGCCAGAAAGGCCGTCGAGGCCATCGATCATGTTGATCGCATTCATGACCCCGACAAAGGAAATGATCGTAATCAGCGTCGACCATTTGCCAAGTTCCAGAGTGCCAAGGCCAATCAGATCCCCTAGATGCGTGACCCAGACCGAGGTGCCGGAAACAATGACGATGGCGCCCAACGCCTGGGCCGCGAACTTCGCACGGTGGTTCAGTGCCTGCGCATCGTCTGCCACCCCAACGCCGGTTACCAGCAACACTGCCGCAAGCAGGGTCCAACTGCCGAACGGAACCCGTCCAACCAGCGCTTGCAGTGCCAGCAGCGTTAGCAGCATCGCCAAACCACCTACCAGCGCCGTGGGCTGGTCATGCACCTTGCGGTGGCCGGGATGATCGATCAGACGCAAATGCCCCGACCAAAGCATCAATATCCAAGCCAAGCCCGCAGACATCGCGGGCGCCAGAACCACTGCAAGCCATTCTTCCCCTGACATGAACTGAAGCATATGTACCTTTCCAGGTGACACCGTTGTCCGACTTGGCGGGAACTGCGATGCTCATGCGCCGGGCCACGTGTAGTGGTTTGCATTCCTGATGCAATCAGGCGTACAACCGACAAATGACGGGCTTGCGCTGAAGCGGTTTCGGCCGCAATAATACCCACGATTAATCGATGGTCATCATGGTAGCCTCACACAGGTATGAGGTTCAAGCCTTGAAGCCCTTTAAGAGCTTTCCTTGTGGTGAATATTGCACACGGCATAGCCTGCGTCGTGAAAGACCGGTCAATGGCCTGATGTTCTTGCCACATCATTACGCCGGCTCGACAGTTGGGCGCGCCAGTTAAACACGGTAACGGTGTAGTAGCAAATGCCGTCGCGCGAGGAATCGAACCCGTGCCAACGTCCGCGCCGTGCTATCTGCCGCGCCTTTTGGGACTTCAAACCAAATCCGCTCAGTTCTGTTGCGAAACGTTGAATCCGCTTGGAATCCGGCTTCGCCTTGTGTAACATATACAGCAGTTATACGGAGATCGCGACCATGAACTTCAATATCTATCTTGACGACGAAACCGGGCAGCAACTTACCCAGGTTGCCGAGCAGGCCGGTGAAACCCGGAATGCCCTGATTCGCCAGGCGGTGAGCGACTGGCTGAACCGGCATGGCAAGCCGCAATGGCCCGATGAAGTGCTCACCTTCAAGGGCATGGCGGACATGCCCCTGTTCGAAGCCAGTAGAGACCGGCTGAAGCCACCTCCGGCTGATCCGCTGGCATGAGGTATCTGCTCGACACCTGCACAGTCAGCGACTTCGTCAAAGGCCAGCCGAATGTGCTGGCGCGCATCAAGGCCACTGCCCCAAACCTGATCGCCGTATCGGCGCTGACGCGCATGGAGGTCGACTACGGCCTTGCGCTTAACGCCGACCGTGCCAGGAAGTTGGCGCCGGTTCTGGACGCCTTCTTTTCGACCATCGTTACGCTGCCATTTGATGAGGTCGACGCCAAGGCCGCTGCAGCGATCCGTGCCGCCCTCAAGACCGCCGGGCAACCCATTGGTGCCTATGACGTGCTGATCGCCGGCACGGGGCTAGCAAGGGGTCTGGTGGTGGTCACGTCGAACCTTGGCGAGTTCAAGCGAGTCAGTGGGCTGCAGGTGGAGGATTGGCGATGAACCTCACTGCGCGGCAGGCCAAGTTCGTTGACGAATATGTGGTCAGCGGCAACGCCGCTGCAGCTGCACGAGCGGCTGGCTACAGTGCAAACGGAGCGAAAGTGACTGCCTGCCGAATGCTAGCCAAGCCTAACCTGAAGGTCGCCATAGCCGCAAAAAGGCTCGCTGGAGCGGAGAGGTTCGAAATAAGGCGAGAACATGTCATCGCCGCCATCATGCAGGCTATTGCGACGGCCAAGGAGTACCGCAAACCGGGAATCATGGTCAGCGGCTGGGTCGCCATCGGGAAGATGCTCGGCTTCTACGAGCCGGCCAGCCTCAAGGCAGAGCGACTGCGCCAGCACCCCGACGGCACCGAGAACGCTCGGCATATACCGACCAAGGAGTTGCTCAGTCGCATTTCAGAAGAAGGCGCGTTTCGCAACCCCGATGGGAGCGTTATGACGCCGGGTCAGATTGATCACTTTTACAACTCGCTCAGCACCGAGGAACTGACAGCGCTATCGGAGGGGCGGGCCAGAGTCGTGACGAAGATCGAAATACTGGATACCGTCGTCGCCACACCGCAGTATTCAGTGCGCCGGCGACCGGTATTATGCCTTTGTCATGTTCCGGGCTATCTACGGTGACGCCGCCTTGATCATCGGACATCTAAGGATGGGCTACTTCGTTTTGTGCCATAATTTTCGATACCCTGTTGCTGTGTCCGCGCATTTTCGCACAGCGCACCCCTGCCCATGACCTCCTGCCAATTCGCCTTGCTCTTTCTCGCCGCCCTTGCCCTGTCGACGGCATTGCGCATCTGGCTCGACGTCAGGCATCTGCGCCATGTCGTGGCCCACCGCGAACGGGTGCCGGCGGAGTTTGCCGACCGCATCGACCTGGCCGACCATCACAAGGCGGCCGACTACACGGTGGTCAAGCTGCGCCTCGGCCTGCTGGAAATCGTCATCGATACGCTCGTGCTGCTTGCCCTCACCTTTGGCGGCGGACTCGGGCTGGTCGATCAGTCTCTCGGCGCATGGCTTGGCGACGGCTATCCGCACGGTCTGGCACTGTTCGCCTGTGCCGGCCTGATCGGTTTTGTCGTCGGCCTGCCGGCCAGCCTCTACCGTACCTTCCGCATCGAGGCGCGCTTCGGCTTCAACAAGCTGACCTGGCCGTTGTGGTTTGCCGATCTGGCCAAGGGCACCGCGCTCGCCGCACTGATCGGCGGTCCGCTGCTGCTCGCCGTACTGTGGCTGATGGACGTCATGGGCCGGCAATGGTGGCTGTATGTGTGGCTGGTCTGGCTCGGCACCAACCTGCTGGCGCTGTTCCTCTACCCGACCGTGATCGCGCCGCTGTTCAACAAGTTCACGCCGCTGCAAGACGCCCAGCTCAAGCAACGCATTGAATCCCTGCTCGAGCGCTGCGGCTTTGCCTCCTCGGGTCTTTTCGTCATGGACGGCTCGAAGCGCTCGGCGCATGGCAACGCCTACTTCACCGGCTTCGGCCGCGCCAAGCGCATCGTATTTTTCGACACCCTGCTGGAGAAACTTGCACCGCAGGAAATCGAAGCCGTGCTGGCGCATGAACTCGGGCATTTCCGCCACCGCCACGTGATCAAGCGCATCGCCCTGTCTGCGGCGCTGAGCCTGGCCTTTCTCTGGCTGCTCGGGCAGTTGATCGACCAGCCGTGGTTCTACGCGGGGCTGGGGGTGGGCAGCGGGAATACCGCGATGGGCCTGCTGCTGTTCTCCATGGTACTGCCGGTGTTCCTCTTGCCGCTGGCGCCGCTGACCTCGGCACTGTCGCGCAAGCATGAGTACGAAGCCGATGCCTACGCGGCGAAGCAGACCGCCGCCGCCGACCTCGTCGCCGCGCTGGTCAAGCTCTACCGCGACAACGCCGCGACGCTGACGCCGGACCCGGTGCATTCGCTGTTCCACGATTCCCATCCGCCCGCCAGCCAGCGTATTGCGCGGCTGAACCGGCTGCCGGCGAAGAACGATGCGCTGCCCAGCCTGTAGCCTTTCTTGAGCACGCCAGCCACGCGCCAGGGAACCATAGTCGCCGCCTTCGGCCGGCACTACGAGATCGAACTGGCCGGCGGCGCCCTGGCCACCGGCTATCCGCGCGGCAAGAAAAGCCCCTTCGCCGTCGGCGACGAAGTCGAGCTCACGCCCGATGGACAGATCACCGGCCACGCCGTGCGCCGCAGCCTGCTCTACCGCAGCGACGCCTACCGGCAGAAACTCATCGCGGCCAATGCCACCCAACTGCTGCTGGTGGTCGCCACCGATCCCTCGTTTTCCGACATGCTCTTGAGTCGGGCGCTGGTCGCCGCCGAGCATCAGGGTCTCACCACCACCATCGTCCTCAACAAGTCCGACCTCAGCGCCGCCCTGCCCGCCGCGCGCAAACTGCTGGCGCCTTTCATCGCGCTCGGTTGCCGCGTCGTCGAACTCTCGGCCAAGTTCGATCCCTCGCCCCTGCTGCCGCTGCTGGCCGGCGAAAGCTCGGTGCTGGTCGGTCAATCCGGCATGGGCAAATCGACCCTGACCAACGCTCTGGTACCGGGTGCCGCAGCGCCCACGCGCGAACTCTCCACCGCGCTCGACAGCGGCAAGCACACCACCACCTACGCCCGCCTCTACCATCTGCCCCACGGTGGCACGCTGATCGACAGCCCCGGCCTGCAGGAATTCGGCTTGAAGCACCTGACGCCGCAGGAAATCGAGTACGGCTTCGCCGAGTTCCGCCCCTTCCTCGGCCGCTGCCGCTTCCGCGATTGCCAGCACCAGGCCGAGCCCGGCTGCGCCATCAAGGAAGCCGTGGCCGCCGGTACCCTCCATCCACGCCGCCTCGAACACTTCCGCCAATTCATCTCGGAGAACCGCCATGGACCGTACTGAGCGCTTCTACAAGATAGACCAGATGATCCACGAACGCCGCCTGGTGTCCTTCGCCGACATGCTGACGGCATTGGAGGTGTCGCGCGCCACCCTCAAGCGCGACCTCGAATACATGCGCAACCGCCTCAACGCACCCATTGTCTGGGACCGCGATGCCGGTGGCTACCGCTTCGACACGCCGCACCCCGACGGCGGCGCCCAGTACGAACTGCCCGGCCTCTGGTTCAACTCCGGCGAAGTGCATGCACTGCTGACCATGCAGCACCTGCTGACCGACCTCGACCCCGGCGGCATCCTGACACCTCACATCCAGCCGCTGATCGCCCGGCTCAACGGCCTGCTCGGCAGCGCCGAAAACACCGCCGACGAAATCCGCCGCCGCGTGCTGATCGTCGGCCTCGGCCGCCGCGACCTCAAGCTCGCGCACTTCGAAAAGGTCGGCGCCGCGCTGCTACGCAGGAAGCGTCTGGCCATCACCTACTTCGCCCGCGGCAGCGGCCAGACCACCGAGCGCGAAGTCTCGCCGCAGCGCCTGGTGTATTACCGCGAGAACTGGTACCTCGACGCCTGGTGCCACCTGCGCAACGACATCCGCAACTTCGCTCTGGACTCGATCAAGCAGGCCAATGTCATCGAGCGCAAAGCGCGCGAAGTCTCGCGCCGCAGCATGGACGAAGTACTCGGCCCCGGCTATGGAATTTTCTCCGGGCGTTCCCTGCAACACGCCAGACTGCGTTTCACGGCCCAACGCGCGCGCTGGGTGGCGCAGGAAACCTGGCATCCGAAACAAAAGGGGCGGCACGAAGCAGACGGCTCCTGGCTGCTCGAATTTCCTTACGCCGACCACCGCGAACTGATCATGGACATCCTCAAGTTCGGCGCCGACGTCGAAGTGCTGGCACCGCCCGACCTCAGGCAACGCGTCGCTGACGAAGCCGCGCGCATGACGCTGCTGTATTCCGCTGTGCCGCAAACGGGGAAGAAAGCCAAGCCCTGATGCCCGCCAGCCTCGAAGGCCAGCTGCGCACGAAGGCGTAGCAGCGGCATTTCGGGCAGAGGTCCGCTTCACACCGTGATCCACCGGCAGGCGTGCGGCCGACACGGAAATAGCCTCTGCGATCAATACGGCCGGCTGCCCTTGGAGCGCTCGACATCCTCACTTTGCCCGCGGTGCCGGTCAGCCAGTTCCTCTGCAAACCGGCGGGTTTGCGCATCCTCGGCCGCAGCCGCCATGTCTTGAAAGAATGCCATGTCCCGCAACTCGGTAGATAGCGCTATATCCATGGCGTCGATCAAACCAACATCAGGCGCATCTTCCTTCAAGGTCCTATCAAACGCTTCGCTGACAACCTGGGACAATTCGGGCTGCGAAACTGCTCTTGCCCCTGCCCATTTTGCGATTGCCTCTACCTGCAGCCGGCGGAAATCGGCCATCCTGTAAAAGAAATCAGAGGCGCCGAGGTCGCGTTGAGCCAGCGCGATGCCAATGTATTTCCAGTAAAAGACTTCTGCATCCGATTCCCGCTTGGCGGCTTCGGCCAACAGTGCTGAAGTAATCATGATTAAGTCACTTATTGGTTGCTACCGGCCATCGGGATCCCGGTCAAGCGAACGCCGTATCCCATCTATCCATCAGCGGCCGATACTGGTAGCAAGTTAAAACCGAAATCGGGAAAAGGTCAATACAGCGCAGGTCATGGCGATGCTTTGCGCAGCCTGCGGAACGCCGGACGTCGCTGCCATGCAGGGCGGGGTCGCAGGCTCAGGTAAGATTCTTGCCCTGCGCATGCCCGTCGAACGACGCACGGCGACCTTGCCCGCAACATCCGGACTTTGAGGAAAATGACCATGGCGAATATTGCATTTCTCGGCACCGGCCTGCTCGGCGCCGCCTTCGCGGAAGCGGCGGCAAAACGCGGCGACAGCGTCACGGTGTGGAACCGCACGGCGGGCAAGGCCCAGGCCCTGGCCGCGTCCGGCATCGCGGTCGCAGCGACGCCGGCCGGGGCGGTGCGCGGCGTGTCCCGCGTGCATCTGACGCTCAAGGACGACGCCGTGGTTGACGCGATCATCGCGGCCTTGCGTCCGGGGCTTGCCGCCGGCGCCATCCTGATCGACCACAGCACCACCCTGCCTGCGCTTACTGCGCAGCGGTCGGCAGCGCTGGCGGCAGCGGGGTTGCAGTACCTGCACTGCCCCGTGTTCATGACACCGCTGATGGCGCGCAACGCCAAGGGCTCGATGCTGGCCGCCGGGCCGGCGACGGTGTTCGAGGCGGTCAGGGCGGATCTCGCCGCGATGACGGGGCGCCTCGAATACCAGGGCGAGCGCGGCGACCTCGCGGCGGCGAAAAAATTGTTCGGCAACGCGCTGATCCTGAGCCTGTCGGCGGCGATGGCCGACGTCCTGACCCTGGCCCGGGCCGGCGATGTGGCGGGGCAGGAGGCGATCAAGCTGATGGAATTGCTCGATCTCAACGGGATGGTGGCGACGCGCGGTGCCAACATGGCGCGCGGCGACTTCACGCCGAGCTTCGAACTGGCCATGGCGCGCAAGGACGTCCAGTTGATGCTGGAGATGGCCGGCGGGCGGCCTCTCGCCCTGCTGCCGGGCATTGCAGCGCGCATGGACCAGCTACTGGCCGCCGGCCATGGCGCCGATGACGTCAGCGTCATCGGCATCGATGCACTGACACGTTGAAGGCAAGGAAAAACCCATGGTGCTGCTCGAATTTTCCATGTCGCCCTTCGCCAGGGGCGCGAGCCTCAGTGCCTATGTCGCACGCTCGCTGGACATCATCGACAAGAGCGGCCTGCCCTATCAGCTGACGCCGATGGGCACCATCATCGAAGGCGAATGGGCCGAGGTGATGGCGGTGGTCAGTGCCTGCTTCGAGTCGATGCAGTCCGATTGCGAACGCATCAGCACGCAAATCAAGATCGACTACCGCGCCGGCCCCGGCGGGCGGATCAAGTCGAAGATCGATGCCGTCGAGCAACGCCTGGGACGCAAGCTGTCCACCTGAGTGCCGCCGCGGCGCAGGACAGCGTCGCCAACGCTCCGGCGCTCAACTACCGCTGCGGCCGCCCGCCCGCCGTGGCCCTGTTCAGCAGTTGAATGCCTGCGGCGAGAAGCCCCGGCGCACAGACACTGTGGCCTATCGCCAGCCAGAGATTGAAGCCGCTGACCACGGTCAGGCTGCCCAGTGCAAACTCGGCAAGCAACAGGACGATCAGCCACCTGCCTGCCACGCGAGTGGCACCGGCGTTTTGCGCTTGAACCCCGGCGATCCCCAGCAACAGCAGCGCAGCCGCCGCGCAGTAGCGGTGCAGCAGATGCAGCGTCACCCCGCCGGCGTCGCCCGGCAATGATGCCGCCGCGACAACGGCGAATGGATTGAGGGCGGTCCAGCCCTCCGCTGCCGGCCACCAGACACCGGCACAAGCCGGCGTCGAGGTGCATGAGACCGCGGCATAGCGGGCGCCGATCAAGGCCCCCAAAGCAATCGCCGCAGCCAGCGCGACAAGCCCTCCCCGCAGCGGCAAACCCGGGCGCGACAGATCCGGCCGGGGAGCGCCCGGCTCCGCCGCCAGCACCATCCGCCAGGACAGGGCAACCAGACCGAGACCGCCAAGCATGTTGACGAAACCGGCCCATACCCGGTGGGCATCGGAACTGAAGATCCCGACCAGGGTCAGCAGGATCATCAATGCCAGCAGCATTGCGGCGTAGCGCCCCAGCGGCTGAACCGGCGCGGGCCGCGCGCAATGCCAGGCGGCGAAGAACCCCAGCAGGAGCGCAAGCGATGCCGCAACGCGGTGCATGATGCGGACAGCGCCCGTGTGCGGATGCGGTCCGCCGGCCAGCAACTGGCCGTAGCAGTCGGGCCATCCGGCGCAGCCCAGGCCGGCTCCGGTCATGCGTATGTAGGCACTGATGACGACTATCAGGAATGACAAGACGGTAAGCAGCAGCGCCAGGTTTCTGATTCTCTTGAGACGGTCGCCCCGACTCGCCATGGCCGCGTCAATCATGCGCCTGCCGTGGCATCGGCCGGCACAGGTTGAGGGTCATCCGCAGGTCCGCCGGAAAGCGCGAGGAGTCCGGCAAGGTCCAGCGGCAAACGGGCGAAATCCATCATCGGCGCTCCATGTTGAATGAGTCCCTCACACGGCTCTACTATATCCCTTGGCCGGAATATTTATAGCTCATGTCATCGGCGCACCGCGCAGACCGGATATCTTTCAGGAAATCCGGCGCACACTGCAAGCAATTGGCGGCCCGCCCGGCCAAGATGGCAAACCCTGCGGAGAAAACCGATGCATGCCACCCTGCACCTGCTGAGCCATACCGACTTCCCGGCCCTGATGCGACGCTCCATCCAGACTCTGCAGTTGAACCTCGGCTACCGCTGCAACCAGAGTTGCCTGCACTGTCATGTCAACGCCGGGCCGGCGCGTACGGAAGAAATGACGGCCGAAACCGTCGACGCCGCGATCGACTTCCTTGCCGCCAACCCGGATGTCAATGCCATCGACCTCACCGGCGGCGCGCCCGAACTCAATCCGCAGTTCCGCCGCCTGGTGATCGCTGCCAGGGCGCGCGGCCTGCGCGTCATCGACCGCTGCAACCTGACCATTCTCGAGGAACCGGGCTTCGAGGACCTGGCCGGATTCCTCGCCGGCCACCACGTCGAGATCGTCGCCTCATTGCCTTGTTACCTCGAAGAAAACGTCGACAGGCAGCGCGGCAAGGGGGTTTTCGAGGCAAGCCTGCGCGGGCTCAAACAGCTCAATGCCCTGGGCTACGGACGGGAGGCAAGCGGGCTCAGCCTCAACCTCGTCTATAACCCCCAGGGCACCGCCCTGCCGCCGCCGCAGGCGGCACTGCAAACGGATTACAAGCAGCACCTCGGCGACCGCTACGGCATCGTTTTCAATCAGCTATTCACCCTCGCCAACATGCCCATACAGCGCTTCGGCAGCCTGCTGATCTCGAAAGGCCGGTTCAACAGCTACATGGACATGCTGCGCACCGCCCACCGGCACGAGAATCTGGAACAGGTGATGTGCCGCAACCTGATCAGCGTCGACTGGCAAGGCTATCTTTACGACTGCGACTTCAACCAGCAGCTTGGCCTGGGCTTGACCGAAACGGCCGGGAGGCGACTGCACATCACCAGCGCGACAACGGCCCTGCTGCAAAGCCTGCCGGTTCGCGTTGCCGATCACTGCTACGGCTGCAGCGCCGGCCAGGGTTCAAGCTGCGGCGGCGCCCTCGGTCATGAGACTTCGCCGGCGCCCAGTTGCAGCAATTGAGCGTCAGCCCGGGTCGTGCGGCAACAGCCTGGCCTTGAGGCACTCCGGGCAGAGACAGCTTGCCCCGGGAGAATCCGCGCTGCCTGTCGCCGGCACCGGCAGCAGGGGCGGCAGGCTCGCGCACCAGCACTCCTTGTCGCCGCCCTCCATGCCGCAGCGAAAGCGGGCGCCGCAGTGGGGGCAGACGTTGGTGGCATCCGGCTTGGTCTGACGATCCGGTTCCATGGGGCTCGCTTGAAAAATCGATGGAACGCATTGTCACCCACGATGACTAACAGCGGCAATCTGTAAAGAATATTCAAGCCGGACGGACCAAGCGGCACGTATCGACCCACAGGAGACAATGATGAACCGTCGCAACTGGATTTCACGCATTCCCGGACTCATGGCCGCATTCTCGCTGCCCGTCGCCTCTGCCGGCGCAGCGAGCGCATTTCCGCTGACTAGGAGCAAGCGCGAGTGGCAGGGGCAGCTGCCGGCAGACGCCTACCGCGTGCTGTTCGAAGAAGGCACGGAAATGGCCGGCAGCAGCGCGCTGAACGCCGAAAAGCGCGCCGGCACCTTTGTCTGTGCCGCCTGCAACCTGCCGCTGTTCGACAGCGCCCACAAGTACGAAAGCGGCACCGGCTGGCCGAGCTTCTGGCAGCCGCTGCCGGGTGGCATCGGCACGTCGACCGACTTCAAGCTGATCTACCCGCGCACCGAATATCACTGCTCGCGTTGTGGCGGGCACCAGGGCCACGTCTTCAACGACGGCCCGCAACCCACGGGCAAGCGCTACTGCAATAATGGCGTCGCCTTGAAGTTCGTCCTGCAGGGCGAAACCCTTCCAGCACTGAGGACATAGCCGTGAAATTCCTGATGCGGACGATCTGGCTCTGCGCCTTCCTTGCCAGCGCCGCCCATGCCGACACGCCGGCGGCACCGGCCGTGGTGCCGCCGGGCAGCGCCACGGCGATTTTCGCCGGCGGCTGTTTCTGGTGCATCGAAAAGGACTTCGAGGCGCTGCCCGGCGTCGTCGAAGTGGAATCCGGCTATACCGGCGGCAGGACGGCCAACCCGAACTACGAGCAGGTCAGCGCCGGCGGCACCGGGCACGCCGAAGCGGTGCGGGTGATCTACGACCCGCGCAAAGTCAGCTATCCGCAACTGCTCGACTATTTCTGGCGGCACATCGACCCCACGGTCAAGGACCGGCAGTTCTGCGACACCGGCAGCCAGTACCGCAGCGCCATCTACTGGCAGAACGAGGCCGAGCGCAAGGCCGCCGAGGCCAGCCGCGACGCGCTGCTGAAGAGCGGCAAGTTCAAGCTTATCCACACCGAACTGGCCCCTGCCGGCGCCTTCTGGCTGGCCGAGAACTACCACCAGGACTACTACAGGAAGAACCCGATCCGCTACAGCTACTACCGCAAATCCTGCGGCAGGGACGCACGGGTGGAAGAAGTCTGGGGCAGCAAGTGAGCATGCCACACGCATGAGCCGGCGGCGCCTGCTCCTGCTCCTCGCGCTGCTGGCGGCCGTCGCCGCCTTCGTCGCGCTCGACCTCGGCCGTTACCTCAGCCTCGACTACTTCAAGGACAAGCAGGCGGCGATCGAGGCCTGGCGCGCGGCGAATCCGGCCATGGCGGCGCTGGCATTCTTCCTCCTCTATGTCGCGGTCACCGGCCTGTCGCTGCCCGGCGCGACGCTGATGACGCTCGCCGCCGGCGCAATTTTCGGCCTGCTGGCGGGCACCATCCTGGTGTCGTTCGCCTCCAGCATCGGCGCCACGCTGGCCTTTCTCGCTTCGCGCTTCCTGTTGCGCGACTGGGTACAGCAACGCTTCGGCGACCGGCTGCGGGCGATCAATTCCGGCGTCGAGCAGCAAGGCGGCTTCTACCTGTTCACCCTGCGCCTGGTGCCGGCCTTCCCCTTCTTCATGATCAACCTGCTGCTGGGCCTGACGCCGATGCGCACCGGAACCTTCTACCGGGTCAGCCAGGTCGGCATGCTCGCCGGCACCGTCGTGTATGTGAATGCCGGCACGCAACTCTCCCGCATCGACAGCCTGGCGGGCATCCTGTCGCCGGCGCTGATCGCCTCATTCACCCTGCTCGGCATCTTCCCGCTGATCGCCAGGAGGATCGTCGGGATGATCCAGACGCGTCGCATTTATGCCGGCTGGAACAGGCCGCCGCGCTTCCAGCGCAACCTGATTGTCATCGGCGGCGGCAGCGCCGGCCTGGTCACCGCCTACATTGCTGCGGCAGTCAGATCCGAAGTCACGCTGATCGAGCAGCACAAGCTGGGGGGCGACTGCCTGAACACCGGCTGCGTGCCGTCCAAGGCCCTGATCCGCTCGGCCCGGCTGCTGTCGCAGATGCGGCACTCGAAGGAATTCGGCATCCGCTCGGCGCAGGCAGACTTCGACTTCGCCGAGGTCATGGAGCGCGTTCAGCGCGTGGTGCAGACGGTCGAACCCCACGATTCCGCCGCGCGCTACACCGCGCTGGGCGTCGAGGTGATCGAAGGCAAGGCAAAAATCGTCTCGCCCTGGGAAGTCGAGGTGGTCGACAAGGACGGTCGCAGCCGGCGCCTGAGCACGCGCAGCATCGTGATCGCGGCCGGTGCCCGGCCCTTGGTGCCGCCGATACCCGGCATCGACGCGGTCGGCTATCTGACCTCGGACACCGTCTGGGCGCTGCGCGAGTTGCCGCGGCGGCTGCTCGTCCTCGGCGGCGGCCCCATCGGCTGCGAACTGGCCCAGGCCTTCGCCCGCTTCGGCGCCCGGGTTACTCAAGTGGAAATGGCGCCGCGCCTGCTGATGAGGGAAGACCCGGATGTCTCCGCGCTCGTCCTGCAGCGCTTCCGCGACGAGGGCATCAGCGTGCTGCTCGAACATCGCGCCAGACAGTTCGTCATCGAAAACGGCGAGAAAATTCTGATCGCCGAACATCGCGGCGCCGACATCCGCGTTCCCTTCGACGCCGTGCTGGTGGCCGTCGGCCGTGTCGCCAACCTCAAGGGCTACGGACTGGAGGAACTCGGCATTGCCACCGGACGCACCATCGAGACCAACGAGTTCCTGCAGACCAAGTACCCCAACATCTATGCCGCGGGCGATGTCGCCGGCCCCTATCAATTCACCCACACGGCGGCGCATCAGGCCTGGTATGCCGCCGTCAATGCCCTGTCCGATCCCTTCGCCAGGTTCCGCGCCGACTATTCCGTGATCCCCCGGGCCACGTTTGTCGACCCCGAAGTGGCGTGCGTCGGGCTCAACCAAAGCGAGGCGACGGAGCGCGGCATCGCTCACGAAATCACGGTCTACGCCATGGACGACCTCGACCGCGCGATTGCCGACGGCGAGGCGCATGGCTTCGTCAAGGTGCTGACCGTGCCGGGCAAGGACAGGATACTGGGCGTCACCATCGTCGGCGAACATGCCGCCGACCTGTTGGCCGAATTCGTCCTGGCCATGCGCCACGGGCTCGGCCTGAACAAGCTGCTCGGCACCATCCACATCTACCCGACGCTGGCCGAGGCCAACAAGTTCGCCGCCGGCGCCTGGAAGAAGGCGCATGCGCCGCAGAAGCTTCTGACCTGGGCGGCCCGCTTTCATGCCTGGCGGCGCGGATAAGACATGAGGGCTGATCTGTCCATCATCATGCCGGTGCTCGACGAAGCGCCGCAGATCGTCGAGCACCTCCTGCGGCTGCAGGCATGGCGGGCGAAGGGCGTGGAACTGATCGTGGTCGATGGCGGCAGCAGCGACGGCACGCCGGCCCTGGCCGGCCCGCTGGCCGATCGCGTACTGACCGCGCCGCGCGGTCGTGCCGCACAGATGAATGCCGGCGCCGCCGCCGGCCAGGCCGCAGTCCTGCTCTTCCTCCACGCCGACACGACGCTTCCCGCCAACGCGGTGACGGCGCTGCGAACGGCCATGGACGACGGCGCCGCATGGGGACGCTTTGATGTCCGCATCGACGGCCGCCAGCCCTTGCTGCGCCTCGTCGAAGGCCTGATGAACCTGCGCTCGCGCCTGACCGGCATCGCCACCGGCGATCAGGCCATCTTCGTCCGACGCGAGGCATTCGATCTCGTCGGCGGTTACGCCGATCTGCCGCTGATGGAGGACATTGCGCTGTCCGCCGCGCTGAAGAAACTGGCAGCGCCCGCCTGCCTGCATGAAACGGTGCTCACTTCAGGCAGGCGCTGGGAGCGGCACGGCGTGCTGCGCACCATCGTGCTGATGTGGTGGCTGCGCGCCGCCTACTTTCTCGGCGCCGACCCGGCGCGACTGGCACGACGTTATGGCTACCTGCCGCGTGCCGGCTGAATCCATCGAAATCGCAGTCATGGCCAAGGCGCCCGTTTCCGGCTACGCCAAGACCCGGTTGATCCCGACGCTGGGCGCGGCCGCCGCGGCGCGCCTGCACCGGCAACTGACCCTGCGCACGCTCGCCACCATCCATGCCGCTGGCATCGGCGCGACGACAGTCTGGTGCGCGCCCGACGCCGGACACCGGTTCTTTCGTGCCTTGCGACAACGCTGCGGACTCCCCTTGCGCGCCCAAGCCGATGGCGATATCGGTCAGCGCATGGCTCACGTCTTTGCCGCCGGCGGCGGGCAGCCGCTGCTGCTGGTCGGCACCGACTGCCCGGCCCTGAACGCCGGCCATCTGCGGCAGGCCGCCGCCGCCCTGCGTTGCGTCGATGCCGTTTTCATAAGCACCGAGGACGGCGGCTACTGCCTGGTCGGACTGCAACAACCGGCCCCGGAACTGTTCGACGACATCGCCTGGAGCACCGCCGAGGTCATGGCCCGGACCCGCGACCGGCTGGCGCGGCTCGGGCTGAGCTGGAAAGAAGTGGCGATGCTCTGGGATGTCGATCGGCCGGAGGACGTGGCGCGCTGGCAAGCCCTGCGGCAACAGGAGGCCGACGCATGACGCGCCTGCTCCTGATCGGCGGCGGCCATGCCCACGTCCATGTGCTGGCAGCGCTGGCGGCGAAGCCCATGGCCGATACCGACGTCACGCTGCTGTCGCCGTATTCCCGCCAGATTTATTCGGGCATGCTGCCCGGCTGGATCGAAGGCCGCTACGCCATTGAAGACTGCTGCCTGGCGCTCGACCTGCTGGCGCAGCGTGCCGGCGTCCGCCTGGCGCAGAGCGCCTGCGACGAACTCGATCTCGAAGCACGGCAGGTGCTCTGCGCCAACGGCGACAGCATCCCGTTCGACCATGTTTCGATCGACAGCGGCCCCGTCGCCCATCCGGATGACCTGCCCGGCGCGCTCGAACACGCCTTGCCTGTGCGACCCATCGAAGGCTTTGTCGCTGCCTGGCCCGGCCTGCTGGAGCGGGCGCGGCAATCCGAGTTGAAGCTGGCGATCGTCGGCGACGGCGCTGCGGCGGTCGAACTGGCCTTTGCCATGCAGGCCCGTTTTGCTGCCGAAGGGCTGGACCATGCGCGCCTCGCCCTTATCGGCGGCAACCACCGGCCGTTGGCCTGCTTTCCCCTTGCGTTGCGCCGCAAGGCAATGCAACTGCTCGCGGCGAAGGGCATCGCGCACCAGGCAGGCCGGCGCGCAGTCGCCGTGACGCCAGATCATGTCCAACTCGACGACGGCTCACAACTCGCCGCCGATGCCGTGCTGGTCGCCACTGGCGCGGCGGCGCCTTCCTGGCCGGCGCACAGCGGACTGGCCACGGACAGTGACGGCTTCATCCGCGTCAACCGGATGCTGCAGAGCCTCTCCCACCCCTTTGTGTTCGCCGCCGGCGATGTCGCCGCCTACAGCGACGCCCGCCCCAAGTCAGGCGTGTTTGCCGTGCGCGCCGGGCCGCCTCTGGCTGCAAACCTGCGCGCCCTTCGCTGCGGACAGGCCCTGCACGAATGGCTGCCGCAAAAGCGCGCGCTCTACCTGATCAGTACCGGCAACGGCAATGCCCTGGCGTCATGGGGCGGCTTCAGCGCATCCGGCGCCTGGGCATGGCGCTGGAAGGACAGGATAGACCGGCGCTTCATGGCGCAATTCGGGGCCTGAGAACCCCTCAAGGCAACCCGGCCGCTTTCAGGATGGCACGCACGAAGTTACGAGTGTGGGCGCCGAAATTGCCCATCAGGTCGGCAACTTCATGGTCCAGTTCGGCGCGTCGGGCAGGATCCCGGTGCGACAGTTCGGCCAGCAGGTCGAGCCTGTCGCCTTGTACGCCGAAGTCATAGTCCGGATCCGCCACATAGCCCTTGGGCATGGTTGCCATCAGCAACGCCGCCAGGCCCGGGCCATGCGCATGGGCCTGGCGCGCGACGACATCCCTGAGGTAGGCATCCGACCAGGCGGGATAGGATGCATCGCGCACATCGCTGCGCAGGGCAAGAACGACGGGGCTGTCCAGTCTCGCCTGCGCCGCACTCTGCAACAGTTGCAACTGGTAGCGCTCAAGTGCCAGATGACGGTTGGAGAGCAGAACGGTGAGATTGCGCTTCATTGCCGGCAGACCGGCCAGCGCCAGGATGTTTGCCGTGATCAGCCCCACGGCGGACTCGCCGGGCGCGAGACTGGCGTGATACGGCTGCGTCAGGTCCTGCACGTAATGCAGCGCAAGCCCGGTAAAGCGCCAGCCCCAGTAGGCATGTCCGGTACGGAAGGCGAGGACGGCCAGGGTCGAGTACTGGTGCGCACGCAACAGCGGAAATGTCCGCCGGAGGAAGGGCGCGGCCTGGTAGATCACGCTGCTTTCGTGAAAGAAACCCATGTGAAACGGCGCCTGGGTGGCAAACGCCAGTGCCGGATTGCCGAACGGCAGAGGGCCGAAGCCGTAGGTCTTGCCCCATGCGCCGGGACTGTCCTGCCAGCAGTTGATGTCGAGGCCGTAGTCCGGTTCATCGGTAGCGGATGCGACCACCTCCAGCGCCGGGACGCGTTCGCCCGGCGCCAGCGCGACGAAGCGCGGGAAGAAGCCGGCGGGCTGCGGCAAGCTGCTCGCGGCCGCGAAGGGCAGCGCTCTGCGCTGCGGCACCGCCTCCTGCCCGTCCGGCTGGAGGTAGAGCGCAAAGCGGCTGTCCTGCGCGATGCGCAGTGCCCGGAAAAACGCCATCCTTCTGGCCGCATCCGGGGCCCCCGCCTCCGGCCTGAAATCGAGCGCCGACGGCCGCGGCGGATAGGCGTCGATATTGGCCCGCGCCCAGACTTCCTGCCCGGCCAGGAGTTGCGCAACGGCTTTTTCTTCCGCCTTGAGGAAGGCGTCGAGGGCTTCCGCTTGCACCGGCGGCGCTGCGGCAATCTCTGGCATACGCTCGAAGGCGCGGTAGGCCGGCAAGCTGTGGTTTTCCCAGGCGCCGGCCTCGCCAACAGGCATCCCGCAAAAACACAGGAACACGAGCGCCGACCGCGCGGCGGCCTCGATGATCCGGATCACTGCCCGTGCCGCCATGGATGGCACCGCCCGTTGCCTGCACTCAGAGCTTGAATTGCCCCATGGATTGCTTCAGGTCTGCCGCCAGGCGCTCGAGTTCATCAGCGGACACGGAAACATCCTTGACGACGGCGCTGGTTTCCTCCGTCATCCGGGCGATTCCCTCGACATTCCTGGCAATCAGGTGACTGGTTGCGCTTTGCTCCTTCAGCGACGCAGAGATGTCATCCACCGCAGCGAGGACCTGCTGCACGGCACCCTGGATCTTTCCCATCGAGTCGCCGGCACGGCCGACCATGCGAACCCCGTCATTGACGCGCACCAGGCCCGTCGACATGCCCTCTACCGCTTCGCTGGTACCGCTCTGGATGGTCTCGATCATCGACGATATCTCCCGCGTCGACAGGGCTGTCCGCTCGGCCAGCTTTCTTACCTCGTCGGCAACGACGGCGAAGCCGCGCCCCTGTTCCCCGGCGCGGGCGGCCTCGATGGCGGCGTTCAAGGCCAGCAGATTGGTCTGTTCCGCGATCTCCTTGATGACCTGGACGATATTGGATATCTCGTGCGATTTTTCACCCAGCGAGGTGATTTCTCCGGATGAGGTGGTGACGGCTGCAGAAATCTTGTCCATCTCGGCGACCACTTCCTGCGCCACGCCCGATCCTTCCTTGGCCAGTACGCCGGTCGCCGACGCATGCTTCTGCGCATCATCGGCATTTTGCGCGATCTGCCCGATGCAGACGGTCATTTCCTCAACCGCGGCCGCGGTCGACGAGGACGCATCGCTCTGACGCTCCGACGCCTTCTGCACTTGATGCGCGGCAGTCGCCAGGCGGTGGGATGACTGCGCCAGCCGGTCGGCCGTCTGCAGTATTCCGCCAACAATGTCCCTCAGGCCGGCTTGCATCTGCTTCATCGCCGCCAACAGGCTGCTGCGGTCACCGCTGCCGGTTGCGATGTCGCGCGACAGGTTGCCCGCGGCGATCTGGCGCACGATGTCGATGACATAGGCCGGCTCGCCGCCGAGCTGACTCAGCAGCCGGCGCACGATCAAGCCTATGACCAGAAACAATATGACTTGCAGGATTCCCTGGCCGACCCAGATCAAGGTATCGACGTTGCGGATGATGGCCATGTCGTCCTTGACGTCGATGATGACACTGGCCGCGCCGAGCACCGTACCCTCTTCCACCCCATGGCATTTGAGGCAATCGATGGTGCGGAAATTCTTCCTGGCGATGAAGGGCACCACCGTTCTGAACCCGGCATCACCGTTGTCGCCCCGGATCAACCTGGACTCGGTCTTGCCGCTGGCGAGGACGCTGCGGTCCATTTCGTCGACCGGATACTCCTCGGCAAGGCCAGCCGGAAACTCGGTGTCAAGTTGCTTGGCGCGGAAAGCCCGCATTTCCTTGACCGTTTCCGAAGCGCCCATCTTCTTCAGAAAGGATATGCGGGCCGTCTTGTTGCTGATGACTTCGCTGTCGCCCGCCTTGATGACCATCAAGGTATTCAAGCCGTTGATGGCGCCGTCCGCCACCGCTATGGCACGCTGTTCGGCGGCGTTGAGGACCTGGTGCTCGAACCGGTAGAGGATCCATTGCTGGGCCGCGAGAAGAATGACAATCAGGAATCCCTGAATGAGAATCTGCAATTTCAACTGCAGTCCGAGCTTGCCCCACCAACCTGATATTGCGTTCATTTCACTACCTTCCACAGAAGCATTGGACAGCGCAGCCTTGCCGGGCATTTTTGACCGCATTCAATCTTAGAACAAAGTCATACGGCAGTATATCAGCCCGGATGACGAGCGGATGCCTGCCCCGGCGGGAAACAGGCCGCGGGCGCCACCCCGCCGGCAAGCACGGCGCGCTGCTGAAATCGATATGCAGACATCCGTGCGCAGCGGGAGTCGAAACGGACAGAAAGGCTTTTTCATGACACACTTGGCGGATTAATCAGGCCGTGCAGTTTCAATCTGCCGCGCGCCTGCCAACGCATTTTTTCCGAATTGGTCCGATGAACTCAAGTCACTCCGGAAACACGCCCCGGCCGAAGACGGCTTTTGCGGGGCTTGCTCCTTTTCTGCGCATGAGCATTGCCGGCACCGACCTGTCGCCGGTCGCCCGGGAGATGCTGGCGCGGGCCACCGATGATGCCGACGACGCCAACCTGTGGATGAACCTGTCCATCGCCATGCTGTGCCTCGGTCAGCGCGATCTCGGCTTGGCCATGCAGAGCCAGGCCCTGGCGCTGAAGCGGATCTACCACCTCGCCGCCGCAGTACAACCGGCAAGATGCCGCTTGCTGATGCTCATGGTGCCGGGCGACCTGGCAGCCAATACGCCGCTCGAATGCCTGCTGGAAAACAGCGACATCGACCTCGACTTCTATTACGTGACCCCCGGCAACCCCCTGGCCTTGCCGGTTCCCGAACACGACGCCCTGATCGTCGCCATCAGCGAGGCCGACGAGAACCACGAACTCCTGGCCACGCTCGAGCAGGCGCTGAGCGCCTGGCCGAAGCCCGTCATCAATGCGCCGCGGCATATCCCGGCAGTCGGCCGCGCCGCCGCCAGTTCGCTCCTGCAAGATGCACCGGGCGTGCTGATTCCCGCAACCCATCGCGCTTCCCGCTCCTTGCTGCAGGACATTGCCAGCGGCGCGAAACGCCTGTCCGAACTGTTCGAGGACTGTGATTTCCCGCTCATTCTGCGTCCGGTCGGCTCCCACGCCGGACGCGATCTTGACAAGATCGACGGTCCGCAGGGCATCGCCGGCTATCTTTCCCGCGTTGATGAGGCGGAATTCTTTCTGTCCCGCTTCATCGACTACAGCGGCAGTGACGGACTGTTCAGAAAGATGCGGGTCGCCCTGATCGGCGGCAGGCCGTTTGCCTGCCACATGGCCGTCTCATCCCACTGGATGATCCATTACGTGAATGCGGGGATGTACGAAGAGGCGCGAAAGAGAGAAGAGGAAGCCTCCTTCATGGCGAATTTCGACGATTTCGTCCGGCGCCATCGATCGGCACTGGATGCCGTCTGGCAGCGCACGCAGCTTGACTACCTGTGCATTGATTGCGCGCAGACCGCCGACGGGCAACTGCTGATATTTGAAATCGACCATGCCATGGTAGTCCATGCCATGGATCCGGAAGAAAAGTTTCCCTACAAGCAGGTGCATATGCTGAAGGTCAAGGACGCGTTTCGCGATTTCCTCTTCAAACTGACCGATCAACCCGCAACTTCAGCCGATGCGTGAGCGTGCCATGTCACCGCACTCGCCGGGGCGTCCGCAAAACCGCCTGAATTTTTCCGGCGGACCCGGCGCATTGCCTGCGAGCGTATTGCTGCAGGTTCAGCAGGCGATTGCCGAGGTGCCCGAAACCGGCCTCTCGATCCTCGGCATCAGCCACCGCTCGGACTGGTTTGCCGCAGTGATCAGCGAGCTTGAAACCAATATCCGGACGCTGCTGGGGCTGTCCGCCGACTATCACGTACTGTTGTTGCAAGGCGGGGCGACGCAGCAGTTCTCCATGGTGCCGATGAGCCTGCTGCACGGAAAAACGCGTCCGGCGGAATACCTGCATACCGGCTACTGGAGCGGCAAGTCGCTTCCCGAAGCCAGGCGTGAAGGACCGCTGCGCGTCGTCTGGAGCGGCGAGGCGGGCGGCTTCAGGCGCCTGCCGGGCGACGACGAACTGCCCTTCTCCGCCGACGCCGCCTATCTCCACTACGTTTCCAATGAAACGGTCGAGGGACTGCAGTTCCATCGGGTTCTCGGCCGCGACGATGTTCCCCGTGTCTGCGACATGTCGTCCGACTTCCTCTCCAGGCCGTGCGAAGCATCGCGGTTTTCCCTGATCTATGCCCATGCCCAGAAGAATATCGGGCCGGCCGGGGTGACCGTCGTTCTGCTGCGCGACGAGGTGCTACGGAATGCGCCTGACGATCTGCCGGGTTTTCTCGATTACCGCAGCCATATCGAGACACATTCCAACTTCAACACGCCGCCGGTGCTGGCGATCTATGTGGTCCTGCTGGTTACGCGCTGGCTGATCGACGACATCGGCGGTGTGGCGCGGATGGACCAGATCAACCGGCAGAAGGCGGAACTGCTGTATCGCCTGCTGGACGGCAGCCATGGTTTCTACCGGGGCCGGGCCGCGGCCCGGGACCGCTCCATGATGAACGTAGCGTTCAATCTCGGATCCCCGGCGCTGGAACAACAATTTCTGGCCGAGGCGCTGGCGGCAGGATTTTCCGGACTCCCGGGCCATCGGGCAATCGGCGGGGTGCGGGCTTCGATCTACAACGGACTGACCTTGGCGGCGGTTGAGGAACTAGCTGTTTTCATGGAAGATTTCCAGCGCAGACACGACTAGGATCGGGTTCAGCAGTCACGACCGAGCCGGATTTGCATTTATTTACAATCAAGCCCTCAAGTTGCGCCTAAAGCCGCCGTAAATGATGGACGTAACCCGGGTAAGTTCGCCCGGCAATGGGATAGGGTCATGAATACCTGCAATAAGGGGAAGCCGTTATGAACAACATTTCCTCAACCACCGGTGCGGCACCGCCGATACCGGATCAACGCCAGGCCTCATCCGCCGCTCAAGCAACTGTGCCGGTGAAGGCCGCTACCGCTGCCACCGGCCAGCCACCGGTCGCAGCCGCCGCTCAAGCCGCAAAACCGCAACCGAGCGCGGAAGAGCTGCAGCGCATCACCGGAGAACTGCAGCGCCGGGTCAGCGCCGTCGCGCCCGAACTGAGCTTCTCCGTCGATGAAAGCAGCGGTCGGCCGATCGTCAAGATCACCGACCCGGTGACCAAGGAAGTCATTCAGCAGATTCCGTCGGAGGAGATGCTGCAAATCGACAAGGCCCTGGACAAGTTCCAGCAGGGCTTGTTGCTCAACCGCAAAGCGTGACCGCTTCATAACGCAAAGGAAACATCATGAACGCAATCGGATCCATCAGCAGCGGCAACAGCAGCACGGCAGCACAGGCCACGCAACGCGCACCGGAGGCTGCCGAAGTCAAGGGCGCGCCTGAAAAAGACGGCAATGCGGATGATGGCGCAAGCAAGACGGTCAAAGCGCCGGCCCCCACCGTAAATATGAACGGGCAGAAAATCGGCCAGTTGATCAACGTCGCGGCTTAAAGTCTCCTGCGGCGGGACGCAGCACGTGTCGGCATGCCTTGGCGGCATGGCCGGCTGCCTTCAGCAAAAATCCCGGCTCGTCGTCACCAGGCGCCCGAGCAGTTCGCTGTGATCGAACAGACGTTTGGCAAGCAGATGCACCACGGCATGTTCGCCCTCGCCCTGGCGCTGCAACTGCCCGGCGACGCCCAGTAGCCGGCTGCCGAGCAGGATCCGGCGTTGGCGCAGCGCAAGGTCCTGGAACACCACGACATTGGCGAAACCGGTTTCATCCTCCAGCGTGACGAAAATGACGCCGCCGGCCGTTCCCGGCCGCTGGCGGCAGGTGACGATGCCGGCGCAGCGCAGCAGCGCGTTGTTGCCGCCCTCGCGCAGGGCACTGGCCGGCAGGTAGCGCTTCGCCGCCAGTGTGGCGCGCAACAGCGCCAGCGGATGGCGGCCGAGACTGAGGCCGAGACTGCGGTAGTCGGCGGCGATGTCCTCGCCCTCGCGCGGCGCGGCGAAATTCACCGCCTCTTCGCGCGGCGCAATGCCGGCAAAAAGGTCGCGCTGCAGAGGAATCGCTGCCGCCGCCCAGGCCGCCTGACGCCGATGCCCGGCCAGATGCGCCAGGGCGCCGGCGCCGGCCAGCGCATCGAGATCGGCGCAGCCAAGTTCCGCGCGCCGGGCCAGATCGGCCAGATCGGCAAAAGGCGCCTGCGCTCTCGCCGCGACGATGCGGCTGCCCGCCGCCGCAGGAAAGTTGCCTACCTGATGCAGCCCGAGACGCACGGCGGACATGCCTTCAGCTTCCAGAGTGCTCTCCCGCTCGCTCACGGTGACATCCACCGGCCGCACTTCGACGCCGTGACGGCGCGCGTCCTGCACCAGTTGCGAGGCGGAATAGAAACCCATGGGTTGCGAGTTCAGCAGCCCGAGCAGAAAAGCGGCCGGCTCATGGCGCTTGAGCCAGGCCGAGACATAGACCAGCAGGGCGAAACTTGCCGCGTGCGATTCGGGAAAGCCGTAGTCGCCGAAACCTTCGATCTGGCGATACAGCGCTTCGGCGAACTCGTCGGTGTAGCCGCGTTCGCGCATGCCGCCGAGCAGCTTGTCGCGGAAAGGCCCGAGCCCGCCCTTGCGCTTCCACGCCGCCATCGCCCGGCGCAACTGATCGGCTTCGCCCGCCGTGAAACCGGCGGCGACGATGGCGATCTGCATCGCCTGCTCCTGGAAAATCGGGATGCCCAGGGTGCGTTCGAGTACGCCGCGCACCGCCTCGCTCGGGTAGCTGACCGGCTCCAGCCCCTGCCGCCGCCTGAGATACGGATGCACCATGTTGCCCTGGATCGGCCCCGGCCGCACCAACGCCACTTCGATCACCAGGTCGTAGTAGCAGGCCGGCTTGAGGCGCGGCAGCATGGCCATCTGCGCCCGCGACTCGATCTGGAACACGCCGACGGTATCGGCGCGCGACACCATGGCGTAGGTGGCGGCATCCTCGGCCGGCACATCGGCCAAAGCGAACGGCCGGCCATGCCGCAGCGCCACGGCGGCCAACATGCGGCGGATGGCGCTCAACATGCCCAGTGCCAGCACGTCGACCTTCATCAGGCCCAGCGCGTCGATGTCGTCCTTGTCCCACTGGATCACCGTGCGCTCCGGCATCGCGGCGTTTTCCACCGGCACCAGGCGGTCGAGGCGCGAGCGGGCGATAACGAAGCCGCCGACGTGCTGCGACAGATGGCGCGGAAAACCCCGGAGCATTCCGGCGATCGCCAGCCAGCGCTGGACGGCGGGAGCGGCCGGGTCGAGCCCGACCTCGGCGAAACGCTGCGGCAGTTCCTCGCGCTTTTCCCACCAGGCCAGGTTGCCGGCCAGGCGGTCGATCGCCGCCGGCGCGAAACCCAGCGCCCGCCCGGCGTCGCGCAGGGAGCCGCGAGTGCGCCAGGTGATCACCGCCGCGGCCAGCGCCGCGCGTTCGCGGCCGTACCTGGCATAGATGTACTGGATCACTTCCTCGCGCCGCTGATGCTCGAAGTCGACGTCGATGTCAGGCGGCTCGTTGCGCTCCTTCGACACGAAGCGCTCGAACAGCATCGCGGCTCGCGCCGGATCGACCTCGGTGATGAAAAGCGCATAGCACACCGCCGAGTTCGCCGCCGAGCCGCGCCCCTGGCACAGGATGCCCCGTCCGCGGGCCCAGGCGACGATGTCGTGAACCGTCAGAAAATACGGCGCATAAACCATCTCCTCGATCAGCCGCAGTTCGTGTTCGACCTGCGCCTGCACCTTGCCCGGCACGCCGGCCGGATAGCGTCGGGCGAGACCGTCCCGGGTCAGCTGCCGCAGCCAGGAGTCGGGTGTCTGGCCCGCCGGTACGACTTCCTCCGGATACTCGTAGCGCAGTTCGTCGAAGGAAAACGTGCAGCGCGCGGCGATCTTCAGCGTCTCGGCCAGCAGTTCCGGCGGATACAGGCGCGCCAGAGCCAGCCGCGAACGCAGGTGGCGCTCAGCGTTGGCAAACAGTGCCTGCCCGGCTTCCGCCACAGTGGTGTTCAGGCGCAAGGCGGCGAGCACGTCCTGCAGGGGACGCCGCGAGCGCGCATGCATATGCACGTCGCCGGCGGCGACCAGAGGCAGATGCGTCGTCGTCGCCAACTGGCGCAACTGCGCCAGGCGTTCGTGGTCATCGGGCCGCAAATGCCGCTCGAAGGCGATCCAGGCGCGGCCGGCGAAATGTTCGGCCAGCCAGATCGCATCGGCAGCATCGGGTTGCGCGGCGGGAAGCCACAAGGCCAGGCAATCCGGCACGCCGCCGCCATCCCATCCGGCGAGATCGTTGCGCGTCAGGCAATACGTCCCCTTCGCCGCGCGCCGGCGGCCGAGGGTCACCAGCGCCGAGAGATTTCCGTAGCCGGCACGATTGCACGCCAGCAGCACCAGCTTCATGCCGCAGGCGAGCTGCAGCTCGGTGCCGTGGATCAGATGCAGCGCGGCATCCCGCGCCGCCAGGTGCGCCCGCACACTGCCGGCGAAGCTGCATTCGTCGGTGATCGCCAGTGCCGCATAACCCAGCTGCGCGGCCCGCGCCACCAGTTCCGCGGCGTGCGACGCCCCGCGCAGAAAACTGAAGTTGGAAAGGCAGTGGAGTTCGGCGTAGGGCGGCAGGGATGACATGGCTCGGCTGACAACTGTGTTTATATACAGTGTAGCGCAAACCCGCGTATTTTCCGGCCCGCGAGAGGGCGTGCCTGCCTGTCAAGCGCGATGCCGGCTACGGCATATTCACCCAGAACCCTGTTGTCGAAGAAAGCGTGCCGGCGGGTGTGCCTGGCAGGGTCGAAAAATCGAGATAGTTCCTGCTGCCGAGATAACTCGTCAAGCCGCCGCTGTTGACCAGACTCGGAGCCCAAAAATACCATTTCTGTGCCGTTGCGTCCCAGGCCCACAGGGTGGTGAGGTTGCTGTAAACCTGACCGGCCACAGGCGGCGCGGAATTGGCGTTGGCAATGGCGGCATCGAACTGCGCCGGCGTCGGGCGGTCTCCGCTACCGATCAGGCTCCAGCCGGATGGCAAGGCATGAGTTCCGCCGGGAGTCGCCGGGCTCGATACCGCCGGCTTGAAGCTCGACGATTGCACGGCGCTTGCCGATGGCAGCGGCACCGAGAATGCCGTAGCAGCATTTACCCAGAAGCCCTCGCCGGCATTGATGACGGCAAGGCTGCTGTAGCCCTTGCTGTCAGCGTAGGCGGCACCCCCGTCAGTATGAGCCGGGGTGTAGAAGGCCCAGTTCGAGCTGCCCGGAAGCCACTTCCATACGGATGCGACCTTGCTGGAATCGTTGAACGTGCCGGCTACCGTGATTGGCGCTTCGACGCCGTTGCCGACGAGATTCCAGCCGCGAACAAAGGCGAACGCTGCCGGGGCACTCTGTACAGCGCTGGCTACCGCTGCCGCCGCATCGAGCATGCCGGCGCCGCAGGTCGACGTGGTGCAGTAGCACTCCAGTTGCTCGCGACTGCCCGGTGCGCGGCAATTCCTCACCGTTGCGGCCGCACCGCTGGTCGGAAAAGCGCGCGCAGATTTGACCAGCATGTCCTTGACTTGCGCCGGTGTCAGCGTCGGATTGACCGACATCATCAGAGCGACGGTGCCGGCGACGAGTGGTGCGGCGAAGCTTGTGCCGATGCTGTAGTTGAAGCCGTCGGTATAGCCCGATGCCACCGGCACGGTAAGACCCGTATTGGTTGCGGCGAGTATCGGATACAGGCAGGCGGCTCCCGCCGCCGTATCGACACAGTTGCCGCCAGGCGCGCTGATGCTGATCTCCGGCCCGATATCCGAGAATCCGACCTTGGTGCCGATGTGGCGCACACCCGCCACGGCGATTACGCCCGGACAGTTGGCCGGTGCTGTAACGGCAAGGCCGGAGGTGTTCCCCGCGGATATCACGATCACCGCCGGATTCTGTTTGCCGGTGATGGAGTTGATCGCATCGATGTAGCTCTGAGGGCACGGCTCCGTGCTGCCCAGGCTCATGTTGATGACGCGGGCAGGGCTCGGATTGAGCGGAACGCCGGGAACCGGCAGACCGGCCGCCCATTGCATGCCGGCGATGATGTCGGAATCGTAGCCGCCGCATTTGCCGAGCACGCGAACCGGCAGCAGCCTTACCCCCCACGCCACACCCGCCATGCCCACAGCATTGTTGGATGCGGCACCCACCAGGCTCGTGGTCATCGTTCCGTGCCACGAACTGTCGGACGCGTCGCACTGGTAGAACGGACTGGACGGGTCGTTGGATTCGGTCGCCGTCACCCAGTCGCCCGGATCGGAGGCATCCGCGTCCCGGCCGCCACCATCATTGCCTGTCGCTATGTCGCTCACCATGTTGTAGCCGGGCAGCAGTCTGCCGTTCAGGTCGGGGTGCTCCGGGCGGACCCCGGTATCAAGCACGGCCACCACGATGTCGGCACTGCCCGTAGTCAGGTCCCAGGCGCCGGCGGCATTGATGCCGGAGACAAGCGTAGCGCTAGGCGCATGGAGGTACCACTGGCCGGCGACCGGTCCGCCCGTGCTGCCGGTAACCGGCGGTCCCTGGGCATACAAGGGATCAGCGGGTAAGGCGAAGTGTCTGCGCCGGTAGTCTATGACGGCGTACTCAACGTCGGGCTCTTGCGCAAGGCGCGCCGCAAGATCGGCGGCACTGATGCCGCGCGCGGTCACGACCTGCGCATGGGCGTGAAGTGCGCGGCCGGCGGCCAGGGTCAGGCCCGTGCGGCCAGCCAGGGAATTGGCGCGGGCCGCAAGCATGGTGAAAGTTTCCGCAGTCCCTGCCGTAGCCGCTAGCGCGTGCTTTCGAACCAGAAAAGACTCTTGCTTGAATTTGACGATGACGCGAGCCTTGTCGCCCCCGGCGAAAGCCATGACCGAACCGGGGAAGAAGGTAAATGCAAGGCAAATGCCCAAGCAGCACCTCAACCGGAAATTCCTCAGACGTCGCATCAAATCAGTACGACTGCGGCTACTGTCCGCCCTTCGGCGAACCCGCTCCCGGTGGCGATTCGAACTCCATCGACGATTTCGGCGCACCCGTGTTGGGCTGAAGCAGAGCCGGTACGGACAAGTTATCCCGTGTCGCTGCAGCGACTGCGTTTTGCTTGTTCGGGCTACCCAGATTCATCGCGCCGATTTGTGGCATCACGGCCTGCAGTGTCGGATTTCCACCCCCATTCAGGGGCGCATCACCTGCCCCCGTTCGCGCCACTTGTCCGAAAGGACTTGCCGCCGATGGATGGATGCCGACATTTCCGGGAGGAGGGCGAAACTCATTGTTCTGCATCATTCTTTCTACCAGTTCGTGGCGCTTTGTCCGTTCTTCCGGCGACAGTGTTGAAGGCGCAGCACCCGAGCCCGGAACAGACCCGGAGGCCGGTTCCGCAACGTCCTGGTTGCGACTGCTCAGGAGGTAAAAGGCGACGCCGATGGCCAGCGCCAATCCCAGCCAAAACCGAATATTTTGTAGCTTCATTCCGACTCGACATCCTGCCGTTGCCTGCGTCTGCAAAAGTAATCCAGTGGCGAAGAACTTGACTCGATGAGTATGGACGCCTGCCACAGCATCCAGCCTGACTTCGCCATGAGATTAACCTATTTTCATTAAACGCTCGATCGCAACTGCGGATGACGGGGTCGAACGGATACTGCAGCGGCGAACGGACCGGCGGCCTTGCTCACACGCCATCAGGCAAACCATCCGTGCAGGTACCAGCCGCCGGGCGGGCGCGGATCGCGAAAAAGCCACAGCCAGCGACCTGCGCCGTCGATGGCGACGAAGTAGTCGCGGCGGGCGTCACCGCCGTCCCACCAGCCGGATTCGATGCGTTCCGGGCCGGCGAGCAGCGTCAGCGGGCCCTCCCGTTGCGGGCGGCCACGGGCTTCACGCAAGGCCTCGGGTGGATCGACCAGCCACAGCGGGCGCGGCAGGCCGGCCGGCGCCGGCAGTTTTCCGGCCGGTGCCTCCGGGTCGGCCCGGCTCGCCAGTTCCGGGCGATGATCGGCATGGCAGGCCAGTCCTTGCACGGCCCGCGGTCCCAGCCGTGCGCCAAGGCGATCCATGAGATCGGCCAGAGCCTCATGCCGCTGCCCGCCACCGTCAAACAAGGCATGGCTGCGCTCCTCGCGCGGCTGCGCCTCCTGCACACGCAGACGCAGCGCCAGCGCCGGCGCGGTCAGGACCAGCCGGTCCAGCCGCTGCCTGAACACGCGTTCGATGCGCTCGGCGCTATGCACCGGCGCGCTGAAGGCCAGCGGCATCGCGGTGATCAGGCCATGACCGTGATCGATCAGGCATTCGATTTCGCGCACCGCCCCATTCCGCGCCGCCAGCCAGCCGGCAAGCGCCGCAATCAGGCGTCGCGCGGCAAACAGCAGCACCGGCGCAGCGTCGACCGGCGCCGGCAGTTCCAGCCCCTGCTCGAAGCGCTCGGGAAAAACGAAGTACGCCTGCGGGTCGGCAATCTCGCCCAGGGCGCGCGCCAGGTCGATGACAAATGGTTTTCCGAGGCGCAGTCCGAGGCTGGCGCGCGGCAGGGCCAGCAGATCGCCGATGCGGCGCAGGCCG
>Ga0194060_10000098_pt1 | contig 59503 bp, 53 predicted proteins | sample SepL225m_MetaG_FD_163427 | JGI IMG/M metagenome (GOLD analysis project Ga0194060, IMG submission 163427) | Anoxic zone freshwater microbial communities from boreal shield lake in IISD Experimental Lakes Area, Ontario, Canada - Sep2016-L222-5m | ecosystem: Environmental > Aquatic > Freshwater >... | reverse complement strand
GTGTAGAACCGTTTACTGTAAAGGCACGCGTTAATACAGAATCACAGCCAAAGGAACTCGTTACTTTATAAGAGACTTTGTAGTTGGCGGCAACATTATAATGTGCCGATCCGTTTTTAGTAGTAAGGCTAGTGATTGTTGGAACAGGTGTAATAGCCGGAGTACTTGCATTGTAATTCCATTGATAGGCTATGGCGCTAGTTCCATCTGCTATTGTTGTAGTATCTGTAAAAACAGCTACGGCATCATCCAAACAAACTTCAGGTAATATAAATCCTACATGTGGTTGTGCATGAACTGTAACTGGTAAAACAACTGTATCACTTTTACAACCATTATCTGATTCAACCATTAATCGAACAGGATAAGTATTCCAGTCGGTATAGGTTTTATAAAAAGGTGCTCCGCTGATAGTATCTTTTTTTGTACCATCAATAAAATCCCAATTCCATCTTTTTAAATTTCCTGCATTGGCAACAGAAGCATCTAAAAAATTGATCGCTGCATTTTCACAATGCTTTGTGCTTGTTGTAAAATTAGCGGTAGGTAAAGGATTAATCAATACCGATTTTGTTAGTGTATCGCTAATACAAGCTTTGTCGGTTTCTACTACCAATTGTATATTTTGATTGCCTGTATTCAAATAGGTATAACTAGGTGTTTGTTTGGTATCCGTTATACCATTTGCAAAACGCCAATACCATCTTGTAATAGTGTTTCCATTTGCATTTGATTGCTCTTTAATTTGTAAACTATCGCGCAAACAATACATAGATGTTATGCTAAAATCTGCAACAGGTGTTGCGTAAATTGGTAATGTTTTGGTTAGCGAATCAACGCATCCAAAACTAGAACTAACAATTAATTGAACCAATTGATTTCCGGCACTAATATATTTATGTGTAGGCGCTTTAATACTATCAATTGAGCCGTCTCCAAAATTCCAACGATAGGTAAATTTTAATGCAGTGCCATCTGCAATTTTACTAGTGTCTAAAAAGTTGGCCACTCCCAATGGCGTACAAACTTTTAGCGGCATAACAAATCCAACACTTGGGTTGGGATTTAATTTTATTGTTGTTGCAATATTTAAAATATTGTTACTAGCATTTACTGTGCAAGAGTTTGCATCAGTTACATGTTTTATCGCATAAGTGGTAGTAACAACAGGACTCAATTTTAATGAATAATTAGAAAGTGTTATCCCCGAAATAGTATCGGTTTTTAATCCATCGGAATAACTAAAAACAAAGGGCGCTGTACCAGAAAAATTTAGTGCGAGTGTTTTTGATTTTCCCACACAAATAGAATCGCCAGTGCTAATACTAATTGTAGGAACAGGATTAACGGTTACTAGTGTACTATCTAAAAAACTACCACATCCTAAAATATTTGCAGATACTACATAATATCCCGAATGACTTGGATTGATATTTGAAATGCTTGGATTATAAATAGTACTACTAAATCCATTCGGACCCGTCCATTGATAAGTAGCACCATTAACATTTGTGGCCAATAAATTAATATCATTTCCGGTGCATTGTAATCCACCAACGACTGGAGAAAGTGTTGTTCGGCTGTAATTGGAGAAGTAGCCAAGTTCGGCTGAGCCAGATGTTCCATTTAAAAAACCTAAGTGAAATAACCCCGTTGTATTTGAAACAATGCTTGACACATCGGTTGGTATTAATGTATTTATGGCAACTAAATTTGATTGAGATATTCTTGCGTACATCCACTCACCATTGGTTCCTGGCACTGCCGAAAACATAGATGCCAGAATAACATTAGGTTTTCCATTTAATAAAAAATGATCAATATCTGTTGTTTTACAAAGTAGATTCAGGTAAAAAAAAGAATTAATGGAACGTACAAATGAAACGATAGAAGAACCAGTACAACGAATACTTGGTAAATCTGTAAAGGCCATTTCGTTTCCAATACCAGTCAATTGGTTGATATAAACAGGATTGCTTGTTTTTATATAGGCACTCGAATTGGAGAGTTTTCCAGTATATACACCACCTCTATTTAAAGTGGCAATAGGTGTGGTTGCGCCATCTAAATACACAATCGTATTATCAGTAGTAGCTAAAATATTATAATAGTCAAAAGCACCTGTACTGCCTACTGCCATTTCACCTCGCACTAAAATAAATTCTTGGCCATTGGCATCTTCAGGAATAATTTGGTCGCCCACTAAATCGTAATTAGTAGTAGGCCCAATTGAATCGTCATAAATTGTTACACAAACTGGTTTTGTAGCAGATACAACACTACCTACTAAATGTAAAGATCCTACTGCGCTATTAGCAATGACAGAATAGGATTGGCCTTTATTCAGCACAATATTAAATTTCATATTTGCAGAATGACCATAGGCGTCTTTACTTGGTGTAATATCAATCGATGTATTATCTTCGGTAGCAACAATTACAAAGCCATTGTGTGCTGGAGTAGCAAGCGCTTTATTGTCATATTGCAATTGCCCTGGAATCATAAAATTCAATCCCTTACTGGTACTACCTTTTAGGGCAAAAATTTCTGGATTATTGTAAGATGCACCTGACTTGCCCTGTACTTCATAATACGCAGAAATGATATTTGTTGCAGAAATTTTCAGCCCATAATTCAATACAATATTGTGCGGCTCCGATTCAATACTACCAATAAAACTAGTTAGGTCTATTGTTTGAGCAGAATAAGCATTTAAATTAACAACGATGGGCGTAAAACTTGCATTTGCTGGTTCTGAAATAGTTACTGTAGCGGCCAATGCATAACTAGATAAACGCAAAACAATTGGTCGGTCGGCATGAGACGCAGTAATAGCAGGCGCCCCAAACCAAAACTCTGTATCGGTTTGTGCAATTGCTTGGGTGCTTGCCAAACAGATTAAGAAAAATAGTACGAACCTTTTTAAAGCCTTCATGCATTCATAGTATTGGCAAACAAGTTTTCAGATTGCTAAATTAACCAAATTATACACCCTATTTGTTAATGTTATTCGATAATAGGCGGTAAAACCAATTCCACAAATACGGTATCGCCTTTTTGATAACTTGTTTCCATGGTTTTTAGGGTAATCTGCGTATCAGCTATAGTGATTTGTAATTCAGACCATCCACCCATAAAAAAGATGCGTTCAATACTGGCTTTGATGCCTGCCCCTTCCTCTACTATTTTAAAATATTCAGGTCGAAGAAACGGTTGATGATTATTATTCGGAGACAATGCGAATAGTTTTTTTATTGCGGGTGTACATAATTGATAGTTACCCATGAGACCTGCAGCATATGCGTCTACTGGATAGTGGTATACTTCTTGGGATGTTCCCTGCTGTATAATAGTTCCTGATTTTAGAATAATTATTTCATCGGCCCAAGCAAGTATATCATTCGGGTCGTGTGAAACCATCAAACAAGTAATTTGTAATCGTTCGCCAATTTCTCTAATAACTGTTTTAAGAATGTTTTTATGAATGAGGTCTAAATTAGAAAAAGGCTCGTCTAGTAATAACAATTTTGGCGCTGATATGAGCAAACGCGCTATGGCAATTCTTTGTCTTTCACCGCCAGACAACTGGTCTGTTTTGCGTTTTAGCAAATGATCAATTTTACAAACCTCAAACAAGTTGGCTGCTTCAACATCTGTTAATGTATTGGCATAAGACAATAATTCTTCTACCCTATAAGCATTGCGTAATTCAAAATGTTGCGATAAATAGGCAATGTCTTTTTGACCAGGAATGAGTTTTTCGTCGGGGCCTTTAATGCGCTTCCCTTCTAAAAAAAGTTCACCAGCATCTGGCTGAATCCAACCAGCTATTAATTTTAAAAGCGTTGATTTTCCAGAACCTGTTTCGCCAACAATGGCTATTTTTTGCAGAGGCGCTTGCACGAAACTAATATTGCTTACAATTGAATTGTTGGCAATAAATTTTGAAACTGAATTGATACTAAGCAGCGCCATATATGTTTAATGAAATGCCAGAATTGTTACAACAACTATATGACTTAAAATTAGTTTGTTATTGATAAACCCTCACATAGTCTACTTCCATTTGTGCAGTAGTAAATGCTGGATCAACAGCTCCGCCAAAAGTACCACCCATGGCCAAATTTAAAATGATAAAAAAGTTTTGATTGAACGGCATCGTATTGTTGTTAGCAACAGTAAAAAATGGCGTGTCATCTACTAAAAATTGTATAGAAGCATCCGACCAAATAACTGCATAACGATGAAAATCAGTGCTGGCACCAGTTATAATCGTTGTGCCTCCTACAGCAGACCCCCCAGAATGATTAGGATAATGAATGGTTCCATAAATTTTATTCAAGTCATTGCCCTTGTGTTCCATAATATCTATTTCGCCACAGGCAGGCCAACTTACAGAAGAAATATTACTACCCAACATCCAAATTGCAGGCCATGTACCTCCGTTTGCGGGAAGTTTTGCACGCACTTCTATTTTACCATACTTAAATGAAAATTTATCCTTCGATAATAACCTTGCTGAAGTAAATGCACTTGTGCCATATGGCTCTCTAGTAGCAATAATTTTTAAAGTGCCATTTGAAACAATAGAATTATTTGATCTATTGGTATAGTTCTGCAATTCACTATTACCCCATCCACCTTCGCCAATATCATAACCCCATTTAGCAGAATTTGGTACACCTGGGCTATCAAATTCTTCGCTCCAAACTATATTAAGTTTAACGCCCACTACTACTTGAATGGTTTTGGCAGCGGTTTGCGTACCCGTACTTTTTGCTGTTACAGTAACTGTATAATTTCCAGAAAGCGGATACTTATAAACGATGGATCCTGAAGGAACGGTTTGCGTCGTTCCATTTCCAAAATCAAAATCAAAACTCACGGCATTAGTTGCTGTTGCAACAAAACTCACATTACCACTGCTGTCTGTTGCTACTTGAACTTGTACATTCAAATTCGTTGGAGTAGTATTATTGTTTGGCACATCTTTACTGGCGCCTCCACACGATACGAGGAATATGACTAAAAAACTGGCCAAACCAATGAACTTATACATGGCAACTTATTTGATTTTAAAAATCTGATGCCCCCCATTACATCAAGTTCAATATTACGAAAAAAATAAGCGTATTTGGCTAATTGATGAAATTTAGTAGTCAACACATTTGTTAAAATATACCTAAGTTGTTTTAACTTGTATGCGTGGAGTTAACTAATAGTTATTCAATATATCCCGTTTCAGACCATGCCATAACGCTTGATTTTGGGCAAGAAATGGATGCCCAAACGAATCAACGAATCATGTTGCTTTTTCAATTATTACAAGAAAAAAATATTGTAGGGATAAAAGATATTATTCCTGCATACAGCTCCATTTGTTTGGTGTACGATTGCAAACTTGTACTAAAAATAGCTGGTGGAATAAGTGCTTATGCTTTTTTAAAGGGACTGTTAGATGCTTTAGTAATAGAACTTAGCAACAAAATTAGTTCTAACACTGGAAGAAATTTAAAACTGCCTGTTTGCTACGATCCTATATTGGCGCCCGATTTAATGCCACTAATTGAAACGCTTCAATTAAGTATCGAAGCATTTATTGCCTTACATACAAACACAAGCTATCGGGTTTATATGATAGGATTTATGCCAGGATTTGCCTACATGGGAACGGTCAATAAAAAAATTATAAGCCCTCGAAAACAAAACCCTAGAACGATTGTGCCGGCCGGATCGGTTGGAATAGCTGGTGCACAAACAGGAGTCTATCCATTTGCCTCACCTGGTGGTTGGCAATTAATTGGCAGAACGCCCATACAAATTTTTGATGCTAACAAAGAGCAACCAAGTTTTTTTATGCCGGGTGATACTGTTTGTTTTGAACCCATTGCAATAGAACAGTTTTATGAAATGCAAAAACAACCAAGCAAATGGGAATAAGCATTCTTAAAGCAGGTATAGCAGATACTTTGCAAGACCAAGGCAGGTATGGGTTTCAGCACCTAGGTATTCCGCCTGGCGGTGCAATGGATCCAGTGGCAATGCTTGTGTCGAATGCATTAGTAGGCAACCAAGCAAATGAAGCAGTATTAGAAATGCATTTTCCATCCCCCATTATTTTATTTACATCCAGTGCATTGATTGCTTTGGCAGGAGCAGATTTTGGCGCAGAGATTGATGGTATTTCTGTAGAATTACAGCAACCAATACTAGTTCCGCAAAACAGTGAGCTCCGTTTTACAAAAAACAAATCGGGTGCTAGGGTATACCTATCCGTTGCTGGTGGATTTGTTGCAGAAGAATGGCTTGGAAGTTTTGGCACAATGCTGCTCGTGCAAAAAGGAGGCTTCAACGGAAGGAATCTCGCAACAAATGACAGCCTATTATTTAAAAAAAATCGAGTAGAGAAAATAGAAAGCTTAATTGCATTACCCTGGCGCGCAAGTGTGGCAGAATTTTATTTTGGCAATTGTATTCAATGCATTGCAGGAGCAGAGGCAGGAGCTTTAAACGAAGAAGCTACTACCAATTTTACAAACGCTATTTTTAGCATAGGCATACAAAGCAATAGAATGGGGTACCGCTTAAATGGACCTAATTTAAACACCATAACACAAAAAGAATACTTGTCTACTGCGGTTGATTTTGGTACAATTCAATTATTACCGAGCGGCCAATTAATTTTGTTGATGGCAGACCACCAAACAACAGGTGGATATCCTAAAATAGCGCATGTATCGAGCACTTATTTTGCAACACTAGCACAATCACCAATTGGCAAACAGTTACAATTTGAGTGGATAGATATAGCCAATGCAGAAAAAAAATTAATAGAACAACAACAGAATTTGCAACAACTACAAAATGCCTGTAACTTCCGTTTACAGGAATATTTTTCTAATGACTAATGCCATAGATTTAAATTGTGATATGGGTGAAGGTTTGGCAAACGACGCCGAACTGATGCCCCTAATTTCTAGTGCCAATATTGCCTGCGGTTTTCATGCAGGCGATGAAAACACCATGAAAAAAACCATTTCATTGGCACTTGAAAACCAAGTAGCCATTGGGGCGCACCCAAGTTTTGCAGACAAAGAAAATTTTGGAAGAATTAACCAGTTTTTATCGCATACAGAATTGTACGACCTTGTAAGTATTCAGCTCAATCATTTTCAATCAATTGCCAATAGTATGGGCGCTATTGTACACCATGTAAAACCGCATGGTGCATTATATAATATGGCTGCACAGAATAAATCAATGGCTAATATTATTGCGTTAGCCATTAAAAGTATTCAGCCTAATTTAATTGTTTATGGGTTGTGTAATAGCTTTATTATAAGCGAAGCAAAAGCATTAGGCCTTCAAACTGCATCTGAAGGATTTGCAGATCGTACCTATCAAAATGATGGAAGCTTAACACCAAGGTCTCAGGCAAATGCCATGATTACTAACGAAGCACAAAGCATGAAACAGGTATTACAAATGCTGCAAGAAAAAACAGTTACTACTAACAATAATCAAATAATACCAATTGCAATTGATACAATTTGTATTCATGGCGATAGCCAACAAGCGGTAGTGTTTGCTAAAAATATACAACAGATTTTCATGAAAAATAATATACTCATTCAAACAATTGCGCATTGAAAAAAACTGCTTCCTCCTCTGCTATTACAGGTGCTGCTTTTTTAATGGCCACATCGGCTATTGGACCAGGTTTTTTAACGCAAACCACTGTGTTCACGCAACAACTTTTGTCGAGTTTTGGTTTTGTAATTATCATTTCTGTTCTATTAGATATTGGTGCGCAAATGAATATCTGGCGCATTTTAGCAGTAACAGAAAAAAGAGCGCAAGATTTGGCCAATGAATTATTTCCTGGATTGGGATATGTATTAGCAGCGCTCATTGTACTAGGTGGCCTAGCATTTAATATTGGCAATATTGGCGGATGTGGATTGGGCTTAAATGTGCTTACAGGAATGGATACAAGCTATGGTGCCATTATTAGTTGCGGTATTGCACTCTTTATTTTTTGGATGAAAGAAGCAGGTAAAATGATGGACCAGTTTGCAAAAATATTAGGGATACTAATGATTTTACTCACGCTATTTGTAGCAGTCAGTTCACACCCGCCAATGGTGGATGCATTGCAACATAGTTTTTTTCCGAGCACCATTAATAGTACCGCAATTGTAACCCTTGTTGGAGGAACCGTTGGCGGTTATATTTGTTTTGCTGGCGGACATCGTTTACTCGATGCGGGTATTAAAGGCGCTGCAGCATTACCACAAGTAAATAAGAGCGCTGTAACAGGCATTTTAGTTACTGCGTTGATGCGTTGTATTTTATTTTTAGCAGCATTAGGCGTAATAATGAAAGGTGGAATATTAGACAAAGCAAATCCACCAGCATCGGTTTTTAAATTAGCTGCAGGTGATATTGGGTATCGGTTTTTTGGGGTGGTGATGTGGTGTGCGGCTATCACTTCGGTAGTAGGTGCCGCATACACTTCTGTATCTTTTTTAAGAACCTTTCATCCTTGGATAGAAAAAAATTATCGCTGGTTAATTAGTTTTTTTATTGTGTTCTCAACCGGTGTTTTTTTATTTGTTGGAAATCCAATAAAAATACTTTTAACGGTTGGGGCATTAAATGGATTGATTCTTCCTATTGCTTTGGCAGTGATGCTTTTGGTGGCTAAAAAAGTAGCACTAGTTGGTGAATACAAACACCCGAAAGTATTATTGGTAGCAGGTTGGATGGTGGTAATTATTATGACTTGGATGGGATTTAATACAATACAGCACTGGTTCATTAATTAAGCAACACTTATACATTCGCAAGAACTAATGCTGCGTTTTGTGTTGGATTAACTGCTGTTGCTTCTACCTTAATCACTGCTGTTGTTTCATCTCTATTATTAGATAAGGCTTTAAAATAAACCCTATCGTAATAGTGTAATAAAATTCTAAACGCGTCTTTTGTTTGGTCTTCTATTAAAAAATTTACAGTGTTCTTGGTTTCTAAGCCACCCAATCTTTTTTTAATGCGAATCACCGCATTTACTAGAACTGTTTTTTCAAATTTACCATACTGCACATCAATAAAATCGAGTCGTTCATCAAAAGGAATATTTAAAAAATAGACCTGCTTTTTGCGCATTTGTTGAAAAAAAACAGTTGGAATAATAAGGTTTCCAATGCGTTGACTTTCGTCTTCTACCCAAATAATATGTTGATGCGGATGATTAGGCGCGGTACTAATTTTTTCGGTTAAGTCACTTAAAACAAATGCCAATTTGTTTTCGAAATGTTCTTGAGAAGGTTGTGGTAATTGACCTAAAGCACCAAATGCAGACCCTTTATGGTGCGCCAATCCTTCTAAGTCGATGGTATTTGCACCTTGTTTTGCGAGTGCTTGTAATACTTCTGTTTTTCCGCTGCCAGTATATCCACCTAAAATAGCCATTGGATAGGTGTTTTCGAATTGCGCTAAAACCCAATTGCGGTATGCTTTGTAACCTCCTACCAAAGTATATACTTTATAACCGTAGAGGTCTAATAGCCAAGCCACACCTGCACTGCGCATGCCACCGCGCCAACAATGTACCAACACAACTGTAGCTTCGGTTTGCTGAATACTTGGTTTGGTTTTAACAATCGCCTCAACTGCTTCCACCATTTGTAAAAGCTTTACACCAAAATACGATAGACCAATTTTTATTGCTGCTTGTTTGCTTTGTTGTTTATAAGCTGTGCCAACTACTTTTCGCTCTTCGTCGGTAAACAAACTTATATTGTGTGCACCAGGAATATGGGCCTGTAAAAATTCACCCGGGCTCCTAACGTCTAATACCAATGAGGTTTTAGCTAAGGATAAGAATTCGTTTATGGGTAACTTTGTAATGGCCATCAACACAAATGTAAGCGTAGTTTATTATAACTAAACGCCTAAGTATTTTCGGGTAATGTTCTTTTAAAATTTGCCAAGTACACCCCCGTAAAAATTAAAATTGTAGCAACCGCTTTAATCCAACTAAAATGTTCGCCAGTAAAAACAATGGCAATAGCAGCTGTAAATAATGGTTGCGTATAAATAAATGAACCTGTTGCAGAAGATCCAATTATGGAAATGCCGTATACATTAAATAAATAAGCCAAACAAGTTGCACCAACTGAAATAAATGCAATGGCTATCCATTGCGCCAAATTTAAAACAGCAAAATTCGTAGCCATAAATTCAGTAATGCCAAATGGTATAATAAATAAACTGCCAAAAGTAAATACCCATCGCAACACATGCACCGGACTATAACTAGCCATTAGCGGTCGAACCAATACCAAATAAAAAGCATAAGACACTGCATTTACCAGCACCATAATATCACCCAATAGTACATTCGATCCTGTATGATTATTGTCTTTTAATAAAACAAGCATTAAAGCCCCACCTACTCCAAATGCCAATCCCAAAATTTTTAAATAATTCAAGCCTTCTTTAATTAACCAGGCTGCAATAATGCTAATAAAAATAGGGGTTGATAAAGAAAGTAGGGAACTATGGATAGGCGTAGTTAGTGAAACACCTTTAATAAAAAAAAGTTGGTTTATGGTAGATCCTGTTATGGCACAAGCAATAAAACGGGGAATATGTTTTTTTTGAATAGAGGCAGAACTTGGCTTAAGCAAATACAAAATCCAAAAAAATAGTATGCTCACTAATATGCGTACCACATTGAGTGAAAAAGGATGAATAAATTGCGGCGTTACATATTTTACCACCGAATAGTTGATAGCAAAAATTAAGTTGGCAGCAATTACTGCTAAATACGCTTTTGTATAAGACTTCATGGTTGTTGCAAAACTACAATGCTTTACCCTTCGCGCAATAAAGCAGGTAAATCATTTGAATGAAAAAAATGAAAGTCAGGTATTGAATACGATTGATATAAGGCTTCCTTTATTTGAGTAGAAACATTTAACGAAGTTTGGTCTGCCGAATAAAACCAATTGGATGCCGCTAATTTTTTAGCTAAATACACTTGTTCTGTTTGACCAGGTGTTGGAATTAATACTGCTTTTTTTTGTAATCGAACTAGTTCCATAATTGTAGAATATCCACTTCTACAAATAATCATTTCACTCGCACAAATCATTTTAGATAACTGATGGGTGGGCAAATGATTATACACTGTAGTATTTAGTGGAGCCATTAACTCTTTATTAGAACCGGGCAAACCCCTTACCAGCAAAGCCTTTCCAGGAAGAGCGCCAATTGATGCTACTAATTTTTTTTCTAATACCGTTCTTTGTGGTTCAGGACCCGACAATAAAAAACAATATTGAAATTCAATTGCATAATTATTATTTTCTAGTCTTGATAATAAGCCAATATATTTTACAGGTATCTTAGGCATGACAGTTGGGTGCGATAATTCGCCCGCTAAATTTATAGACCCAGCAATATCCGGAACCCAACAAACGGTATACTGATTAATAAAATAATAATTTATTTTTTGCAGCATTTTCTCGGCCCAAACTAGCGGAGCTTTAATGGTTAATTGGTGCGTGATAAAAACACAGGGCACTAATTTTGTGTGCAATCCAAAACGATTGTCTGAAATAACCAAATCAATTTTTTCTGAAACAATTATTTTTTGCAACCAAGCATTTTCTGTTGAAATAGTTTGCACAATGCGCGGCAACTGTTTTAATAATTGCCAAAATAAACCCGCACCTGTTTTTGCATATTTTATTTCATAGCCCACTAGTGTAAGGCTTTTAATATTGGGAAATTCTTTTGCCAACAATACGGCTGGCACGCCATCTGCTGCAATCACTACTTCATACCCATTTGCCAATAGCGCGTGAATGATAGGAATACACCTTGTAGCATGTCCTAAACCCCAGTCTAATGGGGCAATTAAAACACGGCGTATGTTAATGTTTTCAAACAATTCTAGGCTTTAATTAGTTTTGTAAGGTAAATCAGTACTTTAGAATTTCTTATGCGCCTAAAAATAAACCAATTAATCGTTTTACTCTTATTGATTTCGCTAATTGTTAGCTCCTGTGGAATACTAAACAAAAGCAAATCGCCTATCGGTTGCGGCTGCCCACCACACAAATGGAACGAACTACATTAAAACTGCTGTTTTATAAACTATGATTCCCTTTTCAATAAGCTGCTTAAAATATGGGAAGGTTTGAAAATAAAAAAGAGGTGGCCGCTCTTTTAAAAGCAATAACCACCTCTTTAACCTATTCCTAGATTTTTACTTTATCGATTTATAATCTTTAAATAATTTAATAGGCGACGCTTCTGCTAGTGCACGATAGCCTTTCCAAGAAGGACCTTCAAAAAAATCATTCGTGTGTTTTACAACATCAAGCACCATTTTTTCTGCATCCAACATGAGTCTATCTTCTTGTGCACCTGGGATAGTTTTTTTACCAAGTGCTGTAAAGCGTGCTTCAGATAACACACTGTTTACGGTTACTTGCGGAATATTTCCATAACCCTGTTTGTCTTGAGCCTTACCATTTAATTGCTCACGAATAATTTTAATCGTGTCTTGCATTTGTTTGGTTACCTTTTTTAAAGTGTCGGATTGTTTTTGATCCATGCTTGCATAATTTGCTTCAATCTTTTTAATCACCTCATCTGCTTCTGTTAAGCGCTCGTTTAAGTCTACTAATTTCAGCGCAGACATGTCCATTCTGTCATTCGCTTTTCTTAACGCATCTCTCACTTCTTTTGGTGTTGGTGCATTCGGATCGTCGTTAACAGTAACCATTGTACTATCTAGATTGTCTTTACCCAAACTCATTACCACTTTATAGGTTCCGGGATCTACTTGAAATCCACCTGGCTCATCGGCATTGCGACCACCAGCACCACCACGGCCGCCTCCACCACCTCGTCCGCCACCGGCTCCTGCAGTTCTAATTCCTTTTCCTTCCATCCCCCAATAAAAACGGTTGAAACCTGTATCGGCTTTGGCTTTCAGAGAACGCACTTGCTTGTTATTGGCATCAAATATTTTTACAGAAATAGTATCTGATAATTTTAATTTTCCAGTATCAGACGCTAATTTGTTTACATAAAAACTCATCGCCGCACCGCGTCTTCTATTTTCTCCTTCATAACTTCCCCAAATAGAATATTCAATACCTGCAGCATTTTTAATATTTGCTTGATAGGCTTGCGGCGATTCAAAAGCAGTTAATTTATTACTGAATGCAAGGCCTTTATTGGCTGCTAATTTTCTTAAAGGACGAATATCATCTAGTATCCACAACGCACGTCCAAAAGTGGCAATCACCAAATCGGCTTCTCTTTCTTGAATTGCAAAATCGTAAGTAGACACTGATGGGTAGCCATTTTTAAATTGCTGAAAACTAATCCCGTTGTCGAGGCTAATAAAAAGTCCTTGCTCCGTTCCAACAAAAATTAAATTCGGTTCGGTAGGATCTTGTAAAACCGTCAACGCATAACCAGTTACTTTTTTCTCATCCACCATACGCGTCCAAGTTTTTCCAAAATCGGTGGTTCTAAAAATATAAGGTTTCATATCGCCGCGACGATAATCATTCACTACCACAAAAGCTTCTGCTGCATTGTGTCGAGAGGCACGAATTTGAGGCACCCATCCACCTGCTGGAAAGCCTGGAATTTTACCCCTGAAATTTGTCCAAGTTTTTCCGCCGTCTTTGGTTAATTGTACATTACCATCATCGGTTCCTACCCAAATAATATCTTTTTCTTTGGCAGATGGTTCAATACACATGATGGTGCAATAATTTTCTGCACCAGTTATGTCTATTGAAATACCGCCGTTTTTAGACTGGTCTATTTTTGCACTATCGTTGGTAGTTAAATCTGAAGAAATCGTTTGCCAAGAAGCCCCTTTATCGGTACTCTTGTTTACAAACTGACTGCCATAATAAATGGTTTTTTTATCGAAAGGATCTTGTGCAATAGCCGCGTTCCAATTAAATCGTTGACGGGTTTTCATGTCTAAACGTGGAGGACGAATACTCCAATCTTCGCCAGTTGCCATATTGTATCGGCTTAAACTTCCGCCTTGACTCATAGCATAGACCCAGTTAGGGTCTTCAGGATCTGGCACTACATCAAAACCATCTCCACCACTTACCCCTTGCCAATACGCATTGCGAATACCACTTTGTACCCAAACATAAGCCGGACCATTCCAACTACCGTTGTCTTGCAAACCACCCATTACATGGTAGGGTAATTGGTTGTCTACATTAATATGATAAAATTGACCGAGTGGTAATTTTTCATCGAACTGCCAGGTTCTTCCACGATCATGCGAAATACCTATGCCACCATCGTTACCGTCAATAATAAAATTAGCATCGTACGGATGAATCCACCAAGCGTGGTGGTCTGGATGAATACCGCTATATGGAATCACTGATTTAAATGTTTTTCCCGCATCTTCACTCACGGTAACCATTTGGTTTACATTGTACAAACGATTTTCGTTTTTAGGATCTACAGAAATATCCTGAAAATAAAACGCACGATTGGTTACAACACTTGCTTCGCTATTCACTAATTCCCATTTCAAACCGCCATCATCCGATTTGTATAATCCATTTTTTGTGGCTTCCACCATTGCATAAATTCTGTTTGGATCAGATCGACTAATGCTAATACCAATTCTACCATATTCGCCTTCTGGTAAGCCGTCTTCTTTACCCAATTGTTTAAAGGTTTTTCCGCCGTCGTAAGTAATGTATAAACCACTACCAGATCCGCCACCTTTTAAACTCCAAGGCGTGCGTTTGTGTTGGTACATATTTACCAATAGTTTATTTGGATTAGTAGGATCCATTACCATATCACCAACACCACTGGTATCATTGGTATGTAAAATTAATTTCCAGCTATCGCCGCCATCGGTTGATTTGTAAACGCCACGCTCGGCATGTTCTATAAATGGATTGCCCATTACACCGGCATATACAATATTAGGATTGGTAGGATCAATAATAATGCGATGGATATTTCTGGTTTTTTGCAAACCCATACATTTCCAGGTTTTTCCGCCGTCTAAACTTTTATAAATGCCTTCGCCCAAGCTCACAGAATTTCTAGGATTTCCTTCGCCAGTTCCTGCCCAAATAACGCTTGGGTTAGATTGAGTGATGGCAACTGATCCAATATTTTGAATCGGTTGTTCGTCAAAAACTGGGGTCCAAGATGCACCACCGTTTTCTGTTTTCCAAACACCACCACTAGCGGTTCCTAAAAAAATAGTGGTTGGGTTATTATAAACCGCATCAATGGATGTAACCCTTCCGCTCATGCCTGCTGGCCCAATATTGCGGGGTTTCATGGTTTTAAACTGCTTACTTAAATCTACTGTTTGCGCAGAAACAGAATAGCCAATGCCAAGGGCAAGAACTAATAGTGCATATTTTTTCATGGAAAAGTTTTTGGAAACTGAAATATCGACCAAAAAAAGCAACCAACAAAAAAGGATGGACGAGTGGATTATTTTTTTTCTTCAAAATCAAGCACCACGCCATTAATACAATAACGTAAGCCTGTTGGTGGTGGACCATCTTCAAATACATGACCAAGATGGGCCTTGCACCTTCCACATTCCACTTCGGTGCGTTTCATACCCAAGGTATTATCGGGCAAATACAAAATAGAACTTTTGGTAATGGGTTCAAAAAAACTAGGCCAACCGCAACCGCTATCAAATTTGGCATTGCTCTTAAACAAAGGATTGCCGCAGGCTGCACAATAATAGGTGCCCAATTTTTTAGAGGTTTCGAACGGACTTGTAAAAGGTCTTTCAGTACCTTTTTCGCGCGCAATGGCATACACTTCTGGCGAAAGCAGGTTTTTCCATTCAGAATCTTTTAAAACGAGTTTACTACTATCGGTATGCGAATAATTAGTATGCGTATTTTTTTTTGATTGGTCCATATTGGTTTTTTTTGAAGGCTGATTTTGAGAATAACAACTTTGTAAACATAGGATTGCTAAAAAAATACTGAGTAATCGTTTCATTTAATTAGAAATTATTCAAGTTAAAAATAATTAAAACAGACTGGTTTTGGTAGGATAATATTTTCTACTATCTATTTTACAAATCAAGCCACATATTGTTCTTGTATTGAAATGTTTTTTAAAGTTAGCGTTGTTTGTTAACTATTTTTTAAGCGCAACAACGTATATTTGTTATTCATTCAAGGATAGCCAATACATGTTTAATATTATTCTTTTCGGACCTCCCGGCAGCGGCAAAGGAACCCAAAGCGAGAAGCTCATCGAAGCATACGGATTAGTCCATTTATCTACCGGTGATATTTTAAGGTCTGAAATTGCCAAAGCCACACCGCTTGGCTTAGAAGCCAAAAGTTTAATGGACCAAGGCCAACTTGTTCCTGATGCAGTAGTTATTGGCATGATTCGTTCTGCACTAGACAATAATCCACAAGCAAAAGGATTTTTGTTTGATGGCTTTCCAAGAACAGAAGCACAAAGTGTTGCACTAGATGCACTTTTACAACAAAAAAATACTGAGATTGGCGTAGTGTTAGCCTTAGAAGTAAGCCAAGACGAATTGGTAAAACGCTTGTTAAACCGAGGTCTTACGAGTGGTCGTAGCGATGATACCAACGAAGCCATTATTAGCAATCGCATAGCAGAATACCAAACAAAAACAACTGTAGTAGCAAATTATTACCGCCAGTTTAATAAAGTCGTAGGCATTAAAGGCGAAGGAACTGTAAACCATATCTTTAGCGCACTAGCTACAGAAATAGACAGCCGCTTAGCTAAATAATTGTTTTACAAATCATCAAATTCATAGATAGGATCTATTCTATCTCCGGGCGCTATTTCAAAAACAGGCTTGATAATTCCATCGTGCAAATCATAGACCCAACCGTGTATATGCGGCCGTTGTTCTGATTTCCAGGCTTTTTGAACAATAGAAGTTTTGGCTAAATTCATTACCTGTTCTTGCACATTTAATTCCACCAACCTATTTACACGCGTATCTTCTGTTTCAATGGCATCTATTTCACTGCGATGGATGCGATACACATCTTTAATATTGCGCAACCATTTATTAATGAGGCCCAAGTTATTATTAGTCATTGCTGCACGAACCCCACCACAACCATAATGTCCACAAACAATAATGTGTTTTATCTTTAATACTTCCACCGCATATTGTAATACGCTCAACATATTCAAATCGGTATGCACCACCATGTTTGCTACATTGCGGTGTACAAAAATTTCTCCAGGATTCGTACCAGTAATTTCATTGGCAGGCACTCTGCTATCACTACACCCAATCCATAAATATTCTGGTTCTTGCAATTCTACCAACCTAGAAAAATACTCAGGATCTTGTGCTAGCTTTTTAGAAGCCCAAGCTTTGTTGTGTGCTAATAATTGTTGATAGGTGGGCATATTTTGATTGTTAGGTCTTACAAAGATAGTATGTAAATAAAAAGCGCTATCCTTTAAATGAATAGCGCTTTACGGAATATTTTTATTTTTAATACTTAAATATTTAATCCGCCGCAAGCGCTAAGTACCTGTCCGGTAATATATGAGCTCCAATCACTGGCTAAAAAAAGCGTGGTATTGGCTATCTCTTCTGCTTTACCAAATCGACCCAATGGTATTTTTTTAAGAAAATCTGCTGCACCATCTCCGTCTTTTAAATAATGCGTCATATCTGTTTCTACAAATCCTGGGGCAATGGCATTGCAGCGAATATTTCTACTGCCTAATTCTAAAGCAACCGATTTAGTAAACCCAATAATTCCCGCTTTAGACGCAGCATAACTACTTTGACCGGCATTTCCGCGTACCCCAACAATAGAACTCATATTAATAATGCTACCCATTTTGGCTTTCATCATTGGACGAATAACTTGTTTGGTCATATTAAAAACACTTTTCAAGTTAATATCCATCACATCGTCCCATTGTTCTGCTGTCATGCGCAACAATAAATTGTCTTTTGAAATGCCTGCATTGTTTACACAGATATCTACCGTACCAAATTCTTTTACTACATCATTTACAAAAGATTCGCATTCTGCAAAAATGGCGGCATTGCTTTTATAGGCTTTGGCTTTTACGCCCAATGCTTGAATTTGTGCTTCTAAACTCGCTGCTTTTTCTGCACTACTATCACTCACATAGGTGAATGCAATATGAGCGCCTTGCTCGGCTAATTTCAAAGCAATGGCGGCACCTATTCCACGTGCTGCACCTGTAACAATCGCCACTTTATTTTCTAATAGTTTCATATATATCCTTTTAGGTCGAGTACAAATGTAAAATAATTGCGCGGAATGAAGCATTAGGTTGTTTAATTAGATATTTTTAGCCAAGAATGAATGTCCGCAACAATTCAAAAAAGACCTTACTAATTGCTTTTTTACTCGAAACCATTTGCGTAACCTACGCGCTAAAATTAACTAGTTTAACGGGTATCACTAGTGTATTATTCAGTTTGTCTGGCGTTGTCATTGCGCTTTGTTTTTTATTGATTCCCGAACCGATTGTTGTAAAAAATTTAGCTGCAGCAAAAAAGTTTTTTCCTTATAGATTATTGCTTACAGTGATTGCGTTAATTACTATTAGTGCTGCTGCTTTTAAATGGATGGAAGACGTGCCGCTCGATTACCACGAAGGAGATATGTTGCCCATTATTAAAATTATGTGCCAACGTTTTTTAAATGGCAATTGGCGGCATGTGTATGATGTGATTCCTGAAATTTGGGGAGGAATCCAACCCATTTATTTACCCGCCATGTGGCTGCCATTTAGTCTTCCTGTTTTTTTAGGAATAGATGTAAGATGGATGACTGTGCTGGTACTTTTTATTGTAACAGCACTATTTATTTGGCGCATACAAATGCAACATAAAAAAGCACCCTATTTATTTTTTGCTGCATTTTTATTAATCTGGTGGCTGCTGTTTGCAGAAAATGCTGGACTCATTCCTTATACCGAAGAAGGCGTGGTGATTGGGTTTTATAGTTTGTTAGCCATTGCGCTCACCAAAAAAAATGCTTGGTTGATTGGCTTTGCAACAGCGCTTTGTATTTTAAGTAGGTATGCTATTATTGGTTGGATACCTGCAATGATTATTTATTTTACAATTAATAAAAACTACAAAAAACTATTGCAATTTTGTTCGATAGGATTAGTTTGTTTTGCTGTATTGGTATTAAGTCCTTTTGGTTGGCAAACATTTTTAAAACTCGCTTCAATACCTTCTCAATACATTGGATTTACAGCTAGGGTATGGCACGATGCGCCAATTGTTTTTAAAGAAAGTTTGGGATGGGCAAAATTTTTTGGACCAAAAAATATTGCTTTACAACACTATTTATTAGTGGGCATGTCATTGTTTTTTCCAATGTTATTTATGATGATTGCTTTGTCTTTGCAAAGAAAATTATCACTCACCAATCACCACTTGCCTTTTGCTACACTCAAAATAACTTTGGTTATTTTTTACACATTGGTAGATGTACCATATCCCTATTTATTTTATACGGGATCTTTTGTGAGTCTTTTTTTAGTCACTTATTTATTGGCGGGAGATAGTATAAAAAACACAGCACTAGTGAAAGATTAACCCAAATTTTTTGCGCGCATTTGTGCCAAAATTTCATCAATATATACGCGGTCGTTACTAAGTCTTGGAATCTTGTGTTGTCCGCCCAGCTTGCCTTTGCTGCGCAACCATTCGTGAAAAACCGATTTTTTTAACGAATGAACAATGGGCATAATCAGTGCAATATCTTTATAGCGTTTTGCCTCGTAGTCACTGTTTACAGATTTAAGCGCGCAGTCTAATTCGTAAGTAAATGCTTCTACACTTTCTGGCATTTGTTCAAACTCAATTAACCATTCATGCGCACCCTTTGTATCGTCTCCAATGTATACCGGTGCTGCAGTATAATCGTTTACAACTAATCCCGTTTTTTGGCAAGCAATAGCAATTGCTTTGTCGGCATTGTCTGCAATTAGTTCTTCGCCAAACGCATTGATGTATTGCTTTAATCGTCCGCTTACTTTTATTTTAAAAGGATATTTCGATACAAATTGTACGGTATCGCCTACTAAATAACGCCAAAGTCCACCGTTGGTGCTAATAACAAGCGCATAATTTTTTGCAATCTCCACTTTGTCTAATCCAATTGTTTGGGGTTGTTCGGTACCATATTCTTCTACTGGCATAAACTCATAAAAAATGCCATGGTTTAATAACAACAACATCCCTTCTTCGTCGGGATTATTTTGTGCCGCAAAAAAACCTTCGCTAGCATTGTACATTTCTAAATACGTAATGCCAGGACCAATTAATTTTTTAAACTGTTCGCGATAAGGTGTAAAAGAAACACCGCCATGCACATATAATTCTAGGTTGGGCCATACCTGTTTTAAATTGGCTTTTCCGGTGATGGCTAATATTCTTTTAATTAATACAAGCGTCCAAGTTGGTACCCCTGCAATAGAGGTAACATTCTCTTCAATGGTAGATAAGGCAAGGCTTTCAATCTTTCCTTCCCATTCGTCCATTAGTGCAATGGATAATTCTGGGGTGCGAATCCATTGTCCCCAAAAAGGTGCATTCTGTAATAAAACAGCACTCAGATCTCCATACTGAACATCCTCATTCATTTTACTAATTTGATGGCTACCACCAATCACCAAACTTTTTCCAGTAAGTAAATCACTATTGTTATTATAGAGATAATACATGGTAAGCACATCTTTGGCCGCTTGAAAATGCGTGTCTTGTAAACTCTCGTTAGTAATAGGAATGAACTTGCTTTTATCACTAGTAGTACCGCTGCTTTTTGCAAACCAACTCACAGGCGTATTCCAGAGCAATTGCTCGTCTTCGCCATCCATGATTCGTTCTATATAGGGTTTTAAATCTTCGTATTCTTGAATGGGTACCGCTTGTTTAAAATTGCGGATAGTAAACATTTCTTTGAAACCAAATTTTCTACCAAACTCGGTGTATTGGCCATGGGTAATTAGGTCTTGTAATACTTCACGCTGTGCAGCAATTGGTTGGTTGATCCAGTCTTCTATCCGACCGTGTCGTAAGCGGGCCAAGCGTGATATAGCAGGACTTAGTATTCTCATGCTTTTGAAGCTGCGTTTTCTTTACCCATATCAATGATCCAGTCTTTTCTTTTTAATTCAAAATTGGTTCCTAAATATAAGCTACGCACTTTTTCGTCATCTGCCAATTCTTCGGCGGTTCCGTGCTTGAAAATTTTTCCTTCAATTAATAAATAGGCTCTGTCACAAATAGACAATGTTTCATTCACATTATGATCGGTAATTAAAATGCCAATGTTTTTAAACTTCAATCGTGCCACCACACTTTGAATATCTTCTACTGCAATAGGATCTACGCCTGCAAAAGGCTCATCCAACAAAATAAATTTAGGATCCACCGCTAAGGCACGTGCTATTTCGGTTCTACGACGTTCACCACCACTCAAACTATCGCCATTATTACTACGTACATGGTGCAGGTTAAACTCGTCTAATAAAGACTCAAGTTTATGGCTGCGTTCTGCTTTGGTAAGTTTGGTCATTTCTAAAACGGCCAAAATATTATCTTCTACTGTTAGCTTTCTAAATACGCTTGCCTCTTGTGGCAAATAACCAATACCCATTTGCGCGCGCTTGTACATAGGTAGTTTGGTAATATTCATGTCGTTTAAAAAAACATCGCCTTGGTCTGGTTTAATTAATCCTACCACCATATAAAAGGTGGTGGTTTTTCCCGCACCATTTGGGCCAAGCAATCCAACAATTTCTCCTTGTTGCACTTGCACACTTACATTGTTCACAACGGTTCTTCCCTTGTAACTTTTTATTAGGTCTTTGGTATGGATGGTTAGGCTCATATATTACTTGTAAAAATACAGTTGTTGCATTTAAGATGCTATTGTTCAATAGGATATTTTGAGATTTCTTGTCTATTAAGCCAACAATTATGCTTTCAAGCACTTACATCTATGGTTTTTTTGTTGTTTATAGTATGTTTGCAGATATTTAGCAGCTATGAAAGTGATTGAACATATTGCCCAGGCAAAAGATACCTTGGTTTCATTCGAGGTATTACCACCATTAAAAGGCAAGACCATTGTTACCTTGTACGACCATTTAGACCCCTTGATGGAGTTCAAACCCTCTTGGATAAATGTTACCTACCATCGTAGCGAAACCATGTTCAAGAAAAAAACCGATGGTACTTTTGAAAAAGTAGAAGTACGCAAAAGACCCGGAACAGTGGGTATTTGTGCGGCTATTATGAACCATTATAAAATTGATGCGGTTCCACATATTATTTGCGGCGGTTTTACCAAAAGAGAAACAGAAGATGCGTTGATTGACCTAGACTTTTTAGGAATAGACAATGTATTGGTCTTGCGTGGCGATGCTGCTAAAAACGAAACTGCTTTTGAATCAGAGCCAGGAGGCAATCATTTTGCGATTGATTTATTAAAGCAGGTGAGCAATATGAACAACGGTGTTTACCAAGACGAAGACATTAAGAGCGGTGGTAAAACACAGTTCTGTATGGGTGTTGCAGGATATCCTGAAAAACATTTTGAAGCGCCAAATTTAGAAATCGATTTATTAAAATTGAAAGAGAAAGTAGATGCTGGTGCAGACTATATCATGACGCAAATGTTTTTTGACAACCAAAAGTTTTTTGATTTTGTAAAAGCTTGCAGAGCAATTGGAATTAATGTTCCTATCATACCCGGATTAAAACCCATCACCAATAAAAAACAACTCTCTGTTTTACCACGTATTTTTCATGTAGATATTCCAACAGATTTATCGAATGCTATTATGAAATGCAAAACAGATGTAGAGTGTGAGCAAGTTGGAACCGAATGGTTAATTCAACAAAGCAAAGAATTAAAAAGCTTTGGGTCGCCGGTACTTCACTACTACACTTTGGGAAAACCTAAAGTAATTTGGAATGTAGTAAAAGAATTATTTTAATTTATTTTTTACGGCCAGCTTGGCTTTAATTAAATCATCAAACTGCTCAATACTTAGTTGTTTGGCAATGATATGTTTGTCTTTGTCTAGCAAATAAAGTGTAGGTGTTTTATACACATCATACAATTGTTTGTATCCCGCTTGACCCGATTTTTCTATGGCCAAACGTGCTTCTTTTGTTTGATACACATGCACCCAATTATTTAATTGTTTTTCTGCAATAAATTTTTTCCAAGCAGGTAAATCATTGTCAACAATATTTACAGAATAAATGGCAACGCCTAATGCTTTCCACTTGGCTTTATATATTGAATCTACGCGTGGAATTTCTTCTTTACAATGACCGCAATTCGGGTCCCAAAAAGCAACTATAGTAAAAGGCGCTTGTACATTATATAGTGACTTTATTTTTCCGGTACTATCTGTTAAATCTAGTGCTGGCGCGGGTTGCCCAATTTGATTGGCCATTAAACTATAGGCCCTCTCAAAGATGGTTTTCTTTGATGCGGGATTGAGTAAAGTAGTATCGCCTTTGGCATAAAAATTTTCAAACAAGTATACAAATACTTTGTCTTGCCCCATAAATTCTGGGTTGATGTATTTGTTGGTAAACTTGGTTAATAAATACGGATAAATTTCTTTGCCCGTTCTTGCCATTAGCAACATGTATTTCACTTCATTAATGATTGAATCCGACTCAGGAGATACATAATATTTATAATAGAAATCTAACTTTGTTTCAAAAAAAGGTGTGCGCAATAAACGATCGTCATTAAAACTTACATCGTCCCAAAAATGATCTTTTACAAATCGATAAGGGTACAAAGAATCGGGAACATTTTTTACAATAGGAACCGGTGGTGCGGTTGGCCTTTTCATGGTATTAAAAAGCATGGCTATTAATGAATTCGGATACTTTTTAATCAGGTCTTCGCGATAGTCTTGCAATGCTTTATCCCCCGCAATAATTTGATTTCTTATACGATTAGAATCGGCCGTTGTGGTAGCTGCGTGATAAGCGGTTTCCATTTCCTGCAATTCTTTACCTCGAGTATTTGAAAAGCTAGAATAGGTTTTAAATAATTGATTTTCTAGAGATCCAGTTATCACTACTTTTTCTTTTTGAGTGGTATCAGCAACAATGCTAAAGTGCTGTTCCTTATCCATCAATAGTTCAAACTGAATGGTCAATTTGGGTGATACTACAAAATAAACACCACTTGTTAATTTGTTTGGACCCTTAAAAACACCTTTACTATAATTATCTAAAAAAGCAGAATCAACAAGGGCCTTGCCCTTTCCATAATAACTGCCTAAATAGATCCAACAGTTTTTAAGCGGGGTGAGGGTAATGGAAATGGATTTTCCATCTGGCTCCAAGGATTGGGCAGGAACTACTTTTTTTGCTTGAGCTCCAGCAAACACAACATAAATCATTAATAGGGCTAATATAAAAATTCGCTTCATATACAGTAGAATTGGGCATAAAAATAGGAAAATAGCATTTACCCAACAGTAGTTACATTTGCAACCGTGAGAAAGCAGAAAAAAAACATTGTTTTAGAGCAATTATTGGTAGAAGATTATGCTGCCGAAGGAAAATCATTAGCCAGAATTGAGGGCAAAGTGGTGTTTATTGAAGGTGCTGTACCCGGCGATGTGGTAGACGTACAAGTAACTAAAAGCAAAAAAGATTGGGCAGAAGGTCATGTGGTAAAGTTTCATAGCTATGCCCAAGAGCGCGTAAAACCTTTTTGCAGCCATTTTGGGGTTTGTGGTGGATGCCAATGGCAGATGCTCCCTTACGAAAAGCAATTATTCTACAAACAAAAACAAGTAAACGATAATTTAACGCGGATTGGAAAGATAGCACTACCAGCTATGTTGCCCATTATTGGCGCTGAACAAACCGAACAATATCGTAATAAAATTGAATATACGTTTGGAACCAAAACCTTTGTTCCTAGCGAAACATTTAGGCAAATGAAGGCCGATGGGGTAGACCTTAGTAACCTACCGGGTGGTGCAGGTTTTCATGTGCGCGGCTTTTTTGACAAAGTAGTAGAAATTGATACTTGCTATTTACAAGCAGAGCCAACCAACCGCATTAGAAAAATGGTAGCGGCTTTTTCAGTTGAAAAACAAATTCCTTTTTACGATGTGCGCAAACACGAAGGATGGCTAAGGAATATGTTTATCCGAAACAGCACTACCGGTGAGTTGATGGTGAATATTATTTTTGGCCACGAAAACGAAGCAAACAGAATTGAACTCCTCAATAAAGTGTTGGAACAATTTCCAGAAATCACTACCCTATTATATACCATCAATAGCAAATTCAACGATAGCCTCTTTGATTTGTATCCGCAGGTGTATTTTGGAAAGGGGTATATCATAGAAAAACTCGAAGATTTTTCGTTTAAAATCAGTCCAAAATCTTTTTTTCAAACCAATACACGTCAGGCCCAGCGCTTGTACCAGGTTACCAGAGATTTTGCAGAACTCAATGGCACACAAACGGTGTATGATTTGTATTGTGGCACTGGAAGTATTGGCATTTTTGTAAGTAAATTGGCTAAAAAACTCATTGGAGTGGAAGTGGTTGCCGAAGCGATTGAAGACGCTAAAGAAAATGCGGCACTGAACCAAATAGAACATAGCAATTTTTTTGCGGGAGATGTAATAGATATCTGCAATGATGCGTTCTTTATACAGCATGGTAAACCAGATGTAATTATTACCGATCCGCCAAGAGCGGGTATGCACGAAAAATTAGTAAAAAAATTATTAGAGATAGCGGCTCCTACAATTGTTTATGTAAGTTGTAATCCAGCAACTCAGGCTAGAGACCTGGCCTTGCTAGATGAAAAATATCGGGTTGAAAAAATTCAGCCAGTAGATATGTTTCCACATACATTGCATATAGAGAACGTGGTTCAATTAAAATTAAAGGAAGGAATATGACAGAATTTAGACCCAGCAGATTTGAAGTTTTACCCACTATTGTAAAAAATCTGTTAATCATTAATGGTTTATTTTTTCTGGCGCAGAAAGCATTTGATGGGCCAGGTGTGGAATTTTCTTTTGAAAATGTTTTAGCGCTTCATGCATGGCAAAGCAGTTTGTTTCGCCCATGGCAATTGGTTACACATATGTTTTTACACGGTGGCCTGTCGCATATTTTTGGAAACATGTTGGCGCTTTGGATGTTTGGGTCGGTACTAGAAAACTTATGGGGTCCCAAAAGATTTTTAACCTTCTATTTGGTTTGCGGATTGGGTGCCGCTTTAATGCATTTATTGTTTTTAAGTTACGAGACGGTTCCTTTAATGAAAGATTATGCACGTTTAATGCAAGACCATACCGCGAACGCTTTATTTTTCTTTGCACAAAAACACCCTGGTGCTTTTTTTCATGGAAGCGATTTAGCCAATTTAGTGGCCAATAATCCCAACGATACACAAGCACTCAATCAACTCTTTGAATCGGTATCTAGTTATTATGAATCCAAATTAAATACCGCCACCTTGGGTGCTAGTGGTGCGGTATTTGGTATTTTGGCCGCCTTCGTTTACCTATTTCCTAACACCTATATTTATTTGTATTTTTTTATACCTATAAAAGCAAAATGGTTGGGGATTGTATATTTTTCTTGGGAATTGTATTCGGCACTTGTTAATTCTGCAGGTGATGATATAGCAAGATGGGCGCACGTAGGTGGCGCCATTGTAGGATTAATTATTGTGATGACTTGGAACAAAAAGAAAAGAAATACGTTTTATTAATATTGTAGGTAGAAGCGCCTAAGAATTTATACCAAGATTATGCCTGAAAGAAGTTATAAAACCAATCGTTCCATACTATTAGGGCAAGATAATAATGCACTAGTTTATTTGGTAGCCATTAACCTGATGGTTTTTGCATTACTCAGTTTTATTAAAATCATTTATTATCTCTCAGAAATACCTATTGAACTTTTCTATTCGCAAATGCAAGATTGGTTTATACTTCCCGCATCTATAGAAAAATATTTATCAAAACCTTGGGTACTATTTACTTACTTATTTACCCACGCAAGTATTTGGGGATTAATTAGCAGCTTACTTTGGCTATGGAGTTTTGGTTATATTTTACAAGACCTAACAGGGAACAATAAACTAATTCCCATTTACTTATATGGCGGAATTGCTGGTGGAATTGGCTACTTATTACTCATGAATATTTTTCCTGTTTGGGCCAATCATATTCAGTCGGTTGAACCCTTAATTGGCGCTGGCGCTGCTGTAATGGCAGTGGCTGTTGCAACTACCACACTGGCTCCCAACTATCGCATCTTTCCTTTAATGAATGGCGGCATTCCTTTGTGGGTGCTATTAATCATTTATGGATTAATTGATTTGGCAACCCTCGGCTCGGCTAGTGCAGGTGTTGCCGTATCGCATTTAATAGCAGGGGGTGTTGGCTATTTGTTTATCCAACAATTGCGCAGGGGTAATGACTGGGCGGCTTGGATGAACCAGTTTTTTCATTGGTTAAATGATTTGTTTAGTCCAACAAAAAAAGAAAAAACCGCAACAGTAAAAAAGAAAAATACCTCACAAGATACCCAACAAAAAATCGATGTGCTTTTAGATAAAATAAACCAACAGGGTTATCAGTTTCTTACCAATGAAGAAAAAGCTTTTTTAAAAAAAGCTAGTAAAGAAGATTTATTATAATGGCTTTTAAAAATTCTATTTTATCTCGCAGCATTTTTTTTATTGGCTGCCTATATACTGCTTTCTATTTATTGGCATGCGCCACACCTTTTATAAATCCAGTGCACGGGTATTTTTTTACTTTTGCATCCTTATTCTTTGCTTTTATTTTATTAGGAATGCTAGGCTGGTTATTGCTTAGTTTACTTTTTTTTAGGCGTTGGTTTTTGCTGTTTCTAATTTGTTTGTCAGCGGGTTATTTAAACATTAGTGCCTTAATTGGTTTTCATCCAACGCAAAATTTTAGTCAAAATAAAACGGCTGGAAGTATTCGCATACTTTCTTGGAACGTGAATAGTTTTTTAAACAGCAGCGATAAGACTAATGCAAAAGTATTAGAGATGTTGGCATTCATTAAATCATCTGATGCAGACGTTTTATGTTTTCAAGATTACTCGTCAAATAAAAATGAAACAGTTAATGCAAGTCCTGAATTTATAAGCCAGTCTACACAACTAAAACATGTTTTCTTTAGTAAATCAGAAGAAAATTATGGGGTTATTATTTTTTCTCGTTGGCCTTTTTTGCAACAATGCAATGTACCTTATTCAAATATTGATTCTCCCGAGAACCTAGCTTATGTAGATATACAAACGCCTTACAAAGTTTTAAGGGTCTTTAATACGCATTTAAGTTCTATGAGTATGCACGTGCCAATCAATCATATACCCAATTCGGCTCCCATAAAATCTATTTATTACGATAAGGCCATTTTATTACAAAAGTCAAAACTTAGTAAGCTTGCCTATTTCGACAAACTTCATGCAAAGCAAGCAGTACTTATAAAAAAATCCCTAGATAGCACAGTGCTCCCATTTGTTTTTACCGCCGATTTAAATGCAGTTCCATCTAGTTATGTTTACCACAAAATTTCTGTGGGGCTTTACGATGCATTTTTATTGAAAGGATTTGGATTAGGAAGAACCTATGATAGTTTATCGCCCACACTAAGAATTGATGTTTTATTAACCAATCAACTTGTTAAGGTGAAACAATGCAAAGTGGCAAGTGTGCATTTAAGCGATCATTTTCCCATAATTTCAGATATTGAAATCAAACCCTGATTTTTTTGTAAATTTATCGAATGGCTAAAAACATTTTTCGCCGGGCTTTCAAATCGGTCTGTTTAACTATTACTGTTGTTTTAGCGGTATTGTTTTTATTTGCCTGCTTGTCTCCCTATATTAATACTACTACTTGGTGGTTTAATGGATTTACCGGCTTGTTGGTGCCTTATTTAATTTTACTATTGTTTTTTGCTTGTTTATTCTGGCTAATGTTTAAGCCCAGGCTTTTTTGGATTCCCTTGTTGAGTCTTTGTTTTGGCTGGCAACAAATAATGGTGGTTTTTGCTTGGCATCCGGGCGCTGGCTTTACGAAAAAAAAGAATATACAAAACTTGCGGATTGTTGATTGGAATATTCAAAGCTTTAATGGTCTTAGTAAAAACAAAGAAACCAAAAAACTCATTAGAACCGAATTAACAGAAAGCATTTTAAAAATGCAACCAGATGTAATTTGTTTACAAGAGTTTAATAATAGCACGCAAGCCAATGGTACTGATAATATTGCGCTGTTTACAAAAGTCTATCCTTATTATTATTTTTCAAAAGACTATCAAAGAGCCCAAGGAAATTACCAATCGGGGAGTATTATTTTTTCGAGATATCCCATCATCGATTCGGGCAGGGTGGCTTATCCAGTGGCAGAAAGTTTAATCTATGCTGATATTGTAAAAGGATATGATACCATTCGCGTGTTAACCACCCATTTACAATCCTTTAAATTTAAAAAAGAAGATTACAACGATATTGAAAAAATCAAAGAGCAAGACCAAGAAACAGTTTCTGCTTCTCTGAATATTTTTAGAAAAATGAAATTGGCCTTTTCTAGAAGGGGTAGCCAGTCGAATATTGTTCGAACAGAAAGAGATAAAAGCAAATACCCAACCATTATTTGTGGAGATTTTAATGATGTCCCCAATTCTTACACGTATTTTAATATTAAAGGTGATTGGCAAGACGCGCACTTAAAAAAAGGATTTGGTATAGGCCGAACCTTTAATTCCTTAGCGCCCACGCTACGGATTGATTATATTTTAGCAGACAATAATTTTACCATCAAACAGTTTGATTTGGTTGACGAAGACCTAAGCGATCATATTATGCTGGTAACGGATTTGCGTGTGAAAAAGTAAATTGAGTAGCAAGACTCTTCAAAAACAGGTTAATTTACTTATCTTGCAAGCCATGTTAGCATTGTATTTCCACGCTTGTTGTTGTTGCTGCTGTTAAATTGGCTTGATGGCCTTTATAACATGGGCATCAGTATACAAATTCAAATCATTATACAAATTAACACCTACCTATACCATGTCGTTGAAAGTTTATAATTCCTTAAGTAGACAGAAAGAAATATTTACACCAATTAATGCACCTTATGTTGGAATGTATGTATGTGGGCCTACGGTAAGTGGTGAAAGTCATTTAGGTCATGCCAGACCATTTATTAGTTTCGACGTTATCTATCGATACCTAATGCACTTGGGTTATAAAGTACGTTACGTGCGCAATATTACAGATGCAGGACATTTTGAAGAAGAAGGACGCGAAGCCACCGACAAGATTAGTGAAAAAGCGGTTTTAGAAAAATTAGAACCCATGGAGTTGGTACAAAAATATACCAACCTTTATCATTGGGCAATGAGCAAATTTAATAACCTAGCTCCTAATATTGAACCCACCGCAACTGGTCATATTGTAGAGCAAATTGAAATGATTAAAAAAATCATTGCTGATGGTTATGCATACGTAGCCAATGGCTCGGTTTATTTTGATGTTGAAAAATACAATACCGATTTTTCAAAAAAAGGAATGCCTTATGGTATGCTTAGTGGACGAAATATTGAAGACCAACAAGACACTACGCGTGAATTAGATAACCAAGAAGAGAAAAGAAACAGAAACGATTTTGCACTTTGGAAATCGGCACCTGTTGAACACATCATGCGCTGGCAAAGCCCATGGGGAGAGGGTTTCCCGGGATGGCATATTGAATGTTCTGCAATGAGCACCAAATATTTGGGCAGCGAATTTGATATTCACGGCGGCGGAATGGACTTACAATTTCCACACCATGAATGTGAAATTGCACAAAGCACGGTATGCAATCATAAGTCTCCAGCAAAATATTGGTTGCACAATAATATGATAACCATTCAGGGTAAAAAGATGGGAAAGAGTTATAACAATGTTATTAAACTCACCGAACTTTTTAGTGGTGACAGTCCAATACTTTCTCAGCCATACTCACCAATGACTATTCGATTTTTTATTCTTCAAAGTCATTATAGAGGTACGCTTGATTTTAGTAACGAAGCATTACAGGCTTCTGAAAAAGCATTCAAGCGTTTGTGGGAAGCACATGAATGGTTTGCTAAGCAAGTCTTTGAAAATAATACTGCTGCTGCAACGGATACTGGACTCGATGAAAAAGTAAATCAACTAGTAGCTGAGTTTAGCGAGTTCATGAATGATGATTTTAATTCTGCAAAAGTGATTGCCAATATTTTTGAGTTGGTTCCTATTATCAATTCAATAAAAGACAAATACATACAAGCAGCTGCGCTAAGTTCAACAACACTAGCGCATATGCAAACAGAATTGAAAGTGTTTATTGAATCTATTTTTGGATTAATCAACGAACGTCCTTCCGATGAAGGTCAGTTAGACGGGGTATTACAACTACTAATGGATATTCGTAAAGACGCCAAAAGCCGTAAAGATTTTTTAACAAGCGATAAAATTAGAAATGAATTAGCTGGCTTGGGTATTCAATTGAAAGACGAAAAAGAGGGTGGTACCAGTTATACCATTGTTTAGTGGTTGCAATCTTCGGCATGTGCATGGTCGTGCACCCTACAGAATTTGAAATTTAAATAATGCGCGGTCACAATAAAAAATACCGCAGGAAATAACAACCATAATTGCCACTGATGCCAAATCACTTTGGCTAATAGTAATAGAATTCCAACAGTAAACACCAGCATCGGTAATTTTCGGTGGTGGTGTTTTTTACTTCCATGGTACAACGCATACATTCCCACCATAAAAGCAATCAGCACCATCAAATATTCAAAATAAAGGTTGTCGATAATATTCACCCCAAATAAGGGTAAGCTGCTTAAAAACAGTGGCAATACCGCACAATGAATGGCACAGGCTATTGATGTTGTTATACCTAAAGCGTCCCAATTGATTTTAAACGACATAATTGAATTGAATGACAAATATACACAAATGCAACGTTGTTGCATAATATTTGATACTGAGGCAATATTCAGTAGCGCATTGCCCAATCAGTCCTAACTTTGTAAGAATACCCCATTTTATGTCAAAAAAGCTAATCGGTTATCTTGTATTTTTCGTTGCCCTGGTATTGGTTTTTTATTTTTTCTTGTTTAGAGGAAACGACCAATGGAAAGTGAAACTTGCTACATTAAGCTATACCAAACCCTTTCGATTTAAAACCCAAGACGGCCTACCATTTACCGACAAAGACATGCTTGGAAAAGTTTGTGTAATAGAATATTTTTTTACCAACTGCAAGGGTATTTGTCCTCGCATGAATACCAATATGAAAACCATTTTTGAGCAGTTCAAAGACGAACCCAATTTTTTAATTCTTTCCCATACCTGCGATCCAGACAGAGACACTGTAGCCAGATTAAAAGTTTATTCCGATTCGCTAAAAGTAGATACTAAAAAATGGATCTTTCTTACCGGCAGAAAAGATAGTTTGTATGCCATTGCTAGAAGCGCCTATTTATTAGACGATCCAAAAAATAATGTTCAAAAAATTGAAGACCAATTTTTACACACACAGTTTTTTGCACTAGTAGATAAAAACGGACAAATACGCGGACAAATTTACGATGGTTTAAAAGCCGATGAGTTAGAAAAGTTGAAAATAGATATCCGTGCACTTTTATTTGAAAAGGCAACATCCAGTAATTTTGTGAACGGCATTTTTAGTAATAATCCATAAGCAATCAATTCATGGATACAAGGATTATAGACACGCTAAAGCGAAACCAGTTAAGCGTTACAGATAGTCGGAAAAAAATTCTAGAAATTTTTCTCGACCAACAAACCGCTTTGGCACATGCAGATATTGAGTTACAATCGGGCGAAGATTTTGACCGAGTAACGATTTATAGAACCCTACAAACTTTTGTAGAAAAAGGAATTATACATTCTATTCCTTCGGCCGATAATTCGGTTCGATATGCCCTATGTAAAGACGCTTGCTCCGAAGGGCACCACCACGATAACCATGTACATTTTATGTGCGATACTTGTTTAACAACTTATTGTTTAGATCATGTAATTGTACCTACAGTTGCTTTGCCAGAAGGCTTTCAGGTGAATCAAGTAGATGTATTAGTGAGTGGAAAATGTTTAAAATGTTCATAATCCTAAATAATAAAAAATGGTTTTAGTTACTGGTGCAAGTGGTTTAGTTGGCAGACATTTAATACAAGCTTTGGTGCAAAAAGGAACACCTGTAACAGGATTGTATAGAAGTGCTGTACCCGTATTTGACGGTGCAGAAAAAGCAAATTGGATACAAGCAGATATACTAGATATTGTTGCTTTAGAAGAAGCCATGCAAGGGATTCAACAAGTATATCATTGTGCAGCCATTGTTTCTTTTGATTCAAAAAACACCAAGCAATTACACCAAACAAATATTGAAGGCACCGCCAATGTAGTAAACGCCTGCTTGAACCAAGGAATTGAAAAATTATTATTCGTTAGCTCTGTTGCGGCACTAGGAAGAATTCGCGAAAACGAAGCCATCAACGAAACCATGAACTGGACCGAAGAAACAAGTAATAGCGCTTATGGCAAAAGCAAATATTTAGCAGAAATGGAAGTATGGCGTGGAATAGGCGAAGGACTCAATGCAGTAATTGTAAACCCCGTAATTATATTAGGATCTGGCGATTGGCTAAAAGGTTCTTCAGCTATTTTTAAATCTGCTTACGATGAATTTCCTTGGTACACAGAAGGAAAAAGTGGATTTGTAGATGTGTTAGATGTAGTTAAAGCAATGGTATTATTAATGGAATCAACTATCAATGCACAAAGGTTTATTATTAGTGCTGCCAATATTGGTTATCGCGAAATATTTACCCTAATTGCTCATGCATTTCATAAAAAACCCCCGCATAAAAAAGTAACAAAACTTATTGCTGAAATTGTATGGCGATTAGAAGCCGTAAAAAGTTGGTTTACAAAAAAAACACCTTTGCTTACCAAAGAAACTGCTAAAACAGCAAGGGCGAATGTATCGTTCAATAACACTAAATTATTAGAACAGTTACCTGGTTTTTCTTATCAACCACTCAGTAATTCTATTGAACGAATTTGTAAAGAATTAAAAGTAATGCACCAATTAACTTAGTCGTTTTGGTCCATTACTTTTTTCCATAGCTCAGGAATACGTTTAATCCAAACTATTTCGCGGCGTTTTAAACCCGCTTCGGCTGCTGGGTAGCCCATATAAGTTTTTCCGCCAGCCAAGGACGCTGTTACCCCTGTTTGGCCCATCACCACCGCATTTGCACCTATGGTTATGGTTTTGTTTACACCCACCTGACCCCAAAGAATCACCCCATCTTCAATAATGGTCCCTCCCGCTATGCCTACTTGTGAAGCAAACAAGCAGTTTTTACCAACACTTACGTCGTGTCCAATATGCACTAGGTTATCAATTTTAGTGCCTGCGCCAATTAATGTTGTTGCCGTTACCCCACGATCAATGGTACAATTGGCACCAATTTCTACGGCATCTTCAATCACTACATTGCCGCAACTTTCCATTCTTTTATACCAGTGTGATCGATTTTTTTTGGTGTTATAATAAAACGCATCCGATCCAATTACGGTTCCAGATTGTATCACTACGTTATTGCCAATAATTGTTCCGTCTAATAAATTTACACCCGGATAAATGGTACAATTATTTCCAATTCGCACATTATTGCCAATAAAAACATTCGGCATGATAATCGATTCTTCTCCAATAATTAAAGAATCACTAATTGCTTTTTCTGCCGAAACAAAGGGTTTAAAGTGCTGCACTATTTTTAAATATGCTTCAAAAGGATCGGCCACAATTAAAATTGTTTTACCTGCCGGAATAGCAATTTCTGCTGAGTTAATTATGATAAAACTAGCTGCACTATTTAAGCACGTTGTATAATATTTTGGATGGTCTACAAAAACCAAATCTCCTTGTTCAACTTTGTGTATTTCGTTAATACCAGTAACCTCAGCGCTGAGATTACCAGACAGTTCGGCGCCAATTAATTGGGCAACCCATTGAACGGAAACAGGAGCAGGAAACTTCATAACACTGTTTTTTAGGTAATTCAAAGGTAATACCTAAGGCATAGCAGAAATATTTTTTCGGAAAAAACACTAAAACAACAAGCGCTTTTAACATTTTAAAAATCTAATTAAATAAAAGATGGACTTTTGAAGTATAAATTTTTAAATCTTCTGAAAGCCTTTGTTTAATAGTGTTACAAGCAAATTAAAAAAATAATTAGTTACTTTTTTTTAGTCAAAATCATTAAAATAATGGCATTAAAAGGGCTTATAAATTCGCTACAATTCACAAACTGCATCAAAATGTTAATAAAATTGTTTAAAAAAAATTTTGCATAGGTGAAAAGGTTTTTTAATATTGTGTAAGGAAATTTATTTCCTGGTACTTACTAACCCATCTATATACAAAGTCTCGCATCAGCGAGACTTTTGTTTTTTATGAATTATTACTTCCAGATATACAAACCTTTTCAGGTATTATCTCAGTTTTCTGCGGAAGAAAATAAACAAACTTTAATGGATTTTTTTAAGGTGCCAAAAGACGTTTATCCAGTAGGCAGACTCGACTATGATAGCGAAGGATTACTCTTATTAACCAACGACAAAGCACTCAACCACCAATTACTGCATCCTAAGTTTGAACATACCCGTAGTTACTGGGTACAAGTAGATGGCGCTATTAATGCAACCGCAATAGATCAATTACAAAAAGGCGTAGACATTAACATCGATGGAAAAATCTATCATACAAAAAAATTAATCGCTAAGCTTTTTGAAAATCCACCAACAACTATTGCAAGAAATCCACCGATTCGTTTTCGAAAAGAAATTCCTGCACCATGGATAGAATTAATTTTATCTGAAGGAAAAAATAGACAGATTCGAAAGATGACTGCAAAAATTGGGTTCCCTACGCTTCGCTTAATTCGATACAGTATTGAAGGATTGTCATTGAATCAAATGCAACCCGGCGAAATGATTGCGCTTACGCAACAAGAAATTTATCAAAAACTATTTCACACAGATCAAGTTGTCAACTCGACCAACATCCGTTAAATTTGCTCGTTCTAAGCAGAAATAACTATGAGTCTATCCCATTTGTCAGAGCAAGAATTGATCCGTCGCGAAAAGCTGACCAAATTACAAGCAGCAGGAATTGATCCGTTTCCCGCAGCATTATATCCTGTTTCGCACTTTTCAACCGAAATAAAAGCGAATTATACCGAAGAAACAAAGGAGCAGTTTGCCCAAGTTTGTGTGGCAGGCCGCATTATGAGCATGAATGATAAGGGAAAAGTATTCTTTATTAAAATACAAGATAGCAAGGGAATCATTCAATTATATGTTCGCCGAGACGATATTTATCCCGACGAAGACAAGTCTATGTGGGATACCTTGGTTAAACAAGGATTAGACCTTGGAGATATTATTGGTGCAACTGGTTATGGTTTTATTACAAAAACCGGCGAAACCTCTATCCATGCACAAACTATTACGCTTTTAACAAAGTCATTAAAGCCCCTTCCTGTTGTTAAAAGAGACGAAGAGGGAAATGTGTTTGATGCGGTAACAGATCCTGAATTTAGGTATCGCCAGCGCTATGCAGACCTAATTATTAACCCCGAGGTAAAAGACACTTTTGTAAAAAGAACCAAACTGGTAAATACCATTCGTGAATTCTTAAATACACAAGGCGCACTAGAAGTAGATACCCCAGTGCTACAAAGCATTCCGGGTGGTGCTGCTGCTCGTCCTTTTATCACACACCACAATGCACTAGATATTCCATTATACCTGCGTATTGCCAATGAATTGTACCTAAAACGCCTGATTGTTGGCGGTTTCGACTGGGTGTATGAGTTTAGTAGAAATTTTAGAAACGAGGGAATGGATCGCACACACAATCCAGAATTCACCGTATTAGAATGGTACACTGCTTACAAAGATTATTTCTGGATGATGGAAACCACAGAGCAATTATTTGAAAAAATTGCTTTGGCTTTACACGGCACAACAGAATTACCTGTTGGAGACAAAACCATCAGCTTTAAAGCACCTTTCAAGCGTATTAGCATACATGATGCCATTAAAGAAAATACGGGTATTGATGTTAGTGATAAAGACGAAGCAGGATTAAGAATTGTTTGCAAAGAATTAAAAATTGATGTGCCTAATAATATTGGAAAAGGAAAATTGATCGACGAAATTTTTGGTGCCACTAGTGAGCATACCTATATCCAACCAACTTTTATTATTGACTATCCTGTTGAAATGAGCCCGTTGACCAAAAAGCACCGTAGCAAAGCAGGTTTGGTTGAAAGATTTGAGTTGATGGTAAACGGCAAAGAAATTGCCAATGCTTATTCTGAGTTGAACGACCCAATAGACCAACGCGATCGTTTTGAAGAACAGTCTGCATTAATGGCACGCGGAGACGACGAAGCCATGTTTATTGACTACGATTTTTTACGCGCACTTGAATATGGCATGCCACCTACTTCTGGGATTGGTATTGGGATTGACAGGTTGTGTATGTTAATGACCAATCAGGTGTCTATTCAGGATGTATTATTTTTTCCTCAAATGCGTCCCGAAAAAACAAACAACCCTAGCAATAGTGAGTCGGCCGAAATCGAAAGCAATTAAGAGTTGTTTAGCTTGAAGTTCTTAAAACCCCCTTTGTTAAGTTTAACAAAGGGGGTTTTTAATTAAGATCCTTTTCGGTACTTTTATTATTCAAATGTAAATAGCCTATTATGAATAAATTTTTAGCCTTAGCTAGTTTGTTATGCTGCAGCTTTTTTAGCAGTTGGAGTCAAAACGCAAAACCGGTAGCACCAGTTTTGGTCACACAAGTAGAAGGTATTAAAGAATACAAGCTTAATAATGGTTTGCGCGTATTATTAGTACCCGATAATTCGCAAAATAATATTGTGGTGAACATTACTTATTTAGTAGGTTCTCGCCACGAAGGTTATGGCGAAAGTGGTATGGCGCATTTGTTAGAACACATGATGTTTAAAACGTCTAAGCGTTACAAAGAAATAAAAAAAGCAATTGCCGATAGAGGTGCAGAAGCCAATGGAACCACTTGGTACGACAGAACCAATTACTACGAAGTGTTACCAGCTAAAGACGAAAATTTAAAGTGGGCACTAGATATGGAATCTGATCGTATGGTCAATAGCCAAATTTTAGCTGCCGAATTAAAAACAGAATTTTCTGTGGTAAGAAATGAATTTGAAAGTGGCGAAAACAATCCAAGTGGTGTATTACAAGAGCGCATCATTGCGGGTGCCTATCTATGGCATAATTATGGCAAATCAACCATTGGTAGTAAAGAAGATATTGAAAGAGTGCCGGTAGATAATTTGCGTGCTTTCTACAAAAAATATTACCAACCAGATAATGCTGTTTTAATGGTGGGCGGAAAATTCGATGAAGCAAAAGCCTTGCAATACATCCAACAGTTTTATAGCAATATTCCAAAACCTACAAGGGTATTACAACCCACTTACACAGTAGAGCCAGTACAAGATGGAGAGCGATATGTAGAATTAAAAAGAGTGGGAGACATTCAATACATTGGTATGGCGTATCACACACCTGCTTATTCAAATATAGACTATGCAGCTACGCAAGCTTTATTGCATATACTCACCAATAATCCTTCTGGAATTTTATACAAAGCCTTGGTAGAAAAAAAATTAGCAACAGGAGTTGGGAGCGAATTGTTACAATTAAAAGATCCTGGATACGCTTATTTAGAAGCCGAAGTTCCCAAAGAAAAAAGTTTGGATTCTGCTAAAACAGTTTTCTTATCTGTATTAGATAAAATAGGTAGCACCACTATTACCAAAGAAGAATTAGAGCGTGCAAAAAATGCCTATATTAAACAAAACGAAAACATTACCAATAATACCATTGGACTTTGTATCAATTTAACAGAAGCGATTGGTGCAGGCGACTGGCGTTTATTTTACCTCAACAGAGATAGAATAGAAAAGCTAACATTGGCAGAAGTGCAAGCAGTGGCTAACAAATATTATAAATCATCGAATAGAACTTGGGGATTATTTATTCCTGATAAAAATCCAGAGCGTGTAAAAGTAGCTGATGCTGGCGATATTGATGCACTTGTAAAAAGCTACAAAGGCAAGGAAGTAAAAAAACAAACCGAAACTTTTGAAACTAGTATTGCCAATATTAAAGCAAATACGCAGTACAAAAAATTAGCCAATGGATTTAGGTACGCATTATTAAGAAAACCAGCAAAAGGCGAAAAAATTATTGGCAATTTTAACCTGCCAATTGGTAATGAAAAGTCTTTAGAGAACAAATTGACTATTTCATCACTCACTGCTGCAATGTTGCGCAATGGCACCAAAACATTAAATAAAAAACAACTCAATGATTCTTTAGATAAAATAAAATCGCAAATAAATATTAGTGGAAGTGGCAATCAAATAAGTATTGGTATTAATACCGATAAAGCACATTTTACTAATTGCATGGCGCTATTAAAAGAAATTTTATCTAATCCATCTTTTGATCAAAATGAATTAGACAAATTGATTGCACAATCTAAAGCAGGATTAGATGCCAATAGAAACGATCCACAATATCGTGCCTCTTTATTGGCCACACAAAAAACGTCGAGATATCCAAAATCTAGTATCTACTATACTGCTGATGCAGATGAAGAAACCGTTAATTTGAATGCCATAAAAAAATCAGATTTAGAAGCTTTTTATGCTAGTCATTATGGTGCAAATTTTGGTGTAGGATCTTTGGTGGGAGAGTTTGCACAAGAAGAAGCAGACAAAGCAATTACCAATGTTTTTCAATCATGGAACAGTAAAACAAGTTTTGTAAGAATTCCTAAACAATATTTTGATGTAGTAGGTTCTACAGAAGCAATACTTACACCAGACAAAGCCAATGCTTTGGCCTTGGGTTTTATTAATATCCCAATGTCGGATACTGATGCAGATTTTCCAGCACTAAGTATGGCAAATGAATTACTTGGAGGTGGCGCATTTTTATCTTCTCGTATTCCAAAAAGATTAAGAGAAAGCGAAGGTATGAGCTATGGAGCTGGCTCGTTTTTAAATGCTGGATCCCTTGATAAAGATGCAAAATGGGGTGTTTACGCTATTTTTAATCCGATCTATAAAAACAGATTAGACAGCGCCTTGAAAGAAGAAATGAACAAGGCCATCGACAAAGGATTTACAGAAGATGAATTAAAAAAATCAACCGATAGTTGGTTACAGGGCCGAAAAATTTCTTTGGGTGTTGATGGACAAATTGCTGGTTTATTGGTGACTTATTTATATTATAATAGAAACCTAAGTTGGTATACCGAATTTGAAAACAAAATCACTTCACTAAAATTAGCAGAAGTAAATCAAGCCTTAAAAAAATACGTGATCCCATCAAAAATGGTATTGGTGTATGGGGGAGATTTTAATAAAAAATAACTGCTTCTAATAGCAAATATTCATACCAATATTTACTAAATAGATTAAAGCGTATATTATAAATAGCATTAGGTAAAAAGCTAATGCCTATCAGGTAAACAAACAAAAAGAGGCTGTCTCAAAACACGAGACAGCCTCTTTATGTTTTCAAATAGTTCAAACGGTAATTTTATTATAACAATAACTATTTAAAAAACAGGTGAATTTTTATTGACATAAATCAGCAAAGAATTCAAAATTGATTTACACAAACAAATCAGTATACAAATGTGCACCCGGAACAACGGAATATTTCGATAAATCTGTGATGCCTTCTGCGGCTAACACTTCTTCATCAATAAAAGTATGACCACTACATTGTGCTGCATTTTTTTTCAAAATAAAATAAACAGCATCTGCAATAATATCTGGTGTTCTACTCATTTTTGCTAAAGCCTCTCCACCCAATAAATTTCTTACAGCAGCCGTATCAATAGTTGTTCTAGGCCAAAGTGCATTTGATGCAATGCCTGCTCCTTTCAATTCAGCGGCCCAACCTAAGGCCATCATACTCATACTAAATTTAGTAAGCGTATACGCAATATGCCCACCCATCCACTTTGGATCGAGGTTTACTGGTGGAGACAAAGTAATGATATGCGGATTTTTTCCTTTTCTTAAATAAGGCAAACAATTTTTTACCACCAAAAAAGTACCTCGAACATTAATACTATGCATTAAATCAAAACGCTTGGTATCTGTTTGTTCGGTTGGTGTTAATTGAATTGCTGAGGCGTTATTAATTACCACATCAATGCCGCCAAATTTTTCTACGGCTTGTTGAACGGCCGATTGAATTTGTTCTTCATTTCTAATATCTACTTGAACGGCTAAGGCTTTTCCCCCAGCGGCTTCTACCTCTGCAGCAGCAGAATAAATAGTGCCCCCTAATCGAGGATCTTCGTTTACACTTTTAGCAGCAATTACAATGTTTGCTCCTTCTTTGGCTAGGCGCAAGGCCATTGCTTTTCCAATACCCCTACTTGCGCCGGTAATTAAAATCGTTCTATTTTGAAATGGCATGATTAATTGTATTAGAACCTAAATTTCTGCAAAAGCAAGTTACCAACCTAAGAAATCTTTTATGACTGTTTCTGTTTCAATACAAGCTTGTAACAAATTATCGTTGGTGATGATGCTATTAAATTTTTCTTGAAAAGACAATTCAAAACTTGCTTTACTTAAGCGCATTTCTAAACTCTCTAGCGTTTCGGTGCCCCGATTTTCTAATCGGCTTTTTAATGCTTCAATGGAGGGTGGTTTAATAAAAATCGATAAGCAATTATTGGTGTATTGTTGCTGCACTTTCATGGCCCCTTTTACATCAATATCAAGCATGGGTATTTTATTAAGCGCCCAAATTCTATCCATCTCTGCTTTTAGTGTGCCATAGTATTTTCCTTCGTACACCATCTCATATTCTAAAAATTCATCCGCAGCAATATGGGCCTTAAAAGCTTCTTCGCTAATAAAATGATAGTCAACACCATCCTGCTCTTTCCCTCTCGGAGCACGCGTTGCAGCAGATACAGAGAATGATAATAAAGGATATTTTTCTAGTAGATATCTGGTAATAGAAGTCTTTCCCGCACCAGAAGGTGCAGTAATAATAATGAGTTTGTTTGCCGCTGGAGCCATGCGTAAATTTGATGTAAAGAAACAATTTATCTGTTCGCTTTCATAAAAAATTCTCGGGATAGGAATTATTTGATGGTGTAAATTAATTCAGCACAAATTCTTTTCTTGTTGAATTTCATAAAAATATGCCGCTCAAATAGTAACTTGTTTGTTCAAACAATTGCTGCCATGCGTTTTTTTTGGAAATTATATTTCCGTTTATGCGGTTGGAAAATCATTCAACCCTTTCCCATTGACCTGCCTAAGGCGGTAATTATTGTTGCGCCCCATACTAGTGCCATGGATTTTCCTTTAGGACTTGCTATTAGGAGTATATTGCGTTTAGAATATGTTCATTATTTGGGTAAAGAAGAATTGTTTAAAGGTCCATTTGGATTTTTTTTTAGAATGACGGGGGGATATCCGGTTAATCGGTTTTCAAAACTAAATATGGTGGACCAAGTGGTGGAAATATTTAACCAACATACCCATTTTTTATTAGCCCTATCGCCCGAAGGCACGCGAAAAAAAGTAGACAGATTAAGAACCGGTTTTTACCATATTGCTCAAAAAACAAAAGTGCCTATTGTAATGGTAGGGTTTGATTTTGCCAAAAAAGAAGTTAGCATTGCTGAACCTTTTTATACGGGCAACGACGAAGCGGCTGATTTTAAAAAAATCATTCAATTCTTCGCACCAATTCAAGGAAAAATTCCTCATTTAGGTATTGCCCATTTATTAACCGACTGATACAAAAGATGTGCTCATGAATCATACACATACCCCACCGTCCATTATTGATTGCTTTTGCTTGTTTGAACAAACGCAAGCAGATCAACTGTTTTTATCGGAACCCGTTAATGGCGTTTACCAAAATTTTACTTGGAAATCTGCGGGCGATGAAGTTCGAAAAATGGCAGCAGCAATCCAAGCAATGGGCTTACAAAAAGGCGATAAAGTGGCCATTTTAAGTAAGAACTGCGCCTATTGGATTATGGCAGATTTAGCCATCATGATGGCTGGTTGTGTATCTGTTCCACTATATCCAAATATTAGTGCTGCTACTTTGCAAGAAATATTAATTCATAGCGATTCAAAACTTGTTTTCATTGGCAAGCTCGATCAACCAGAACAAGCACAGGCGGCAGTTCCAGCGCATATTGCACAAGTTTGTTTTCCTTTTTATCCGATCAAAAATTGTTTGAATTGGTCCGACTTAACAAGTAAGCAAGCCAAATTAGAAGGCAAGCCCGATGTAGATCTTGAATCACTTGTTTGCATTATTTATACTTCGGGAACCACGGGTCAACCTAAGGGTGTAATGCATACTTATTATTCCATGAATTTTGCGGTTGCTGCTTTTTTAAAGGCCAACCCAACTATTCAAAAAGAGCTTTTTTTCTCTTACTTACCACTATGCCATGTAGCTGAAAAAATGCTGGTGGAATGTGGCGCAATTTTTACGGGTAGTTGCATGTATTTTGTGGAATCGATGGATCGGTTTTCTAAAAACTTATCAGATACACAACCCACCATATTTTTAGCCGTTCCTAGAATTTGGGAAAAAATGCGCGATGAGATTTTGAAAAAAATGCCGCAAAAAAAATTAAACTTAATTCTTTCTATACCTATTATATCGGGCTTATTTAAAAAAGCCATTAAGAAAAAATTGGGTTTGTCTCGGGCACATTTTGTGTTTACTGGTGCATCACCCATTAATCCTGCAATACTTGAATGGTATTCTAAACTAGGCATTACCATTATGGAAGCTTATGGGATGACCGAAAACTTGGCACTCTCACATGCCAATAGAAAAAATGCCACCGTTTTTGGTACAGTTGGCACCCCTTATCCAGAAGTAACGGTTAAACTTGGTGAAGCAAATGAAATATTGGTTAAAAGTCCTGCCTCTATGCTGGGTTATTACAAAGAACCGGGCATTACTGCCGATAGTTTTTTAGACGGCTACTTGCGCACCGGAGACGAAGGTGCTATTGACGAAAATGGCTTTTTACGTATTACAGGCAGAATAAAAGACCAATTTAAAACGAGTAAGGGAAAATACATCAGTCCCGCTCCTATTGAAAGTAAGTTATTGGTTAGTCCATTGATTGATCAAGCCTGTGTGGTAGGTTCGGGAATGACTAATGCTATAGCACTCTGTATTTTATCGGAGGCGGCAATGGCTTCAGATAAAGCGGAACTAGTAAACCAGTTACAATTGCATTTGGCCGAAGTAAACGCCACTTTAGATCACCACGAAAAAATTAATAAACTTGTGTTATTGTTTGAAGAGTGGACGGTAGACAACGGTATTTTAACGCCAACTTTAAAAATAAAGCGAAAAATGGTGGAAGATCTTTACCAGGCGCACTATACGAATTGGATGAATGCTTCAGAAACAGTATTGCTTTCTGCCTAAAGCCAATTTTTTAATAAATACTAATTCAACACACAATTTTTTAATAAAGAATACGTTTTCTATTGTAATCATCAGAATAAAAAATAAGATATGAAACTTAAAAATTATGTGTTGTTCATTTTGGGCGCAACTTTTCTGTTCTCTTGCGTTAGCCCTAAACAACTAAAACAAGCCGAAGCAAGATATGGTGAATTGAATGGGGCGTATGCTGAGCTTAAGGAGAAATACAAAACTTTGCAGGATGAGCAAAATAAATGCAATAACAAAGTTGAAGATCTTACAAATAGAAAAGGAGCTCTTGAAAGCGCTAATGCAGACCTTAAAGGTCAAATAGACTATTTAAAACAAAACAACAATACTGTTTTAAACCAATTAAAAGATCTTTCAGTAGTTACCGGTTCTCAAGCAGAAAGCATTAAAAAATCTTTAGAAAATATTGGCGCAAAAGATATTTACATTAAAGACTTACAAGGAACTATTTCTAGAAAAGATTCTTTGAATATGGCATTGGTAATGAACTTGAAAGGTGCTATTGGTAATATAGACGATAAAGACATTAATATTAAAGTTGATAAAGGGGTAGTGTACGTAGATATCTCCGATAAATTATTGTTTAAAAGCGGCAGTTACGATGTTACCGATCACGCAAAAGATGTGTTAGGTAAAGTAGCTAAAGTATTAAACGCGCAACCAGAAATTGAATTCTTAGTAGAAGGACACACAGATTCTGTTGCTATTAAAGGTTCGGGCATGGCCGACAATTGGGATTTGAGTGTGAAACGTGCAACAACTGTAGTGCGTATTTTACAAAACACTTATGGATTAGATCCTAAACGTATGACAGCAGCAGGAAGAAGTTCATACATTCCATTAGCAGACAATGCAACTGCAGAAGGACGTGCTGTTAATCGTAGAACGCGTATTGTAATTTTACCTCAATTAGACCAGTTCTTTAAATTATTAGAACCTAAGAAATAAACTTACTAACCCATCTATATATTACAAACCCGATGCAAATTGCATCGGGTTTTTTTATGCAAATAAGTAATAGCTAATTATTTATTGATCTCTTCAAAAACCCCAGTCTGTGTATTTTTTTGCACATTATTCCAATTAAAAATTCTGCCATTCATAGCAACATACACACCAACTGGTAGCGCTTGTACAAAAGCAAGTGCACTTCCTAAATTGAATAAACCATCGGAGCTACCAAATTTATAGGGAATCATTGCACCTGTTAAAACAATTGTTTTATTAGTAATTTTAGCAGCAAGTATTGCCGCAGTTTGTGTCATGGTATCTGTTCCATGCGTGATAATAATTTTATCTTCTTCCGAACTATTACACTGGCGTGCAATCAACAATCGATCGTCGTTGGTCATCTCTAAACTATCAATCATCATTAAAGTTCTGATGTCTACATCTACCCTGTTTCTGCCCAATTTTAATAACTCTTGAATATGCGTATCCTTAAAATACAACTGACCGTTTAGTTCGTTGTATTCTTTATCAAAAGTGCCTCCGGTAATAAAAATGCGTATGGCCATATAATCAGATTGAGAAACAAAAGTAGTGAATATCACAAAGAAGCAAAGAAAAGACCGTGTTACAGCTCCTGATTTACCGTTATTTAATCAGGTTTCATGCTAATAATATTCTTTTTTTTTACACTCAATCAAAAAAACAAATGCAATGAGAAATAAATTTCAAGAAATAATTTCGTTACCTATTATTTTATTCCTAATTATTTTAAGTTCCTGTAGTAAGAAGATGGAGGCCTATTCATTTGAGTCTTCATCAGAAAGTTCAATAAATTCTGCCGAAAACATCAAAAAGATAATAGAAGTTTTCAATTCCGATAACCTAATAAAGGAGTTGTTAATTTCCGCAGAGAAGACAATTAATGAATGCAAAAATTTAAACAGTATAAAATCATTTAGTAGTGACATTAAAGCATTGGCAACAATAAAGGATACTGCTGAATTATTAAAATATATTCAAAACTCAAATAAGAATTATTTAACTGATTTAAATTCTATAATTAAAAGCGACCTGACTTTACAAAATGAAGTTCGTAAAAAATATTCTTTTGTTTCAAGATTAACTATCGAGAACAAAAGAATAATAATTAATAAGATTTATGAAAAGTATATTATAAATAAATCAGCAGCAAATAATGACATTGTTAAAAAATCATTTATGTTAATTGAGAGCGATAAATGTCAAGACGATTTTTTAAAACAAAATGATAGGTGCGATAGAAATGGTACGTTTGGGTATTTTATGTGTTTTCTTTCTGGCCCCGCCACTCCCGCTTGCGTTTTAACCGTTATTGTAACTACTGCTTGGTGTTTTGAAGATTCAAAAGTAGATTACCAAGAATGTCAAAAAAAGAAAAACATATAAAATGAAAAAATCAAACTGGATACTACTTTTTTGGGGTGTAACAATGCCTTGGTTATTTAGGATACAAAATGATAGCATACAAAAAATTGCATTTTTGTTTTATACAATTATTTTGATTTATGCTTATTATTTAATTTATAAAAAAAAATAAATCAGATAAACTTGTACTACAATTTATCATACAACTCACGCAGTTTTTCGCGGGTCATGACTTTTTCCCAGTCTTTTCCAAGAGCGTTCTCCCACAAGGGTTTCATGCCCAACGACACATTAATCATTTTATCAAAATCCTCTTCCGATAATCCTTTGCAAATACCTACTGGAATTTCAATATTGTTTTTCTCAACCATCCATTTAAATTCTTTTACACCTGCAGGATAATATGCTTCTAAATGATTCATCACAATACAATTACCTATTCCGTGTTTGGTTCCTAATAAATAACTCAGGCCATAACTCACTGCATGTGCCACACCAACTTGCGAATAAGCAATACTCATTCCGCCTGCATAAGAAGCCATCATTAATTGATCGTCGGAAGTATCATCCCACTGTGTTTTTTCTACAAAAACTTTTTGACATAATTGCAAAGCTTTCTCTCCGTAACTTTTACTGAACTCGTTTAAAAATGTTCCTTCTAAACTTTCTATGCAATGAATATAACAATCCATCCCTGTATAAAAACGTTGGTTCGATGGAGCGTCTTTGGTTAATTCGGGATCTAAAATTATTTGATCAAATGGTGTGTAGTCTGAATTCATTCCTAGCTTTCTTGTAGGACCGGTTAGTACCGTTGTTCTACTAACTTCTGCACCAGTTCCACTCAGTGTTGGAATTCCCGCTTTGTAAACGCCAGGAAATTTCACCAAATCCCAACCTTGGTAATCTGCAGAAGATCCAGGATTGTTCATCATCAAAGCAACTGCTTTTGCTAAATCCAATGCAGATCCGCCACCAATGCCTATCACGCCACTAATGCTACCAAATTCTGCTTGTAAATTTTGTGCAAGTTTATCTACCTGTGTGGTTTTGGGTTCGAGGGTTGTATCTACAAAAATAATTTTGTCTTTGCCCCTTAGTGGAATTCGATTGGCCAAAGGTTTTCCTTCAAAAAAATGATCCACCAAAAAAACCATGGGGGCATCTGCTTTTCTTTGTGGCGCTAATATTTCATCTAGCTGATGAAAACTACCGCGGCCAAATACCATATTGCTAACCAATTTTAAATTACGAAAAGCGCTTGCCATAAAAATTATTTGGTGCTTGATATAAAAAACAAAGATACGGTATCGGTTAATGCCCTACAATAAACTAGCCGCCTTTATCAAATCTGCTGGGGTATCAATTTCAACACCCATATATTCTGTAACAACCATCTTTAAAGGAATGCCATATTCTAAATAACGCAAACATTCAATTTTTTCCGCGGCCTCTAGTGGGGTAATTGGCCAATTGGTAAATTGCATTAGTGCAGCTTTTCTAAAAGCATAAACACCTATATGTTCGTAATAAATAATCGGGCTTTCTTTGCTGCGCGGATATGGAATGACGCTCCTAGAAAAAAACAGCGAATTCATATTTCTGTCTACCGCAACCTTTACGTAGTTAGGATCTTCAATTTGTGCCGGATCTTTTAATACCTGCATTAAAGACGCTACTTGTACTTGCTCACCTGCCGTTCCCAAAAAAACAGCAATTAATTGTTGGAGTGGTTCTCTTTGCACAAAAGGTTCGTCTCCTTGTACATTCACAATAATATCAACGTCTATATTTTCTGCTGCTTCTGCAATTCTATCACTACCACTTTCATGGGTGCGAATACTCATTACCGCTTTGCCACCATTCGAAGTAATTTCTTGATAAATAATATCGCTATCTGTTACTACAATTACTTCATTAAATAAGCCTGTGGCAACGGTATTATCATAGGTGTGTTGGATAACCGTTTTGGTGCCTAATTGCTGCATCAATTTTGCAGGAAAACGCGTGGCTGCATAACGGGCCGGAATAAAAGCAGCTATTTTCATGAATTAAAATTTATGCAAAGATGCAGTTTATCAAATCAATAATCTGTTTTCACAGATCCGTCGAAAGGAATTTTTAATTGGAACCCTATGTTTTCGTCTTGGCTATTATCCAATACGTCTAAACCATATTTAATTTCTTGAATTGGCGTTGCATTAAATGTACCCAACAATCGATCCCAAATAGAAAAAATATTACCATAATTACTATCCGTTTGCGGACGCTGAAAATGGTGGTGCACCTTGTGCATATTGGGCGATACAATTAACCAACTGATGGCAGTATCTAACCACAAAGGCAAACGAATATTGGCATGATTAAATTGAGAAAGCACGGCACTCAAACTTTGGTACAACATAACCAACCACATTGGTGCACCGCAAATGAGCACGCCTAGTGTTGTAAAAACAGCCCTAAAAACACTTTCGCCTGGATGGTGTCGATTGGCGGTAGTAGTGTCTACATGCGTATCGGCATGGTGTACCATATGAAACTTCCACATCCATTTTGTTTTGTGTTCTACCCAATGAATAAAATACGCTCCTATTAAATCTAGCAACAATAATCCTACTAACATAAAAGCCCAAATTGGCATAGGAAATAATTGCATCAAACCAAATTGGTGTGCTACAGCCCAATCACTTGTTTTTACAATGAATAAGGCAAATGCAAAATTGATGATGATGGTGGTGAGGGTAAAAAAAATATTAACAGATGCGTGTTTCCATTTTTGGTATTTGAAATTAAATAAAGGATCGAAGCCTTCTATCAACCAAAAAAAGCTAATGCCGCCGGCTAAAATTAAAGCTCGGTGTAAACTTGAAATATGTTCAAAATAATGAATAACAGATTCTATCATAAGTCAGCAATTGAAAGAACAATTTACAAACAAAAACCATGCGGCTACGGGTTTGTCTAATAAAAAATGCCTCCGGAGTGCGGAGGCATTTCAACAAACTATTTATTCAATTAATTATTCAACATTAAAGGCATCACTAACATTAGCAATTCTTCGCCAGCAGCTTGTTCTGTTGGCTTAATTAAACCTGCTTTAGTAGAAGTAGACAATTCAATTTTAACATCGTCTGTATCTGCTGCATGTAGCATTTCAATTAAGAATTTTGCATTGAATGCAATTTGTAAATCTTCGCCATCGTATTGACAACTCATGCGCTCGTTACCTTCAAAACTAAAGTCTACGTCTTGTGCTGCTAATTGCAATTCGCTTCCGCTAATATTCAACGCAACTTGGTTAGTGCTTTTATTAGAGAAAACATTTACACGACGTAAAGCGCTTTGAAAATCAGCTTTGCTAACAATTAAGTTATAAGGATTGTCTACAGGAATTACCACTTTATAGTCTGGGAAACGTGCATCAATCAGTCTACAAATCATATGTGTAGAGCCGTGCTTTACAAATAAATGATTGCTATTATAGGTGATGGTTAATTCGTCGTCATTATCTGGTAAAGCGTTCTTTAATAAATTCAACGGTTTTTTAGGTACGATGAATGAATCAACTTTAGACGCTTTTGAGTCAGTACGCTTGTATCGAACTAGGCGATGTGCATCGGTAGCAACAAATTGAACACTGTCTTTGGTTAATTCAAAGAAAACACCCGTCATTGCAGGACGCAAATCGTCGTTACTAACTGCAAACAATGTTTTATTGATAGCGGTTAATAATGCGCTGCTCGACATATTGAAACCAGTGGTATCATCCGCTGCTGGCTCTTTTGGAAAATTGTCTGGATTCTCACCCATTACCTTGTACTTACCGTTATCGCTGGTAATTTCTACTGCGAAGTTTTTGTCGATATTAAAGGTTAGTGGCTGATCGGCTATGTTTTTAAGGGTATCCAACAAAATCTTTGCAGGAATGCACACTTTTCCGTTCACTTTGCTTTCTACATCCATCTGAACCCGCATTACGGTTTCAAGATCGGTAGCTACTACGTTTAATTTTTTGTCTTCTATTTCAAATAAAAAGTCCTCAAGTATTGGTAATACTGTGTTTGCGTTGATTACACCGCTGATCTGCTGCAGGTGTTTTAACAATGAGGTAGACGAAACAATAAATTTCATTCTGCAGAATTTAGGTTGGCAACAAACCTACTGCAAAATGTTAATATTACACCAATAGAAATGGAGGTTTTAGAGAAGATTCACATTAATGTTAATGAGTTGTGGATTGGTGCGGCGTATTTGGAACTATACTTGGCTTGTAAGTAGTTGGCGGTATTTGTCGCGATTGAGTGGTTTAATCACATAATCGGTAACAGAAGGGTATTTTTTAGACTTGTTAATGTCTGATTCATCTACAGAGGAGCTAACTAGGTAAATTTTTATTGGTTGAGACAAGGAGGCCGAAAACTGTTGAAACTCCTCTAAAAACTCCCAGCCATTCATTACGGGCATATTAATGTCTAAAAATATAATATCGGGTAATTGACTGTTTTGCGCGGTGTTAGGGTCCTTTAAAAAACCGATGGCGTCTTTGCCGTTTAAGAATGCCGCAATGCTATTGGTTAACCCCGTTGCCTCCAATATCATGGTGGCTGTGAATTGATAGATTTTATCGTCGTCTATCAAACAAACATTTTTAAGGGTAGGGGTCATACAAAAAAGTTATTCTTTACTTTGCAATTGCTAAAACAAAGCATTCGTTACAAATATAATTTTTTATGGCTGTAAATCAAAACAATTTGTAATGAAGATATCCCTTACCCCAGCACAGGCATTTCAAAAAATAAAGCAGTACTGTGCTTATCAAGAACGAAGCCATCAAGCCACAAAAGAGAAGCTTTTTTCTATGGGGCTCTATAAAAAAGACGTAGAAATTTTACTCTCGCAACTAATTGAAGAAAATTATTTAAATGAACAACGATACGCATTACTGTTTGTTGGCGGACATTTTAGAACAAAAAAATGGGGGAAAATAAAAATAACCGCTGCGCTCAAACAACAAAGAGTTAGTAGTTATAATATTCAAAAGGCCTTAGATGAAATTGACCAAATAGCTTATCTGTCTTGCTTACAGCGTTTGGCTACTGTTAAATGGAACACCTTAAAAAAAGAAACAACCTTAAATAAAAAAGTAAAAGCAACCAATTATTTACTTCAAAAAGGATATGAATCGAATTTAATTAGAACGGCGCTAGTGAAACTACAGGCACCCAAGGAAACTTAATTGTTCGATTCCAAATTTGCATTTAGTAATATTGTAAATACAAACAGCATCCATTATGTTGACCGCCACTATTATTCAATCTACTTTATTTTGGGAAGATAAGTTGGCAAATCTTTTGCAGTTCGAACAAAAAATAAATGCCATTAACCAAAAAACAAACCTGGTTGTTTTGCCAGAAATGTTTAGTACAGGATTTAGTATGCGCGCCAAAGAATTAGCCGAAACAATGGATGGCCCAACGGTTACTTGGATGAAAAAAATGGCCATTGATCATAAAATTATTTTAACGGGCAGTGTTATTATAACAGAAAATCAACAATATTTTAATCGATTAATTTGGATGCTGCCCAATGGTAGTTTTGGTTATTACAACAAACGGCATTTGTTTGCTTTTGCTGGCGAAGACAAACACTACACAGCAGGCACAAAAAGGCTTGTTACTAGTGTGAATGGTTTTAAAATACAATTGCTTGTTTGTTATGATTTGCGCTTTCCTGTATGGGCCCGTCAAACCGATCAAGCAAATCCAGAATACGATATTTTAATTGTGGTTGCCAACTGGCCCGCTTCAAGAAGCCATGCTTGGAAAACCTTGCTAGCAGCGCGTGCCATTGAAAATCAGTGTTATGTAATTGGTGTGAATAGAGTGGGAGAAGATGGAAATAAAAACTACCATAGTGGCGACAGTACCATCATTGATCCGCTAGGAAATATCTTGTTTACACAAGCAGATGAACCCGTTGTACACAGCATAGATTTACACAAAGAAACCCTCAACGAAATACGCAGTAAATTTCCATTTGGAAAAGATGCTGATGCATTTCAAATTATTCAATAATACACACGTGGTAGAACAAAAAATTTATAGTGCTGCAAAAATATTTACAGGTGAGCAAGATTTAGAAAATCATGCGATTGTAGTTTCTAATAATTTTATTGAAGCCATTGTTAGTATCGAATCGTTACATAAAAATGCAGATCAACATTTTGATATAATAGCACCCGCTTTTATTGATATTCAAATTTACGGTGCACATAAAAAACTACTCTCTGTTTATCCAGAAGCCGATGCCATTTTTAAATTAAACGATTATTGCAAAACTGGTGGCGCATTGCATTTTATGGCAACCGTTGCAACCAATAGTTATGAAGTGATTTTTGCTTGCATTGATGCTATAAAAGACTATTGGCATCAAGGCGGAACAGGATGCTTGGGCTTACACGTAGAGGGGCCTTGGATTAATCCAATTAAAAAAGGGGCGCATTTATCTAGCTATATTCATCCACCAACCAAAGAATCGATTGATGCCTTATTAAATTATGGCAAAGGCGTGATTCAAATAATTACACTGGCGCCTGAAATTTGTGAACCATCGCTTATTCAATACATTCAATCGCAGGGCGTAATTGTATCTGCAGGGCATAGCAATGCTAGTTACCAAGAAGCCACCGATGCATTTAATGCAGGAATTCAAACCGCTACGCATTTGTTTAATGCCATGAGTCCGCTTGAGCACCGTGCACCAGGAATGGTGGGCGCTATCTTCAACCATCCTACTACCATGTGTAGTATTGTGCCAGATGGTTATCATGTAAATTTTGAAGCAATAAAAATTGCAAAGAAACAATTGGGTAACCGCTTATTTGTTATTACAGATGCCGTAACAGAAACCGCTACCGGTGCTTATCCCCACCAATTAATGGGCGATAAATATGAATCCAATGGCATACTGAGTGGGTCTGCGCTTACCATGGCTAAAGCAGTAAAAAACCTAGTAGAAAAAGTGGGCATCCCGCTCAACGAAGCCCTAAGAATGGCAAGCTTGTATCCTGCGCAAGTCATTAAAAAACACAATGCGCTTGGTAGCATAAAGGTTGGTTTACCCGCTAATTTGGTTTGTTTAAATAACAACTTAACAGTCGAAAAAACAATTACTGCAAACTAATATTTTATTGCTTAAACGCATTCCATCCTTGCGCAGTGATATTGAAAGTATTTCCACCCTTGGTAATTATTTTAGAGCCTTCTTCTAAATCGGTCATGTAACCAATCACACTAATTTCTTCGTTCAAAGTAATTTTATCGTGGTCTTCTTGTTTGAGGGTAAAAATTAATTCGTAGTCTTCACCGCCATTCAATGCGCATACGGTTGGATCTAATCCAAATTTATACGCAGCTTGACGACTCTCATCCGAAATAGGTAATTTTTCTTCGTAAATTCTACAACCCAAATTACTTTGTTTGCACAAATGCATTACTTCGCTACTCACACCATCACTCACATCCATCATAGCCGTTGGAACAATATCATTTTGTTCAAAAAAATCAATCACTTCTTTTCTGGCTTCTGGTTTTAATAAACGTCCAACAATATAACTTTCGTTTTCTAAATCGGGTTGCACTTTTGGATTTTCTAAATAAATTCCTTTCTCTCTTTCCATTAAAGTTAATCCCAAAAATGCACCACCTAAATCGCCACTAACACAAATCAAATCGCCTTTTTGTGCGGTACTTCTTTTTACAAATTTATCTGGGGTTACTTCGCCAATTGCGGTAACCGAAATAATAAATCCTTTTTGAGAAGTGGTGGTATCGCCTCCTACTAAATCAACACCGTGTTTTTCGCAAGCAATATAAATTCCTTCGTAAAATTCATTGAGTGCTTCAATGCTAATTCTATTGCTAATACCAATGCTTACCGTAATTTGTGTTGGTGTAGCATTCATGGCATAAATGTCGCTAAGGTTTACCATCACTGCTTTGTAGCCCAAATGCTTTAGCGGCGTGTACATCAAATCAAAATGAATTCCTTCTAATAAAAGATCGGTACTAATTACTGTTTGCTTGCCAAAATGGTCAATCACAGCGGCGTCGTCGCCCACACCTAATACCGTAGAAACATTGTGAATTTCAAAATTTTTTGTCAGGTGTTCTATCAAACCAAACTCGCCTAAATCGGCTATCTCTGTTCTTTCTTCCATCATATTTTATTATTGGTGTGCAGGAATATTTTTTACTTCTCCGCCGTTTACAATCTCTAATAATTCTTGGTGAATATGTCCGTTGGTGGCAAGTATATGTGGTTGATAAGGCGAATAAAGATTGCCTGTAAAATCAGTTACTTTTCCGCCCGCTTCTTCTACCATTAAAAATCCTGCAGCGCTATCCCATGCTTGTAATTTGTGTTCATAAAATCCATCAAATCTTCCGGCAGCAACCCAACAAAGATCTATGGCTGCACTTCCTAAGCGTCGAACCGGAACACCTTTGCGAATTAACTTTTCAAAAATTTGTAAAGGACCATTTGGTGCGTCTAAATAAGTATACGGAAACCCTGTTACCAAGGCGCTTTTTATTACTTCTGTTTTTTTGCTTACATGTATAATTTTATCATTCAGTGTAGCGCCAAAACCTTTTTGTGCAAAAAACAATTCATTAATAAACGGATTATACACCGCTCCTAAAATCATTTTACCATCTTGTTCAATACCAATACTTACACAACATAGCGGAATGCCATTGGCAAAATTCACAGTACCATCAATTGGGTCAATGATCCATTTGTAATTGGAGTCTTGAATAATTTCTCCAGACTCTTCACTTAATATATAATGAGATGGGAACTCTTGTCTGATCACTTCAAAAATGGCTTTTTCAGAAGCGTGGTCGGCCTCGGTAACCAAATTATTAATGCCTTCTTTGTTGGTGATTTCAAAGGTTCCATTGAAATAACTTTGCATAACTGCAGCCCCTGTTTGTACTGCTTTGAGTAGTGTTTGTTTTAACATGCTGCAAAAGTACCGCCGATTATTATGATTTTAAAAGATTTTAGGGGTAAATAAGCATCTTTGTGCTGCTAGAACTTTATTTTCTTAACCGCTACTTAGTTATTCTTGGAATTATCCATCATTATAGTCAATTACAATGTGCCCTTTTTTTTAGAGCAATGCCTATGCAGTGTTCGGGAAGCCATTGGTAATATTAAGGCCGAAGTAATAGTGGTAGACAACCATTCTTCTAATCAATCCCTTGACTATTTAGAACCGCTGTTTCCTTGGGTACACTTTATAGCTAATACCGAGAATCTAGGGTTTGCCAAGGCCAATAACCAGGGCGTGGCTATTGCAAAGGGCGAATATTGTTTGTTTCTCAACCCCGATACCCTTGTTGGCGAGGACTGTTTTGAACAATGCCTTGGTTTTTTAAGGGCGCAGCCCAACGCCGGCGGACTAGGCATTCGTATGATTGATGGGTCCGGACAATTTTTACCAGAAAGCAAGCGCGCTTTTCCTTCGGCGATTACTGCTTTTTATAAATTAGTAGGATTAAGCGCCCTTTTTCCTAAGTCTCGGCTATTTAATAAATACAGCTTGGGCTATTTAAACGCTAATGAGAATCAGGTGGTGGATGTGTTGGCGGGGGCATTTTTAATGGTCAGTAGAAAGGTTTTGGCTACTGTTGGCGGTTTCGACGAGCGGTTTTTTATGTATGCCGAAGATATAGACCTAAGTTACCGTATTCAACAAGCAGGTTTTACCAATTATTATTTTTCTGGCGCTACCATCATTCATTTTAAAGGAGAAAGTACCCGTAAAGGAAGCCTTAATTATGTGCTTTTGTTTTATAATGCCATGCGCGTTTTTGTTATAAAAAATTACACGGGTAAATCGGCTAGGACTTTTTCTTTTTTTATTCAAATGGCGATTGTTATTAGAGGTGGCTTTACATTGGTAAACCAATTAATGAAACGCTTATCACAATATATTTTTTCTGGACTAACCCGTCAAAAAGGCCAGCCGCAGGAGGTTTTAGCCTTTGCTAACCCTGAGGAGTTCAATGAATTGAGCAATTTTTTAACTAAAGCAGGTATTGAAATAGCTAGCCTGAAACAGGTTTTGCCAAACACAGCTACTGCCTCTAAACTTCACCAAAAAACCACCCTTGTTTTTTGCCAGGGAACCGATTTTTCTTGGAAACAAGTGATTGCTCAAACAGAAATAATGGCCAACAAACAACTTTCGTTTAGGTTTCATGCAAAAAACAGCCAGTCAATTATAGGAAGTGATTCTAAGGAAACCAGTGGAGAAGCAATGGCAAATTCAAGCTCTTTTTAGTAAAAAATCAGCGCTTTGGGTCTATAATCAATCGTTTTTTAGCGCTTTTGCTTTAGTTTCGTGCTCTGTTACCAAATAACGGCTTCCAAACGATGGCAATTTTAGATATTAAGCTTCCGAATTCAATTCTCAAAGCATTACGTCTGCCACAGAACAACCCAAGAAGGCAACAACTTAGGGTGTTAAAGAAATTGTTGCGCAAAGCAAGGTTTACAGAGTTTGGTCAAGCCTATCATTTCGACGATATTTTATCGAGCAAACACCTTGGGAAAAAATTTCAGGAATTAGTACCTACTTATAATTACAATAAAATTTACAACGAGTGGTGGCATAAAACCCTCGAAGGCAAATCAGATATTTGTTGGCCAGGTAAAATCAAATTCTTTGCGCTAAGCAGCGGCACTAGTGAATCTGCTAGTAAGTTTATTCCTATCACCAACGACCTGTTGCGTGGGAATAAAATTGTAATGATCAAACAATTGCTCTCGCTTAGAAATTACGAAGACATTCCTTATGGCGCCCTCGGTCGCGGCTGGCTTACCCTTGGTGGAAGTACAGACTTACAAAAAGGACCGGGCTATTATTCTGGAGACCTTAGTGGTATTACACAAAAGAAAGTGCCTTTTTGGTTTCAGCCATTTTATAAACCAGGCAAAAAAATAGCCAAGGAAAAAGATTGGAATAAAAAATTAGAAGAAATTGTAGACAAAGCACCTGAATGGGATATTAGTATGCTGGTAGGTGTACCCGCTTGGATTCAAATGTGCGTAGAGATGGTGATTGAACGTTACAAGCTTAATAATATCCACGATATCTGGCCTAACCTCGCCTTCTTTGGACATGGTGGTGTTAGCTTTGAGCCTTATAAAAAGGGATTTGAAAAATTGTTGGGTAAGCCTATTACCTATATTGAAACCTATTTGGCAAGTGAAGGTTTTATCGCTTACCAAGACCAGCAGTATGCAGCGGGTATGAAGCTTGTAACCAATGAACATATTTTTTTAGAGTTCGTGCCCTTTGATGAAAATAATTTTGATGCCAATGGCGATATGGTTGAAAATCCAGAAGCCCTTATGATTCACGAAGTAGAAGAGGGAAAAGATTATGCCCTCTTAATTAGTACTACTGCGGGAACCTGGCGCTACCTAATTGGCGATACGGTAAGGTTTGTAGATAAAGAACGTTGTGAAATTATCATCACGGGCAGAACCAAGCATTTTTTAAGTTTGGTAGGAGAGCATTTAAGCGTAGACAATATGAACAAAGCCATTCAGCTGGTGAGTGAAGAAATGAATATTAGCATTCCAGAGTTTACTGTTGCTGGCGTTCCTTCGGGCAATTTTTTTGCACACCACTGGTTTGTTGCTTGTAACGATACGGTTAACAAAGAAGTATTGGCTAAAAAAATAGACCAACACCTTTGTGCCCTCAACGACGACTATGCGGTAGAAAGAAGGTCTGCTTTAAAAGATGTGATACTAGATGTGTTGAGCGAAAAAGAATTCATGGATTTTATGACAGCAAAGGGTAAGGTAGGAGGTCAACATAAATTTCCAAGGGTACTTAAAGGCAGCATGTTACAAGACTGGCAAAAATTTTTAAAGGGCGAAGCGATACAAGTACAATAACTCATTCAGACTATATAATCTATGGTAGCAGCCCTCATTAAAGGATTGTTTTTGGGAATTCTTTTAGCCATTTCTGTGGGCCCTGTAATTTTTGCTATCATCAAACAAAGCATTAATTACGGACACAAGGCTGGCTATGTATTTGTAGCGGGCGTTTCTTTGAGTGATATTACGCTATTGGTTGTATGTAATTTTTTTACGAGTTTTTTTGAAGCTGTTATCAAGCACCAAGAAATAATTGCCCTTGCTGGAAGTGTGTTTTTAATTAGCGCAGGGATATATACTTTGTTTTTTAAAAAATCTGAGCTTATTACCGACAGTGTTATACAAGAACAGGCTTTTCGT
>Ga0194060_10000097_pt1 | contig 60072 bp, 45 predicted proteins | sample SepL225m_MetaG_FD_163427 | JGI IMG/M metagenome (GOLD analysis project Ga0194060, IMG submission 163427) | Anoxic zone freshwater microbial communities from boreal shield lake in IISD Experimental Lakes Area, Ontario, Canada - Sep2016-L222-5m | ecosystem: Environmental > Aquatic > Freshwater >... | reverse complement strand
GAGACAGCCGCACGCCCGCCGCATCCGTCAGTTCGAGCGCCGAATCGAGTGGCGATCCGAGCCGCCTGGCGACCACCTCGGCCACCACGCGCGCACCGGCCCGACCGTCGAACGCGAGCACGTCGGTGTCGCCGGGAGTCTGGATCCGCCCATTGACGACCACGGGCAGCGAGATCGGCTGGGCCGTCGTTGGAGAGTCGTTGGGTTCTCGCTCCGCCATCTCCGGCAGGGAATCGAGGGCAAACGGCACTCGGTTCGAATTGATGATGCCGGCCCGCAGCGACACCGGAACGTACCCCGGCGCCGCGCCCTTGGCGTCTACCACAAGCTTCGTGGTCGGAAGATTCCAGCCCGAGAGTTCGGTGGCGGTCTTGGTGCCACTTGGGCCGCCGAGAGGGTAGATGCCGGTGATGAACGGCACCGCGCCAATCGTGATGCGATAGACGAAATCCTCGCGGCCGCGGTAGAGCGCGTCCTTGATTTCGACCACGTACTCTCCGTCGGCCGGCAGCCTGTAGTGCAACACGGGGTCGGGTTGGAATCTGTAGTCGTCGTCGTAGGCGAGTTCCGTTCCGGACCAGTCGTAGAGCGCCGCGGTGGCCTGGAACCATCCCGGCACCGCGTCGGCCAGGTACGGCATCAACTCGCGCGCGCTCACGGCGACAATCAGCTCTTGCCCTTTGCGGGCCTGAAACCTGTAGCGGTCGATATCTCCTGGCGCGTATTGCTGTCCCTGGCGGGCGGCCCGAAGCTGGCGATTCCCATCACCCGGGATGATGCGGCCGTTGACCACCGCCGGCACCGTGATGACCTGCTCGGCGTCCGCTTTGCCGTTCTTCATCTCCTGTTCGAGCACCTCCGGCAGCTGGCCCACGCAAAACACCAGCGGGTTGGTGAGGCCAATCGGCGTCTCGAACCGGAGCTGGCGCAACCCGGGATCCGCGTTCGCTTCAATGGCGACCTCGACGGTCACGATCTCCGACAGCATGGGGTTCTGATTGCGCCGGACCGAGTCGGCGATCTGCATGCGGAGTTCCTGCAGTTGTGTGCGTGTCGCTGGATCGGCAGCGGTCTTCTGCAGTTCCTGCGCCTTCTCGCGCAGTTCCGTGAGCTTCTGCCCCGCGATGGGCTTGTCGTAATCGATGACCTCGGCGCGAATCCCGCGACCCGACACCAGCACGTGGGTCGTCCGATCGAGATAGCGCCCGCCGACCTTGACACGAAACGAGGTGCCCTGCTGCCCGCCGGCGGGGTACACGTACCCGAGATGAGGCGCGGTCGGTTGTTGTGCGATCGCCGTTGGCGGGCCCAGCCCGGCGGCAACGGCCAACGCCAGCCCGATTCTTCTCACTCGCCGGCGCGTGACGCTGCACGTCACACGAGCTCCGCCAGCCGGTTGATCGGGCGACCGCCCTCGGCAGGGATGGGGGCGAGCCGGATGTCGAGCCCGTCAGGATTGGGAAGCGTCGCGTTCAGGTCGAGGCCCAGCTGTTGATAGATACTGGCGATCACATCTTCCGGGTACACGGGGCGATCGCGAACCTCTTCGCCGCGCGGGTCGGTGGCCCCCACCACGCGACCGCCTTTGAATCCCCCCCCAGCCAGCACGGCAGAAAACGCCTGACCCCAGTGCCCGCGACCGCCGTTCCATGGCGGTTCCCAGAGCACTTTGGGGGTTCGGCCGAATTCGCCGCCCCACCAGACGATCGTGCTGTCGAGCAGGCCTCGTTCCGTCAAATCCTGCAACAACGTCGACAGGCCCTTGTCGAGCCACGGCAATCGCTGCCTCATCGTTTGAAAATGCTGCTTGTGCGTATCCCAGCCCTTGAAATTGATCGTGACGTACGGCACGCCGCGTTCGACGAGGCGACGCGCGGTCAGGCAGGACTGTCCGAACGTATTGCGACCGTACCGCTCACGCGTGTCGTTGGATTCCTGCGCGAGGTCGAACACTTTTCCCGCGTCTCCCAGAATGAGGTCGTAGGCTTGGTCCTCCGCCTGCACGAACGCATCGAGCGTCGAGTTGCCCTTGGCAGCGTTTCCAAACGTGTTGAGCGAGTGCAGCAGTTCGCGGCGGTTGCGCTGGCGCTGCTCCGTGACGCCTGGAGCGACGATACCCTGCACCGCAAACGGAGTCTGCTGAGGGTCGCCGCCGGTCGCGAACGGCGCGAAGCGTGGGCCGAGAAACCCCGATTCCGAAAAACGGCCCTGCAAGTCTGTGAGCACGACGTACGGCGGAATGAGCCCTTTGTAGCCGGCGTTGTAGCCCTTGAAGAGCGACACCACCGACCCGACGCCAGGATAGACGAGACGATCGCCGGGACGTCGGCCCGTCTGGACCCAATAGGATGCCGACTCGTGCGCGTTGTTGCCGTGCGTCATGCTCCGAATCACGGAGTACTTGTCGGCCTGGACCGCCAACAGCGGGAGCAGTTCGCCGATCCGCAAGCCGTCAACCTTGGTGGCGATCGGCTTGTCGAGTGGTCCCGAGTAATCCGAGCCCGCCGCCGGCTTGGGATCGAACGTGTCGAGATGGCATGGTCCGCCCCACATCCAGATTTGAATGACGGCCTTGGCCGTCGCGCTGCGCTCGGCCGCCCATCCGCGTGGGCCCAGCCGATCGGCGAGCCACAGTCCGGCACCGCCAACGATGCCGTCACGAAGAACGTCGCGTCTCGAGAGGGTCATATCAATGCCGATAGCGGAATTCGGTGCTGTTGATGAGCGCCCATGCGATGTCGATCGCCGCCTGGCGCCGGTTGCCGCCCGCCGATTGTGTGTACGCGCCTGCGGACATCACCTCGTCGGTGGTGGGCAGTCGCGAGAGGATGGTGAGATACAAGGTGTCGAGGACCTGCTGTCCATTTCCCGACTGCAGCAGCGCCTGAAGAGTCGGGCCTTGCTGAAGCTTGCGCTGGAGTTCGCCGCCGTTCAGCAGTTGCAGGCGCTGCGCTGCGGTGGGACGCCGGCTGCGTTCCGACGCCAGCCCGGTGTCGCGAGGCGGCCGACCGAATGTCTCGAGAAACGCGCTGGTGATACTCCCGTCTCCCAGCGCGATGGTCCGCTGATCGGATGGAATGAACGTGTACGGTTCGGGAATCGCGCTCTGGTATTCCTCGCTCGCGCCGGTAATCTGGTTGAGTGCGTCGATCAGCACTTCGGCGTCGAGCGGGCGAATCAGTGCGTGGGCGAAGTTCGCATCCGCGGCCGGCGTCGCCGTGCGAGGCAGCGACGACAGCTGATAGGTCGCCGAATTCAGAATGAGCCGAAGCACCGCCTTGACGTCGTACTTCGACGCGACAAATTCCTTCTCGAGGTAGGCCAGCAGTTCCGGGTTGCTCGGCGGGTTGTCCGAACGAATATCGTCGGGCTCGTCGATGATGCCCCGGCCCATCAGCCAGTACCACAGGCGATTGACGGCTGTTCGAGCAAACCACGGATTGGTGGGCGTCATGAGCCACGCGGCAAACGCTATGCGCGGGTCCTCGCCTCGTGCGACGCGGGCGGTCGTGCCGTCCGGGAACACCATCAAGCGGCTAGGAGCCAGGCCCGACGCGTCTTTGTCGGCGTCGAAGAACACAATCTCTTCTTTCCACTCTCCGGTCGGCTTGTATCCGATCCGGGCGAAGAACGCCGATAAGTCGTCGAGTCGCTGCTTGGGCCACGTCTCGGTTCGGGTTCCCATGAACGTCAGCGCCACCGCAGAGGCGATCGTGCGAGGGTCCTTGCTCTGGACGGCGCGGTAGAAGTTGACGGGCGCCACCCGGAAGTTGCTCCCGCTTTGCGTGAGGAGTTCCCGGACGAACCGATCGTAGGGCACGTTGTCGCGAACCGCCGTCCGGACCCAGCGGTGGTAGGCCTGCACGGCATTGGGCCACAGGTTGATCGGGAACTCGGACTTGATGCGGAGCACGTCGCCCCACTTCAACGCCCAGTAGTCGGTATATTCGGGGCGCTCCAGGAGGCGATCAATCAGCGCCTGCCGTTTCGACGGACTCGGGTCGTCGAAAAACGTGCGAACCTCGTCCATTCTTGGCAGCGTGCCGATGACGTCGAGAAAGACCCGCCGCACAAACACGGCGTCCGAGGCCAGCGGCGCCGGCGTGATGGCGAGGCGAGCCAATCGCGCAAACACGATCTGATCGACGGGGCCGCGGGGCGCCGCGACGGCTGGGCTCTCAAATGGGTTCTGGGCCTGCCGGGGCGCCGCGGTCGCGGTCACCGTCATCAAGACGACCGACGCCGCGATGATGGTCCGTGTCATTCGGAGCCTCGATGGACGGCGGCTGCCGTGTCCGGAGCCGAGGCCAGCGTGCGTCCGATGGCCAGACTGACGGCGGCGATCTGCGCCGTCATTGCGGCGAAGTCGGCCGGAAGCATCGCGTGCACCCCATCGCTGAGCGCAGAGCCGGGGTCGTGGTGGACTTCGACCAGCAGGCCGTCGGCGCCCGCGGCGACGGCGGCCGCCGCGAGCCGAGGGACCATCCACGCGTGGCCGGTGCCATGGCTCGGATCCACGATGACCGGCAGGTGCGACCGGTGGTGCAACATGGGGACAGCGTTCAGGTCGAGCGTGTTGCGTGTCGACGGCTCGAACGTCCTGATGCCGCGCTCGCACAAGATGACGTTGGGATTGCCGTAGCTCATCACGTATTCGGCCGCGTTGAGGTACTCCTCGATGGTCGCACTCATCCCGCGTTTGAGCAGCACCGGCAGGCCGCTCCGGCCGACTTCCTCGAGCAGCGGCAGGTTCTGCATGTTGCGGGACCCGACCTGCAGGATGTCGGCATAGGCGGCCACCATCTCGAGGTGTCTGGGATCGATCACCTCGGTGACAATCGGCAGGCCGGTTTCGTCTCGCGCGGCGGCCAGCAGTCGCAGTCCCTCGTGTCTGAGTCCCTGGAAGCTGTACGGCGACGTCCGGGGCTTGAACGCCCCTCCGCGCAGGACATGCGCGCCCCCGGCCTTCACGGCGCGGGCCGTCGTCATCAACTGCGATGCGCTTTCCACGGCGCAGGGACCCGCCATCACGATCACGCCGGTCCCGCCGATATCGATGCCCCGGACCGTGACGATGGTGCCCTCCGGCTTGGCGGAGCGCTGGGTCAGTCGCAACTCGGGGAGATCGCGAATAACGGGGGGTGGAGTTGCCACGGCCATGGACCTCAGTGCCGGTCAGGCCGGTTTACGGCGATCGCGCGGGACAATCGCAATGGCCTCGATTTCCACCAGCAGATCTTCCCGGCAGATCCGCGCTTGAATGGCCGTGCTCGCGGGGAGCGGATCGAGCCCCAGCCACGTGAAGAAGGACGTCCGCACCTGGTTGAAATCGGCGTAATCGCGCTCGATATCGCGAAGGTAGCACGTCGTGCGCACGATGTCGTGCCACGTCGCGCCTTCCGACGCCAGCAGTTCCGTGATGTTGCGGTACGCCCGCCAGAGTTGCGCGCGAAATTCGCCGACGTGCACGGTACGACCGGATTCGTCCACGCTCGCGGTGCCCGAAATCATCAACATCGATTTGTCGCCGATATCGAAGCGGAGACCTCGCGTGAAGGCGGCGGGCTTGGCGTAGTGGTAGGCCTCGTTGAGCACCGAGGGCGCTTCGATGGCCGTCCTGGCGATGGGACGGCTCCCGGCGTCGGTTGCCGGAAGGTCAACGGGGGTGGGCGGCTGCGGAGCCGCCCGGCCATCGTTGCCCATGATGCCGAGCGCCGTCATTTCCTGGCGCTCGCCGTCGGTTTTCGGTCGCTGGAAGGGCACTGCCTGCGCGGGGGTGCCAGCTGCAATCGTCGCCATCACTCGTCTCCGTTGACGTCGGCGCAATTTGTCTGCGCACCCGGTTTAGACCGGCCGCCTGGCCTCGGAGTTACATGGCGGGGCGACTACTTCTGAGCGACCGAGGCGCCTTCGATGATGACGGCGTACGAATAACCCGCCCCGAAGTCCTTGTTGAGCGTCACCTTGCCGGTCACCGTCACCACGTCGCCCATCTTCGCGTTCTCCGTCGAAGTCACGGTGATGTCGTGGGTTCCGTCCTTCGCCGATCCTGTGCCGTCCTGGAGGTGAATCCAGTTGACGCCAAGAATCCCGCCGTTGAACTTGACCACTTTGCCGCGGACCGTCACCGTCTGCCCGCCCAGCGTCTTCCTCTTGGCCCAGATGTCGGCGACCGTCGCGCCACCTGGCGCCGGCGTGACGCCGGTGACCGGCTGGGCCGGGTTGGCGGCGTGCGGGCCATTCGGAGATGGTGTCGCGGCGGTCGGTTGAGGCCCTGCTGGCGTCGCGTGGGCCGACATCATCGGCGGCGCGTCCGTCGCGGCCGGGGTGGCCGGGGCAACCGATTCGCCCTCACGACCGATGCGTGCCACAAAGTAGATCAGCGGAAAATCGCGCTTGAGCGACTGGCTGTGGAAATTCGACATCGGCGTTTCGAGCGGCACCACCACCCGATCGCCGACGGCGACCTTGAATTGCGCGGTCGCGGCCCAGAGTTCGCCATTGGGGGCCTTGACCCTGACGTACGTGTAGTTGGCGGCGTTCATCGTTTCCAGCACCGTGCCGGTCACGGACTGAGGCGCGCCGTTCTGAACAGGAGCCGGTGTCTGCGGCTGGGCCGCAGCAGGCGCGGGCACGGCCGCGGCCGACGCCGCCGGCGGTGGAACCGCCGAGTCCGCCTTCGCCGGAGACTGGCTCGAACAGCCGACCACGCCAAACAACACGAGACCACAAATCGACAAGCGGATGCACTTCGTCACGGTATTCTCCCTCATACCAGAACGGTACCATAGGTGGAGAGCCGAGGGTAGACCGGGAGGGCGCACCGGCAAACCCGGCCTCTAATTCGAGGCGAGTCTGGCGTCGTCTCGTGCCCCCGCCCACGCCGCTGCCAGCCAGAGCAGCCCAGCCAGCGCGATCGCGAACGGGACAATCAACATCGCCTGAGCCAGATCCGACCGATCCGACATCCATCCGATGAGCGGGGGCGACGGAACATCGCCCAAGAAATGGATGGAGAAAATTGCCAGGGCGCTGGCCGTGGCGCGTTCGAGGGGGTTCACGAGATTGACGATGGTCGAATTGATGGGGCCGGTTGAGGCAAACAGCAGCAGTTGCGCCACCACCATCGCGCCGAAGAACACCGACTTGCTCGGCGAGGTGAGCGCGATCGCGGCAAACGGCACCGAGAGCAGAGTGGCCACCCCCGACAGGAGCAGGTACCCCTGCCGATAGTGTTTGAGCAGGTAGTCGCCCAGGTACCCTCCCGCGAAGGTCCCGGCAAATCCGGTGATCACCACCATCGCACCGAACTGGATGGTGGCGTCCGATTTGGGCAGCCCTCGCATGCGCTCAAGAAAGAGCGGGGTCCAGTACACCATCGCGCCCAGTGCAAACGTGTACGCCGCGTACCCCGCGACGGTCAGCGCGTAGGGACGGCAGGTCAGGAGCCGCCGGTAGGCGCGCCAGATCGGTTCGCTGGCGAGGGTGGAGGGGCGGGGGGTGAAATCCGGATCCTGGCCGCCACGTTGCGGATCCGACAAACGCCACACGAGAATGGCCAGCACGACACCGGGAAGACCCGCGACGAAGAACGCGTACCGCCACCCCCACCGCGCGTCGACGAAACCGCCGAGCATGTAGCCGAGCGCCGACCCGATTGGAATGGCCGACGAGAAGATCGCCAGAATCCGGCCGCGCTGCGCCTTCTTGAAGTAGTCGCTCAGAATCGCCGGCGAGATCGTGCCGTACGCCGCCTCGCCCACACCGACCACCGCGCGGCACGCGAACAGCGACAGGTAGTTCCACGCAAACCCGCCCAGCGCCGTAAACACGCTCCAGATGGCGACGCCGCAGGCAAGCAGCCTCGGCCGGTTCAGCCGGTCGCCGAGCTTGCCGAACAGTGGCGACATCAGCATGTAGACCACCATGAAGGCCGACGCCAAAGTGCCGAACTGCGTGTCCGACAGGTGCAGGCCGGTGCCCGGACGAGTGAGGCTTGCGCCGAGCGCCGCCACCACCTGTCGATCGACGTAGTTGAGCAGGTTGATCAGCGTCAGGACGAGCAGGCCGGTGCGCGCCGCTCGAACGACTTGTGGAGCGTTGTCAGGGGGGGGCGTCATGTGCTGCCGATAATAGCAGGTCTGTGGCTGTAGATTCAGATGGCCGGGGCGCCGCGATCGAGGTGACGATGGACTGGCGCACGCGGTGGCAGCCGCTCGCGCTCGTGCTGGTCGGTGTGTGGCTGGTCTACGCGTCGATCACGTCGAAAACCGACGACGGGAACGAACCGTTCCCGCCCTCCGACGCTGGCACGTTCGAATCGTAGAGGTGCCGGAAATCGGCGCCCCTTTCGGCGGCTGATCGCCGGGACAGGCCACTAGTATCTGATCCCGACCGTGAACGAGATCTCACGCGGCGTTTGATAGTCACTTGGGATGGTGGGCTTGCCAAAGTCGGATCCTAATTCGTAGTTCACGCCGCGCACCGGCCGATCGACGAACGGATTGAACGCCGCATACGCCGTGTTGTCGTTGCGCGTGATGACCGATCGGGACACATTCACGACGGCTGCCTGATTGAAGACGTTCATGCACTGTCCGCGGAAATAGATCTGCACCTTGGACGTCGTCCCGAACGACCGGTTGACCGTCACCGATACGTCGGTGGCGCGCAGCGTATCGGTTCGAAACGCGCCCCGGGCGCTGAAGTAGTAGGGCACCGACGTGGGAGGCGTGACGTAACCTGGATTGACGACGTAGGCGGTGGGATTGATGTTCGCCACGGCGCTGTACGGCCGACCCGTGTCGATCCGTTGGACGATGGTCGCGCTGACGCGGCCGAGCCGTGTTGGCACCGGCAAGTCGACGATGGCCCAGGTTCGCAGTTTGTGGCGCTGGTCGATCGACAGCCAGCCGGTGGGCGAGTGCCACCTCGGGTCACGGTACTCCGGGTAATCCGTGTAGGCCGCCGCGTCCGGCCCGACGCTGGTGGCCGTCTCTCCATCGGCGTTCCCCCGGGCCCACGAGAGGGTGTAGGACCCCGACCACTGGATGCGCGTGCCGATTTTGTACGACCCCAGCGCGTTGAGCGCGGCGTAACTGCGCGTCACCTGGTTGGAATTGGTCACGATGAGCAGATCGTAGACGTGGCCGAGGCCGTCGTTGACACGGCCGGTCGTCACATCGCGCCTGTTCGCGTAGAAGTTGCTCGAGGAGCGATGGACGGCGTCGACCCTCACCGAGCCTTTGGCTCCCAGCGTTCTGGTGACGCCGGCCGCCACCTCCAGCGCCGCGGGCGGTTCGAGCCCGGGCGTAATCCGACTGGTGACGCCTGGAATGCTTGGGGCGCTTCGAGGCGTTCGAGATGTGCCGCCGTTGGCCGCGAACCAGTCGAACAACGTTTTGAGTGCGTCGGCCGACACCACAGTCGCGCTGGTCGCGTTGACGGCGGGCCCAAGGTAGTCGTACACGAACGTCGCCGGGCGGCCTCCCGAGGACGCGGCGTCGGCGATGTTCGAGTTGATCGCCGTCACGTAGCGCGCCACGGCTGCGTTGATCAACCATGCGCCGTTGCCTCGCACGTCCCACGTGATCCCGACACGTGGGCTGATTTCCTGATTGTGCACGACGGCGACACCAAGACTGTCGGCATCTGCGTTCCGATCGTACCGCGCGCCAAGTCGCACCGTCACCCGACGGTTCATGCGCCACGTGTCGGCGACGAACAGCGATGTGGTGCGCAGGCGATTGCCGACGGCGTTCTTCAGGATGGGAGTCCAGTAAATCCACGTCGTTCGATCCGCAAGGAAGACGGGATACACCTGGCCGCTCCCGACGACCGAGCGTGTGGCCAGCACCCGAAACCCACTGCCGCTCTGGTAGCTGTTGTTGCGGCGCCTCTCTTCGAACAGGTCGACGCCGACCGTTACGTCGTGCGTGCCGGACGAGCGCGTGGGCCTCGAAAACCAAAGCTTCGCAACCAGGTTCTGATTGTCACGTTGGTCCTCCGAGCCGGGGCACACCGCGCATCCGGTCGGGGAGTTGAACCGGGCGCTGGACCGCGAGCGGTCCCATATCGGCGTACCGGCGCCGGCCAGCGTCGTTGCCTGCGACCCGACGTCTGAGAGCGTCATCTGCCGGTTCGAATAGCGCGTTTCGACGAGCAGGCGCGAACCGATCGCTGCGTTGTAGCTGCCGGTATACAGGGCTTCCGGAGTCGTGTCGTTGTAGAGACTGGCCAGATCCATCGCCGAACCGGCAGCCACGTGCGTGCGCCGGTCGTCCACCCGGTAGTACGCGGTGCGAACCGTGTGTTTCGCCGTTGGCGACCAGGTCAATTTGCCCTCGTAGTGCTGCTGAGTGCCGCCGTAGACATAGCTGACGCGGCTGTACGGCAACAGCCGGTTCTGCTCGGTCTTGTCCAACTTGAGTGCGCCGAAATACCACAGGCGATTCACGCGGAGCGGTCCGCCCAGCGTCGCTTCGAGCGTGGGCATCCGGCGGTTGACCGTCCGGTCCCCGCCAAACGGCGTCAGGGCGCGCCAGTTGTCATTGGTGAAGCCCGCGCGCATGGACAGCGCCAGCCGGTTCGTGCCCGATTTGGTGATCGTGTTGACCACGCCCCCTTGGAAGCGTCCGAACTCGGCCGTCACGCTGCTGGCGGCCACCTTGGTTTCCTGGAGGGCATCCGCGATGAGGAAGGGGCGGGCCTGCTGGCGGAGGTTTTCGTTGATCACGAATCCGTCGAGCAGGAACAGATTGCCGAACGACGGCGCGCCCGAGATCGTGATGGCGCCCCCGGGGCCGTTCGCGTTGACCCCTGGGGCCAACGTGATACGCGCCTCGAGCGAACCATCGATCGGCATCAGCTCGAGCATCGACATCCCGAACGTCGTGCCCTGCGGCAGCTCGGGATCGACGTGCGGCTGATTCGGTTCGGCTGTAACTGTGACCATCGCCGGAATCGCGGCGATCGCCAATTCGACATCGAGCGCGGCGGGCGTCTCGTCACCAACAGTAACGGCGACGTGCCGCGTCTCGAATCCCGCCAATTCGAACGATACGTCGTACGTGCCGGCCGGCAGCGGGGGGACGCCGTAGTGTCCGTCCTTGCCGGTGATCGTCGTCGTCGGACGACGCGCCGCGCGAGACGTCGCGGTCACTTTCACACCGGCCAGGCGCAGGCCACTCGGGTCGGTCACGTGGCCCGCAATCGCCCCGACGTCTATGCCCTGAGCGGAGACCGTGCCGACCAACCCCGATCCCAGGGTGAGCACGGCCGTCAGCATCACCGTCACGACCCGACGACCTCGAACCCCGGACCCGATAGACACGGCGAACTCCGTTCGGCAGCACTGGAGATGCCGGACGGCGAATGTCAACTCAGGTGCCGATTTGAATCACCCGGCAAACAGCCCGTCCACCGACAAGTACCGCTCGCCCGTATCGTAGCAAAACGTCAGGACGCGTGCGCCGTCGGCGACCTCGGGCAGTTTCGCCGCCGCCGCCGCCAGCGAGGCGCCCGACGAAATGCCCACGAAGAGGCCTTCTTCGCGCGCCGCCCGGCCGGCGTACGCAAACGCATCCTCTTCGCTCACCTGAATGGCGCCGTCAAGGACGTGACGGTGCAGGTTGGTCGGCAGGAATCCGGCGCCGATGCCCTGGATCTTGTGCGGCGAGTGGGTGCCACCCGAGATGACTGGCGACTTTACCGGTTCGACGGCAAAGACCTTCAGTCGCGGCATCTTCGGTTTAAGTGCCTCGGCGACCCCCGTGATGTGGCCGCCGGTGCCGACTCCCGTAATCAGGTAATCGAGTCCATCGGGAAAATCGCGCAGAATTTCTTGCGCGGTCGTTCGATGGTGGATCGCGATGTTGGCGGGATTGTCGAATTGCTGGGGCATCCACGCGCCCGGGGTCTCAGCCACCAACTGCGTGGCTCGCTCGATCGAGCCTTTCATCCCTTTTTCGCGCGGCGTGAGCTCGAGCGCAGCGCCATAGGCGGCCATGATGCGCCGCCGCTCGATCGACATCGATTCTGGCATCACCAGGACGATCCGATAGCCCTTCACCGCCGCCACCATCGCAAGTCCGATACCTGTGTTGCCCGACGTCGGCTCGATGATCGTCGCGCCCGGTTTCAGGACGCCCCGGGCTTCGGCGTCTTCGACCATCGACAACGCGATCCGGTCCTTGATACTGCCGCCGGGATTGGCGCGCTCAAGCTTGATCCAGACATCGACGCGAGACCCAAAGAGCCTCCGCAGCCGGACGTGTGGCGTGTTGCCGATGGTGTCGAGAATTGTCTGCGCGTTCATGGGGGCTCCTCCGGGCGAGGTGCCGGCTACAGCACCACGTCGAGCGATTGCGCGGCCTCAGTCGACTTGCCCTCCGAGACCGCGAGGTTGGTGACTACGGAATAGGGCGGCACACTATGCGTCAGCCAGACGTTGCCGCCAATCACGCTGGAATGACCGACGACCGTGTCGCCGCCCAGGATCGTTGCGTTGGCGTAGACCACGACGTCGGACTCGAGCGTCGGGTGACGCCGGACGCCCGAGAGGGCCTTTCGGACGCTCAGCGCGCCCAACGTCACGCCTTGATACAAGCGGACGCGGTCGCCAATGACGCTGGTCTCGCCGATCACGATCCCGGTGCCGTGGTCGATCGCGATGGCGCGACCCAGCGTCGCGCCCGGGTGAATGTCGATGCCGGTGGTCCGATGTGCCGTTTCGCTAATCAGGCGCGGCAGCAGCGCAACCCGGTGGGTCCACAACTCGTGCGCAAACCGGTGGCAAGCCAGCGCGTAAAACCCGGGATAGGCCAGAATCACCTCGTCGACGTTCGTGGCCGCCGGGTCGGCATCACACGTGGCCTGGGCGTCGAGCAGCAAGTCGTCGTGGATCCCGGGCAACTGGTTGACGAATGCCCTCGCGCGTGACGTGGCATCGTTGTCGACGTATCCCGTATCGAGCATGAAGTGGCGGAGCGACTCCTCGAGTCGCGACAACTCGGCTCCGACCCCCTGGCTGTCGCAGCGCCGGTGCGACGCAAAGTGCGGGAAGAGCAGTGCCAGCGCGTCGGCGACGAACTCTCCGGCGAGCGCGTCGGCCCGAAACGGCAGACGGTAGGCGCCTCGCGCCGCGCACACCTTGACAATCCACGACTCAATTAGCGGTGACATGCTCTGCCTCTTTCTTATAGACGCCCGATTCCCGCGTCAGGGGCCAGCGTGGCGGCGGATTTCGACTTCGAGGCCCGATCCGCGACACCGGTCTTTCCCCCGAAGGCGGCGCGAAACATCAGCAGCGGTGAGGCGGTCGCGGCGAGTGTACCATCAGCCCGTTCGGAGAACCAACCGGGCGCCGCCCACGTCGGCCGTTCTGGCGCAGAGGCGTTGCCAGGCGACGGCGCTGGACACGGACTCCCTCGGTGAAGTAGAAACAGTCTGCGCCATGACACTTCCCCCTTGCGTGAATCCAGACCGTTTCTACGACCGCGCCGCGTGGGCGTTCGCCGGGATGTTCCTGCTGCTGGTTCTGGGCCTGCATCTGCTGCCGGGACTGTTCGCCGGCTTGCTGGTGCACGAGCTGGTGCACATCCTGGCCCCGAGGCTCAAAGTGTTTCGCATCCGGCGCGAGCGAGGCAAACTGGCGGCCGTCGCGCTGCTGGCGACGGTGGTGGCGCTCGGCATTGTCGCCCTGGTGGTCAGCATCGCCGCATTCGCTCGAAGCGACGCGGGCAGTCTTCCGACGCTGCTCAAGAAGATGGCCGACATCCTGGAGCGGTGGCGGGCCGTGCTGCCGGCGGCGGTCATCGATAATTTCCCCGACGACATCGACGATCTCAAAGCGGTGCTGGTTCAGGGCTTGCGCGGTCACACCGGAGAACTCGAGCAGACGGGACGCACCCTGGCGCACATTCTTGTGGGGATGGTGGTGGGCGCCCTGGTGGCCCTCCACGAAGTGCAGCCCGACTTGAAAATGGGCCCGCTCGCGCAGTCGTTGCAGGAGCGCGCGCGCCGCCTGGCGATGGCGTTCCGCCGAGTCGTGTTCGCGCAGGTTCGCATCGCCTTGATCAATACGATGTTCACCGCCGCCTACTTGTTTGTCGCGTTGCCGCTATGCGGGGTGCACCTGCCGCTATCGAAGACGCTGGTCGTGGTGACGTTCATCACGGGTCTGCTCCCGGTGGTGGGCAATCTGATCTCCAACGCCGCCATCGTCGCCGTCAGCCTGAGCGTGTCGGTGCCGGTGGCTGTGGCATCGCTCGGCTTTCTCGTGGTCATCCACAAGTTCGAGTACTTCCTCAACGCGCACATCGTCGGCACCCAGATTCATGCTCGCGCCTGGGAGTTGCTCCTCGCGATGGTTGTGATGGAGGCCGCCTTCGGAATGGCCGGCCTGGTGGCCGCGCCCATCTACTACGCCTACCTGAAGGACGAACTGGTCAGTCGGGACTTGATCTGATCGGACCCAGTTGCCTGCCCGATCGTTAGTGGCAGGCGTGTCCGCCTATGGCGCTGGGTCGCGCGTCTTCGTGCACGGCGTGGGGGTACGCGTGTTCGTCCATGGCGTGGGGGCACGCCTATTCGTCCGCTCCGTAGGGGCGCAATGTAGTGCGTCCCTTTATCAGTCCGCCCCGCACGTTATTGCGCTCGAATCGAATCGACCAGGCGGCGCACCGTCTCAACGACGAGCGGGAGGCTGGCCTCGATCGCCGGGGACAGCGTCATCTGCATCGGCTGCAGCGTCGCGACCGAGATGGTCACCAGCAGGACTCGCGGAAGCGTCTCGATGAGGGCGGCCGACTCGACCAGATCTTTGAGGCCGATATCGTGCGCCGACAGCGACTTGGGGTAGTCGGAGGCGTAGCGCGGTTCGATCACCGACACGGCGCCTGGCTCCCGCCCGTCCAATGTGGCGTCGATCAGCACGAGCACGTCGCAGTCGCCGAAGTGGGCCAGCAGGTGGAACCCCCCGGTGCCGCCATCGACCAGGCTGACGTGCGCGGGCCACGGCTGCTGCTCCAGCAGGCGGACCGCGTGGACGCCGACGCCTTCATCGCCCATCAGGAGATTGCCGACCCCCATCACAAGAATCCGCGGTTGCGTCATCGTATCTCCCACCGGCACAACTGATCCGGCTCATCCGCCAACGTCATGCCCGCCTCATTATGTCGCCTGAAACGGTGAAGGGGTCAACGGCTCGCGGGCGCGATCGTGGCATCTGTGCCGCGCAACACCGGTCAAGGCGGTGATAGCGGACGAAACAACAACGGCCGATCCCGGCACCATGCGCCAGGATCGGCCGGCTGATCTCCAATCTCGAACTCCGACGCCGCGATGCCTAATCCCTCGTTCCGTTCCTATTTCCCGTCCGGGTTGCGCTCGACGAACTTCCAGCCGCCGGCCATCGACGAGATGACGCCCCGGCCCTCCACGTAGTCGTGGTAGAACACGAGATAGACGTGGAGCATCGAGAAGATGATGAAGAACCACATCGCCATGTGATGCCACTGTCGGGCGGCGAAGTCGCCGCCCATCATCGGCACGACCCACCGGAACAGGCCCGGCAGCCACGAATGGCTCATGGCCGCATAGAGCCCGAATCCGGTCGCGCACTGGAACAGGAAAGCCAGAAACGTCAGAAAGTACGTCCAGCTGGCGAGCGCATTGTGCCCGACCGATTCCATCACCTGATGACCCGACTGGAAGATGTCGATCTTCCAGACGGCGATGGCTTCCTTCCATTGCCGCATCAGCGCGGACTTGCCGAGCGGCAGGAAGTTGTCCCACCGGGCGAACTGGTTGCCGGCGAAGCCCCAGTAGATCCGCCCGAGGAAGTTGAAGAAGAACACGAATGCGGCGACGAAGTGCACGAAACGCACCCAGCCGAACGCGTAGGCAAACGACGCCTCAGGGCCGCTGGCGAAGTGCAGCGGCGCGCCAATCAGGTAGCCGGTGACGCAGAGCACCGCCACGCACAGGGCGTTGACCCAGTGATAGAGGCGCACCGGCAGCTGCCAGACATAGACGCGATGGAGCGTGGTCGGCTGGTTCATGGCCGCCTCCCTCAGAACACCCGAATCTGGTGAACGTGCGTGCCGTGCTCGTCGTGCAAGTGCACCGCACAGGCCAGGCACGGATCAAACGAGTGAATGGTCCGCAGGATTTCCAGCGGCTGTTCGGCGTTCGCGATGGGCGTGCCGACCAGCGCCGATTCGTACGCCGACAACTGGCCCTTGCCGTCGCGCGGCGAGGCGTTCCACGTGCTCGGCACCACCAGCTGGTAGTTCTCGATCTTGCGATCCTTGATCACGATCCAGTGCGCCAACGCGCCGCGCGGCGCTTCGGTCAGGCCGACGCCGCGGGCTTCGGTTGGCCACGACGCCGGATCGAACTTCGTCATGTCGGCCGTCCGGGTGTCGCCATTCTTGAGGTTGGCCAGGAGCTGGCCATAGAACTCCTTGGCCCAGATGCCAACCAGCTTGGTCTCGAGCCCGCGGGCGGCGGTCCGCCCCAGCGTGGAGAAGAGCGCCCCGACCGGCACGTCGAGCGCCTTCAACGCCGAGACCACCACTTCCTTGATGTCGTCGCGGCCCGACGCGAAGCCGACCAGCAGCCGCGCGAGCGGCCCCACCTCCATCGCGTGCCCCTTCCAGCGCGGCGTCTTGAGCCAGCTGTACTTCTGCTGCACGTCGAGGAATTCGTACGGCGGCTTCGGGCCGGAGTACTTCAGCTTGGTTTCGCCCACCCAGGGGTGCTTGGCCGCCGCGTCGCCATCCGAATACTCGTAGTAGGAATGGGCGATCGACTCCTCGATCTGCTGCGGATCCTTGCCGTCGACCGGGATCACCTCGTTGAGATTCCGGTTGAGGATCGCGCCGCGCGGGAACTTGAACTTCGCCACGTCCGCATAGCCGTTGGTCGGCAGGTCGCCGTAGGCGAGGTAGTTCGGCACGCCGCCGCCAATCCCGCCCCAATCCTTGTAGAACGAGGCGACCGCCATCAGGTCGGGCAGATAGACCTGTTCGATGAACTCCCGCCCTTGGTCGAAGAGCTGCCCGACATAGGCCAGCCGCTCCGCGTTGATCGCGTTACTCTCTTCCAGGTTGAACGAGCACGGCGCGCCGCCAACCAGGTAGTTGGGATGCGGATTCTTGCCGCCGAAAATGGTGTGAACCTTGACCATCTCCTTCTGCCACTCGAGCGCTTCGAGATAGTGCGCGACCGCCATCAGGTTGGCTTCGGCCGGCAGCTTGTAGGCCGAGTGGCCCCAGTAGCCGTTGGCGAAGATCCCGAGCTGGCCGCTTTCGACAAACGCTTTGAGCCGCTTCTGGAGATCCGAAAAGTAGCCGGGCGAACTTTTCGGCCAGCTGGAAATGCTCTGCGCCAGCTCCGACGTCTTCTTCGGGTCGGCCTTCAACGCGCTGACCACGTCCACCCAGTCGAGGGCGTGGAGGTGATAGAAGTGCACGACGTGATCCTGCATGTACTGCGCGCAGAACATCAGGTTGCGAATCAAATCCGCGTTGGGCGGCACGGTGATACCCAGCGCGTCTTCGACCGAGCGGACCGACGCCAGCGCGTGGACCGTCGTGCAGACGCCGCAGGCCCGTTCGGTGAACGCCCATGCGTCGCGCGGATCGCGCCCCTTCAAGATGATCTCGAACCCGCGAACCATCGTCCCGGAGCTGTATGCGTCGACGACTTTGCCGTCCTTGACTTCCACTTCGACGCGGAGATGCCCCTCAATCCGGGTGATGGGGTCGATGACAATACGATTGGCCATGGTGGTCTCCTTGTGCCCTTCTCTACGCGCCCTTGCCCTTGTCGGGAATCGTTTCGCTGTTGCGGATCTCGTCCGCGATGACCGTCCGCTTGCGGACGTTGGTCGTGACGGCGTGCGCCGCGATGCCCGCCACGGTCACCGCGCCCACGGCCAGCCCCACCGTGTCGGCGGTGGTTTCGATCCCGAACCCGGGGAAGTTGGGCAGGTGCTGATAGAAGGGGCCGTTGTCCCAGAAATGCGCCTCGCTGCAGCCGATGCAGCCATGGCCCGACTGAATCGGGTAACTGACGCCGTTGTTCCACCGGATCACGCCGCAGGCGTTGTAGGTGACCGGTCCGCGGCAGCCCATCTTGTAGAGGCAGTAGCCGCGTCGCGCGTTTTCGTCGTCGAAGGTCTCGACGAACAGACCCGCGTCGTAATTGGGACGACGGTAGCAGGTGTCGTGCACGCGCCGCGAATAGAACGCCTTCGGGCGGCCCACCGCGTCGAGCTGCGGGATGCGCCCGAACGTCAGGTAATGGACCACCACGCCGGCCATCACCTCGGCAATCGGCGGACAGCCCGGCACTTTGACAATGGGCACGCCCGAAATCACCTGGTCGATAGGCGTGGCGTGAGTCGGGTTGGGCTTGGCCGCCTGAATGCAGCCGTTGGAAGCGCAGCTGCCCCAGGCAATCACCGCCGCGGCCCCCGCGGCCGCTTCCTTGACGATATCGAGCGCCGTGCGGCCGCCGATGCAGCAGTACACGCCGTCGTCGGCCGTGGGAATCGACCCCTCGACCAGCATCAGGTACTCGCCCTTGTGCTTCTCCATCGCGGTCTTGAGCGCCGCTTCGGCCTGATGACCGGCGGCGGCCTGAAGCGTTTCGGTGTAGTCGAGCGAGATCTTGTCGAGAATGATGTCGGACACAATCGGGTGATCCGAGCGGATAAACGACTCACTGCAACACGTGCATTCCTGGAAGTGGAACCAGACCACCGTCGGGCGCGGCTTGTTCTCGAGCGCTTCGATAATCTGGGGCACGCCGGACGCGTGGATGCCTGCCGCCGCAGCGAGCCAGCTGCAGAACTGGACGAATTCTCGCCGCGAATAGCCTTTCATCTGAGCGTGTTCCCAGATGGTCAGCGGTGGCCTGCTCATGAGCGACCTCCTTCGGGGTCTGTGAAGCGAAACGACGTCAGTGGGCGCGGGAGTGAATGGGCGGCAACAGCGATGGTGGACAGGGGCGGACATTCGGAGCGATGCCGGGCCGGGCAGATCCCCCGCGGGCGGTCGCCAGCCGACGGTCGACACAGATCACGATCGGAACCCTGCCGGGCACGGGACATGATGCGTTTGGTTGTCGGTTGCCCAATTCCCGGCAATCAAACCGGGTTTTGAATGTGCACAAGCAATTCAGCCGCCAGCGAGCTTTCAGCTGGGAAGCGGCCGAGATTGGCAGATCGCCAGGATGTATTCCGATGGATTGGCTCGGTGTTGCCGGAAATTCGTGAGCCCGTTCCCGACGGCCAGAGCTGGCCGAAGGCGCTTCGCGGAAATTGCCCCACCCCCAAATAATCCGCTCAACGGTGACCTCGCCTGTCACAGCGTTCATCTATTCTCCCGGTTATGCCGATTATCAAGTCGAGGAAGTCGATGGCACAGTTTTCATCAATCAAACGGGCCGACGGGCAAGTCATCGAACAGGACTCGCTGGCCCGTCGTCGCGCCTCCATCGCACGACGATTGAGCCGCCTGTGTCAGGCCTGCGGCGACCGCGTCGCCCAATACGCCGACCCAGGCGAGGCTGAGCCCGATGGCGCCCCGACCCTGTGTCTGTCGTGTTATCGCGACAAGGGCTACCCGCATCCACACCCCCACCTCCAGGTCGTGCCGCAGCCGCCGCGGCCAGAGCGGACGCTCGAGGTCGAAGACAAAGTCGAACTGTCGGGGACCGACCCACAACAGGCCAAGCAGATCATCGACCGCGACCAGCTCTACACCAACCTCCGGCTGCGACGCCGCCGCGCCCAAATTGCCGCGCGGCACGCCAGCGAGGAGCCGCTGGTGGAAGCCCCGGCCGACGTCACTCGAGTGTCGTAGCCCCCCGAACCGCGGCGCTCACCTCATTCACCCTCCACGTCTGCCTGCCGATGGTTCCGGAACCATGGGGTCCGCCCGAATGTGTTGCGAAACCATCGGCGCGTGCGATGATCGTGGTACCGCATCGCACCGCGTGTACCCCTGGAGGGCGACACACCGATGGAACCCCAAGGCGTTCGAACTCTGACAGAACTGATTCGGCTGCGTCGAACCGCCAGCCCGGATCGCGTCGCCTCGCGCTTCGTGCCCGATGGTGTGACGATCGCCCACGAGCTGACCTACCATGCGCTGGCCGAACGGGCCGTCTCAATTGCCGCCGCGCTGCAGGCGCGGACCGCTCCGGGAGACCGCGCGCTGCTCGTGTATCCGCCCGGTCTGGAGTTCGTCTGCGCGTTTCTTGGCTGTCTCCACGCCGGGGTCATTGCCGTGCCGGTCCATCAGCCCAGAGGGCACGGCGTCGACGCCCGCATTCGGGCCATCACCGACGATGCGGCGCCGGCCGTCGGGCTTGGCCTATCAGCCACATTGGCTGACGGGGCTGTTCCTCCGACACTGGCGGCGTTGAAGCCGGGCATGCCGTGGATCGCGACCGACGCCATCGAACCGGCGCGCGCGGCCGATTATCGCGCCTTTGAGCCGACGCCAGACACGATCGCCCACCTGCAGTACACGTCGGGATCGACCGCTGCCCCCACCGGTGTGATGGTGACGCACGTCAACCTGCTTCGGAATCTTCTCGACATGCACCTCGGATGGCGGCACGAACCCGACAGCGTCCTGTTGTCGTGGCTGCCGCACTTTCACGACATGGGTCTGGTCTACGGCGTGCTCGAGCCCTTGTACCTGGGCATTCCCGGCTATCTGATGCCGCCGATCGCATTCATCCAGAAGCCGGTCCGGTGGCTGCAGGCGATCGCCAGATTCGGCGTCACGCACAGCGTGGCGCCCAACTTCGCATACGACTTGTGTGTGCGAAAGGTCAAATCCGCCGATCGCGACCAGCTCGACCTGCGGCGTTGGGAGGTGGCGGTCAACGGCGCCGAACCGATTCGCGCCGAGACGCTCAGGCAGTTTGCCGCCTACTTCGCCCCGTGCGGGTTTCGCCCGGAGGTGCTGTGCCCGGGATACGGATTGGCGGAGGCCACGCTCAAAGTCACTTCGTCGCGCCGCGGCGACCCGGTGCGATATCAACCGGTTGACGGCGATGCGCTCGATGCGGGACGCGTCGAGACCAGGCCGGACGACCACCCGGGGGCACGTGTGCTGGTGGGCTGCGGACGAACCGAAATCGACACGCAAGTCGTGATCGTGGACCCTGCCACCACTCAGCCGCTCGACGAAGGCCGGGTCGGCGAAGTCTGGGTGGGCGGCTCGACGGTCGCCGCAGGGTACTGGGGACAGCCGGGAGACAAGGCGGCTGGTTTCCACGCGACGCTCGCCGATTCGGGGCGCGGTCCCTTCCTGCGCACCGGTGACCTCGGGTTCGTGCTGGGCGGGGATCTCTTCATCAATGGCCGGTTGAAGGACATGATTATTGTCCGCGGCCAGAACCACTATCCCCAGGACATCGAGTTGACCGTGGAGGCGTGTAACCCGGCGTTTCGCCAGAACGGGTGTGCCGCGTTTGCCGTGACCGTCGACGGCGAAGAACGGCTCATCGTCGCCCAGGAACTCGAGCGCGAGGCCAGAGACGTCGACGTGGAAGAACTCACGGGACTGGCACGACAGGCCGTGGCCGAAGCCCACGAAATCGGCGTGTATGATATGGTTTTTCTCCGGCAGGGAGGCATTCCGCGCACCTCCAGCGGAAAGATTCAGCGATACGCGTGCCGCCGGCTGTATCTGGACGGCGCGTTTCGGGGCACACTCACCGGCCAGGCATGATGACCAACGATATCGATGCGGCTCTACGTGCGATCGACCAGGTGTCGGGCAGCGCCGCGCTGTTCCGGACGCTTGACGAGGCGGGCCGGCGCGCCGTGGCCAGCGAAGTGTCGTGGGTGCAGGTGGCGGGCGGTGAGTGCCTGTTCAAAGCCGGTGATGTGGGCGACGCCCTCTTCGTAGTCATTACAGGCCGGTTGCAGGCGATTGTCGAAGTGCCGGGCGCAGTGCCGCTGGTGGTCGGCGACATTGCGTGCGGCGAGGTCGTCGGCGAGATGGCGTTGCTCACCGGCGATCCGCGGTCCCTCACCGTACGCGCCATCCGCGACACGACGCTCGTCAAATTCTCCAAGCAGGCCTTCGAACGGGTGACCGAACGCAACCCGCAGGCCATGCTCGCGGTCACCCGGCGCATCATCGCGCGGCTGCAGCAGCGCAACACCGGCACCCGCCCGCCGGCCCGTGTGTCGACGCTCGCGCTGGTCACCGCGGGAGGCGGGGACGCGCATCAACGCGTCGCGCAACGGCTGGCCTCGGCCCTCGACCCGTCGGGCAACACAGCGGTGCTGACCGGGGCGACGTTCGACGAGGCGACCAACGGCATGGATCCGCTCGGCGCCTCGCGGTGGCTCGACGATCAAGAGCGCGAGCATGCCCATACGCTGTATCTGGCCGACGCGACGTCCACCCCGTGGACGGCCCGGTGCATCCGCCAGGCCGACCGCGCATTAGTGGTGGCCGACGGCGACACGGCGCCCGATGAGGCCCGCATCGCCGCGTGGACGCGCGAGATGAGCCTGCACGACGGGATGCCGCCGGTCGAGCTGGTGCTGCTGCACGCGTCGACGGCCACGCCCCGGGGCACCTCCGCCTGGATTGCCGTCACGTCGGCGATCAGCCACCACCATCTCTGTCCGTCGGTGGCCGGCGAGTACGAGCGGATGGCCCGGTTCCTCACGGGGCGCGCCGTTGGACTCGTGCTCGGCGGCGGCGGCGCCAGAGGGTTCGCGCACCTCGGCGTCATCAGGGCATTTCGGGAGGCCGGCGTGCCGATCGACGCGGTTGGCGGCACCAGCATGGGCGCGATCATCGGCGGGCAGTGTGCGATGGACGTGGCGCCCGCCGACATGCTGGCGCTCAATCGCCATCACTGGATCGAGAACAATCCGCTCAAGGACAAGACGCTGCCGGTGGTCGCTTTGCTGTCGTGCCGACGGCTCGACGCGATGGTGGCGAGCATGTTCGGCACGGTGGACATCGCCGATTTGTGGCGCCGCTACTTCTGCGTCTCCACCGATATCACCAATGCCGAACTCCGGGTCCATCGGTCAGGTTCGCTCGCGCGGGCGACGCGGGCCAGCATGTCGTTGCCGGGGATCGCGATTCCGGTGTACGACAATGGCGCGATGCTGATCGACGGGGGCATCCTCAACAATCTCCCGGCCGACATCATGAAGACGGTCGGTGGGGGACCGGTCGCGGCCGTCAACGTCACCCCCGACAAAGATCTCGCCGTGACGGGGCCCTATCCAGAGGCCATTTCCGGCTGGAGCCTGCTGCTCCAGCGTCAGCGCGTCAAGCTTCCGGGCATCCTCTCGATCATCATGCGAACCACCTTGCTGGCGAGCACGCGGGAGCGCAAACGCGTGGCCGAAGATATCGACCTGCTGATGAACCCGGCCGTCAGCCAGTTCGGGATGTTCGACTGGAACGATCTCGAGGCCATCGCGCAGGCGGGCTACGACTGCGCCCGGCTCGCGCTCGACCGGTGGCACGTCGCATGACACACGCCGGCAGGTCCCGCCAGGACATCGTCAAGTGGCTGCGCGAAACGGTCGCGGCGGAGCTACGGCTCGATCCCGCCACGTTGTCCGCCGAACGGCCGCTGAGTTTTTACGGTCTCGACTCGCTCACCGCGGCCTCGGTCGCCGGCGACCTTTCCGACTGGCTCGGACAGCCACTGCCCGACGATGTCCTGTCCGCGCGGGTGACCATTGATGAGTTGGCGGCGCGACTGGCAGCCGCGCGTGCGGCCGAGCCTCATCGGCGCGCCATTGTGCGTAACCGTGTCTCGGACGCGATCGACTACACCGCCATCGACTATGGCCGGACGCCACGCCTGGAACGGATGTTCAAGGCGGGCCTCCGGGGGCTCGTCGCACTCACCAGCGACGTCCATCTTGAGGGCGTCGAGCACCTGCCCGCCGAGGGACCGGCGCTGATGGCCAGCAACCATCTGCATATCCTGGACGCGGTGTGGATGCTGGCCGTCTTCCCCCGCCGGACGATTCTGCTGGTGGCCGAGGAATACGAGCACCGTTGGTTTGTCGGCTGGCTGTTGAATCTGGGCCGGGTCATTTACATTTCCCGAGGTTCGGCGGATCGGACCGCGCTCGGGCAGGCCACCAGTGTCCTTCGGCATGGCGGGGCGCTCGCGGTGGCGCCGGAAGGTAAGCTGAGCCGGACCGGGGGGCTGATTCGCGCCCACAACGGCATCGCGTTTCTGGCAACGCAGTCGGGCGTGCCGGTGACGCCGTCGGTGATGTGGGGACAGGAAAAAGCGTGGGCGTCGTGGAAGCGCCTGCGGCGGGTGCGTCTCGACGTGCGGTTCGGCGCTCCCGTGCGTGTGCCGCCTGGGCCTGCCGGTCACCGCGAACTCAAGCGCGACACCGACCTGATCATGCGGGCGCTGGCGCGGCTGCTGCCGCCGGAATACCAGGGGGTCTACGCGGAACCGTTGGTCCCGTCCGAGCCGACCAGCCGGTGATTCGACGGTGCGGGGGCGCAACGACAAAAGCCGCCCGAGCGCGACGTGCGCCCGAGCGGCTTTGCCAGACTTTCCGAGTGCGTACGGGCGACGTTCGCCCGCACCGTGCGTCCCAATTAGGCGACGTTGACGTTCTCGGCGCGCGGACCCTTGGGGCCCTGCCCACGGTCGAAGGTTACTGCCTGTCCTTCGCGCAGGTCATCGAAGCGCGTGTTCGCGCACGCTGACTGGTGGAAGAAATACTCGCTGCCGTCCTCTGCGGCGACAAAGCCGAAACCCTTGTCGCTCACCAGTCGCTTGATCGTGCCGTTGATAGCCATCGTCGTCTCTCCAATACTGTCGTAGAAGCGATTCCCGCCGGAACGCCGCAGGCGGCGCCGTGTAGATGTTCCGGTACCGGTGATAGATGGCGAAAGATCTGTGAAATCACAGACAGTCGCATATCGCACACCCTGTAGCTTTGAAGTAGACGGGAGCGGCAAACCACGAGGCGTGCCGTCGGCGGCGGGACTCAAAGCGGAACGAAACGGAGTATAGCACGGATATCGCGGTTTATTTGCAAAATTCAAAATAACCCGGATTGGGGGCGACCGAGGCGGATTCAGGAATCGGCGGATGACCACGCCTGACGGCCTGATGGGTTCTCCCTAGGCGTGTTTCCCTACTCTCTTTCGAAAACCCAACGTGTCAAACCCCGGAGTTCCAAGTCGGCGGCCTGCGCAATCCCCTTGACCCATCTGTGCGGGCAGGCCACCATACGCAAGGGCCTTCGGGAGGAACCAGTATGCCAGTACGTCGAAGACACTCGACTCATCGGTCCGCGTTCGAGCTGCTGGGCAGCACACGCAAGTGGTCGGCGGCCGACAAACGGGCTATCACCAAAGCCACCGAAGCCGAGATCGACGCATTTCTGGTCGGTGCCGGCATCAAGGATCCCGTCAAACTGGGCGACAAGCGGGGCGGCCGCTATCTGCCGTTCGAGGATACCCCCGCCTACGTGTGCGTCGAGGAGCTCGAAGGCAACCTCTACCTTCGGGTAGAGTCGCGCGTGATGGAACTGCCCGACGACCGCGATCAGGCCTTCGTGCTGATGAACGCGATGCTCGACATCAACGCGAGCGTGCCGGGCGTGTGCCGGCTGGCCCTCGACGAGGGCCTGGTGGTGGCCGCGGGGGCCGAGACGCTCAAGGCGCTGCGCGCCCCGGATCAGATTGTCCAGCAGATTGAACTGGTCATCGAGTTCGCCGAATCGGCTGCCGCCGAATTGAAGAAACTGCTGCGAAAGCCTGGTCCCGCCAAGCGGCGTCGCAGCTGAGCGGCCAACGGTCTTCTCCGGGAACTTTGACCCGGCGTCGCCGTCTTTCTGTAAGATGGCAGTAGTGATCCATTCCAACATTCGGTTCCGGAGGGCTGGCCCTCGGCGCCCGTCCGCGTTCGGCTCGCGTGCCGGCCGGCCGCTGCACTGGCGAGCGCCCTCGGACACATCCGCAACACTCAGGAGGATTGGCATGCTTGGTAAGTTACTCGGCGTGGTGGCGCTCAGCGCGTTGGTGGTGGTACCCGTGGCGGCGCAGTCGGTCGACGACGTCCTGGCGAAGAACGCCGACGCCAAAGGCGGGTTGGTCAAGATCAAAGCGGTCAAAACGATGCGGGCGACGGGAAAAGTAACGCTCGGCCCCGGGATCGAGGCCCCCATCATCCTCGAGCAGAAACGGCCCAAGATGATGCGCATGGAAATCACGGTCCAGGGACTGACCATCGTGCAGGCTTACGACGGCACCACCGGCTGGATGCTCAACCCGATGAGCGGCCGCAAGGATCCGGAGCCGATGCCCAGCGAGATGGTCAAGTCGGTCGAAGACCAGGCCGACATGGACGGTCCCCTGATTGACTATAAGGACAAGGGCAACAAGGTCGAGCTGCTGGGCAAAGACAAGGCCGAGGGCGCCGACTGCTTCAAGGTGAAGGTCACGCTCAAGAGCGGCGACACCCGCACCTACTACATCGACGCCGAGAATTTCCTCGAAGTCAAAGTGGAGTCCAGGACCAGCGTGCGGGGCACCGACGTCGAAGGCGAGACGATCATCAGCGATTGGAAAGACGTCGCAGGCATGATGATGCCGTTCTCGATCGACGCCGGCCAGAAGGGGGCCCCGGCGCGCCAGAAGATCACGCTCGAGAAGATCGACGTCAACCCGGCTCTTGATGACGCCCGTTTCAAGATGCCCGAGGTCAAACCCGAGATCAAGAAATAGGCAGAGGAGGCGAAACCATGCGTCGAGATGTCACGGTCGTGGTGTGCGCGTTGGTGGGGGCCGTCGCGCTGGCGGCGGCCGGGCCGGTCGCCGCCCAGGGCGTCAAGGTGGATGCCGATACGTTCGGAGGCCTCGAGGCCAGGGCGATCGGGCCTGCCACCATGGGCGGCCGGATTGCCGCGCTCGATGCGGTGTCCGGGGATCGCCTCACCATCTTCGCGGCCTCTGCAGGCGGAGGCGTGTGGAAATCGGTGGACGGCGGCCTGATGTTTACGCCCGTCTTCGACAAACACACACAGGCGATTGGCGCGATCGCCATCGATCCGGCGAACCCGAAGACCGTCTGGGTGGGCACCGGCGAGTCGTGGCTGCGCAACAGCGTGTCGCCGGGAGACGGGGTCTACCGATCGACCGATGGCGGAGACTCGTGGACCCGGCTCGGTCTCGAACAGACCGAACGGATCGCCCGCATTGTCCTGGTGCCGAAAAACCCGGATGCGGCGCTGGTCTGTGCGACCGGCCATGCGTTCGACGATCACCCGGACCGGGGCGTGTTTCGAACCAGAGACGGCGGCAAGACGTGGGAGAAGACCCTCTACGTGGCGCCCGACGTTGGCTGCGCCGACCTGAGCGTGGATCCCCAGGATCCGAACACCGTCTACGCGGCCATGTGGCAGCACCGCCGCCAGCCGTGGTTCTTTACCTCCGGCGGCCCCAAAAGCGGGTTGTACCGATCGCGCGACGGCGGCGCCACTTGGGACCGGCTCGCCAAGGGCCTGCCCGAAGGCGACCTGGGACGCATCGCGATTGCCGTGGCCCCCTCGAAATCGTCAACCGTCTACGCGTCGGTCGAGGCCAGCAAGACCGCGCTGTACCGGTCCGACGATCGGGGCGAGACGTGGCGCAAGGTCAGCGATTCGACGGCGGTGACCGTGCGACCGTTTTACTTTTCGCGCCTCGTCGCGGATCCGGTCAATGCCGAGCGCGTCTACAAGATGGGGCAGATTGCCTCGGTCAGCGACGACGGCGGCAAGACGTTCAGTGGATTGGGCGGCGGCAGCATCATGGGCTCCAGCTATCACAGCGACGTGCACGATATCTGGATCAATCCGAAGAACCCCGAGCACCTGGTGATTGGCACCGACGGCGGGGTCTACATGTCGTACGACCGCGGCAGCACGTTTCGGTTCGTCGCGAGTCTGCCGGTGGGGCAGTTCTATCACGTCAGCTACGACATGGCGCGGCCCTACAACGTCTACGGCGGCCTGCAGGACAACAGCACATGGTACGGACCCTCGCGCCGGTCGGGCGGGATAGCCAATCGCGAGTGGCGGTCGTTGACCGGGGGCGACGGATTCTGGGCGTTTCCGGATCCGAGCGATGCCGACATCGTCTTTGACGAGTCGCAGGGCGGCAACCTGTTCCGGGTGCGCAAGTCCACGCTCGAGAGCAAGGACATCAAGCCGACGCCGAAGGCGGGCGAGCCCCGGTACCGCTTCAACTGGAACACGCCCATTCACATGAGCCCGAACGAGCCGGGGGTGATTTATTACGGCGCGCAGTTTTTGTTCCGGTCGCGCGACAAGGGCGAATCGTGGGAGCGGATCTCGCCGGATCTCACCACCAACGACCCCGAGAAGCTGAAACAGCACGAGTCGGGCGGACTGACGCTCGACGATTCGACCGCCGAGAACCATTGCACGATCTTTGGCATTTCCGAATCGCCGAGGAACAAGAACGTCGTGTGGGTGGGCACCGACGACGGCAACGTGCAGGTGACGCGCGACGGCGGGAAGGCGTGGACCAACGTGGCGGCCAACATCACGGGCGTGCCCAGGCACACGTGGGTGAGTTCGGTGGAGGCCGGACGCTTCGCCGAAGGCACCGCGTTTATCACGCTCGAAGGCCACATGACCGGCGACGCGAAGACGTATGTATATCGAACCGACGATTTCGGGTCGACGTGGACGGCCCTGGCCACGCCCGACATGCGCGGCTATGCGCACGTCGTCAAGCAGGACCTGGTCAACCCCGACCTGCTGTTCGCGGGAACCGAATTCGGTTTGTACATTTCGCTCGACGGCGGAAAGGGTTGGGGCCAGTTTACCGGCGGTGTGCCGAACGTGGCGGTGTGGGACGTCGCGATTCATCCGCGGGAGCACGATCTCATCGTCGCGACACACGGCCGAAGCCTCTACATCCTCGACGACATCACGCCTCTCAGGAAGTTGACGGCGCAGACGCTCGACAGCGACGTCGCGTTTCTCGAGTCGCGGCCCTCGCCCCAAATCAATCTCGCGATGGAGTTCGGCTTCAATGGCGACAGCGAGTTTCTGGGACGGAGCCCGAATGAGTCGGCCGTCATCGCGTATTACTTGAAGAAGCGTCACGTCTTCGGCGACCTCAAGCTGGAGATCTACGATGCCAGCGGCGCGCTGTTGACCAGTTTGACGGGCGGCAAGCGTCGAGGTGTCAATCGTGTCGAGTGGCCGATGCGATCGAAGCCGCCGCGCACCGCGCCTGGCGAAGGGATCATTCCCAGCATGTACGCGTTGATGGGCTTGCGCGCACCGGCGGGCACCTACACGGTCAAGATGCTCAAAGGCAAAGAGACGTTTTCATCGACCGTGACGCTGGTGCCGGATCCGTCCTCGAAACACACCGAGGCGGATCGCGCCGCGCAGCGGGCCGCTGCCGGTCAGCTTTACGCGCTCATGGAGAAACTCGGAGCACTGGTCGATGGGCTGACCAGCGTGCGCGACCAGGCGAAGACGGCCGTCGCGGGGCTGTCCGGGAAGGATCCGCTCCGCACGCGCGTGCAGGCGCTGGCCGACGACATGGAGGCGCAGCGCAAATCGCTGGTGGCGTCGCAGCGCGGCGAGGGCATCTCTGGCGAAGAGAAGCTTCGCGAAGAACTGGGCATGCTGTACGGGAACGTCAACGGATACGAGGGGCGGCCCACGCAATCGCAGATGGACAGGATGGCCGTGCTCGACGCGGACCTCGCCGCGGCGACGACCCGGTTCGCAGCCGCTGCCACCAAGCAGTCGGCGGCGTTCAATGCTCAGTTGGTGTCGAAGAAGCTGGCGCCGATCAATGTGCCGGCCGCGGCCGCGCCTGGCCCGACGGCGAAGTAGCAAACGGAGAGGCCCAGTGTTTCGGTTGGGCGCCAACGTGGCTCGCCACGTAGGCGCCCAATTTGTTTCCGGCGGCCAGCGCGGCATCGACGCTGCCGCTGGCCAGATATTCCACCAGATACGCCGCGTCGAACGCGTCCCCGGCCCCGGTGGTGTCCACCACGATCGCCGGAGCCGGCTCCGCACGCCACCGCTGGCTCGAGGTAAAGGCCGACGCCCCGTCGGCGCCTTCTTTCACCACCACGGTTCGTGCCGTCGCACCCAGCGTCGCGGGATCTTCGCCCTGGCAGAGCGACCGCGTCTCCTCGGCATTGGCCAGCAGCAGGTCGAGCGGGCCGAGTTCGGCCAGCAGCCGCTGCGGGCCGTACCCGCCAATCAGGGTGAACGACGACGGGTCGAACGCAATCGGGATGCCCCGCCGCCGGGCCTCTCCGAGGATCGGTCTCATGAATTCCGCGGTCCGGGACGTGAAGATCCCGTAGCCGTTGAAAAACAGGCAGTCGGTGTGGTCGAGCAGCGACGTCGGCAGATCGGATGGGGAGAACGAGAGCGGATTGGAATGATCGGTGACGAATCCGTGTTCGCCTCTCGGATCGATCACGATGCCGATGCGCATGGTGGGTTTGCCCGGGACGACCGGGATTTCGGTGGACAGGCCCTCGGCCCGCAGATGCCGGAGCATCAGCTCGCCGAGGGTGTCGTCGCCAACCTTGCCGACCAGCGTCACCTCGGCCCCGATCCGCCGTGCCCACACCGCGACGTTGGCGGCCGCACCGCCGGGCATCAACTCGACGCGTCCAAAGACGTCCGAGCCCCAGACCAGTTCGCGCTCGGGGCGAACCAGAATGTCCCATGCGACGTCGCCGATGACGAGGAGGCGGGCCGGTCGTGTGGCCATCGTAAACCTGGTGGTGTCTGTGCGCTACTTGACCAGTTTGGCCGAGAGCGTGATGGTCACCGCGGCGAGCGCCTTCGACACCGGGCAGCCGGCCTTGGCCTGCTCCGAGTGCTTGAGAAACGTCGCTTCGTCGCAGCCCGGCACGTTGGCTTCGGTCTCGAGTTCGATGAGCGTGATGGTCGGCCCGTCGCCCAGGTGCACTTTTGCGGTCGTGCGGATTTCGGCGGGCGGGAACCCGCTCTTCGAGAGAATGGCCGAGAGGAACATCGAGTAACAGCCGGCGTGCGCCGCGCCAATCAACTCTTCGGGATTGGTGCCCGCGCCGGTGTCAAATCGCGAAGCCTTGGTGAACGGCCCTTCGTAGCCGCCCTTGCCGAGCTTCATCGTGCCGCTGCCTTCGGTGAGATTGCCCTTCCAAACCGCTGTCGAATTGCTGATGGCCATGGTGTCGAACTCCTCAGGGAAAATGAAAACGATGTCGGCTTCCAGCATACCATCACGCCGCAAGCGCCCGCGCGGCCGCCTACCGCTTGGGTCGCGCCGCCGGCGCCGGCGCCGCGAAATGCCGGTCGTACCACGCGATGGATCGATCGATACTGTCGACCACGTGTTTGGGCTCGCGCAGGCCGTGCCCTTCGCGCGGATAGCGAACCATCACCGTGTCGACTCCAACGTCCTTGAGCGCGATGTACCACTGTTCGGCTTCGGCAATAGGAACATCGTTGTCGTTTTCGCCGTGCAGCAGGAGTGTCGGCGTCTTGACCCGGCCCGCATACCGCAGTGGCGAGCGCTCCCAGAGCGCCTCCATCACGCCGGCCTCGTGCGGATACGCGCCGAACTCCACCGCCAGGTAGTCGTGGTAGTAAGCGGTGTAATTGAAACTCACGAGGTTGCTGATCCCCGCCAGCGACACCGCGGCCTTGAAGCGATCGGTGCGCGTGATCATCCAGTTGGTCAGCTGACCGCCGTAACTGCCGCCCTCGATGCCGAGACGCGTCGCGTCAATCCAGGGATAGCGGGCTAGCGCGGCGTCCACCCCGGCCAGCACGTCGCTGGCTTCCGCGCCGTTCTGATCCCTGGCGATGGCATCGGCGAAGCGCTGACCGTATCCGGTCGAGCCCCGGTAGTTGACCATCAACGAGGCCCACCCCCTCGACGCATAGGCCTGCGCTTTGAGGTTGAAGGCGGGGCCCTGCTGGCCGTGAGGTCCGCCGTGAATCATCACGATGAGCGGATGCTTGCCCGTCGGTTTCCAGCCGGCAGGTTGCGTCAGGAACGCCTCGACCTCTGTGCCGTCGGCGCTCTTGAACGTAAACGCTTCCACCTGCTGGGTGGCCCGGCTGCGGACCAGGTCGTCGTTGATCGTCGTGAGGCGGCGCGGCCGTTCCCCTGGCGGCTGGATGAACAGTTCGCCCGGAGCGCCGGGAGCCACCGCCGCGAACGCGAGCGTGCCGTTCTTCGCGATCGACCAGGACGTGATCGACGATCGGTCACCGGGTTCCGGCGCGATCCGCTCCGCCGGCCCGCCCGAAGGCGCCAGCCGATACAGGTTCGTGCTTCCGCGCTCCTCGACGGTGAAGTACACCCATTTCCCGTCGCCCGACCACCGCGGCGCACCTTGCCGGTTGTCGACCATCGACCCGATGTCGCGCCGGTTCGACCCATCCGCCTTCATCACCCATACGTGCGTATCCTCCATCGTCGTCTCCGAGGAGGTGAGAGGACGGGTGGTCGCCAGCATGGCAATCTGCGTGCTGTCGGGCGACCACGCCGGCATGTACTCGGCGCTCTTGGTCCTGGTGATCTGGCGGACCGATCCCCCCGCGACCGCCATCGCGAACACGTCGTAGTTGAAGACGCGATCGGGATCGGATTCGGCGTTGGCGACAAACAGGATCTGATCGCCATCGGGCGACCAGGCCAGCGAGTGCCGATAGTCGGTGCCGTCGCTGACCTGCCTGGGCTCGCGGGTGACCAGATCGACCACCCACAGTTGAAGGCGACGGTTGTCGTTGAAACGCGACAGGCCTTCCGACGCCGTGGGCTTGTAGAGATAGCGCGAGATCACCATCGGGTCGCCGTTCGCCTCATCGCTTTCCGGGCCCGGCACCCCGGACACGTAGGCAATGCGGGAACTGCCCGAGGACCAGGCGAAGACGTCGCCGGTCGAGGGCAGGGGATGGTTGGTCGAGACGACTCTGGCCAGAAATGTCGCAGGCGAACCATCCATCTTGACCAGCGCGAGGCCCGACTCGTCGTCGGCGCGGCCGAGGTACGCGAGCCACTTGCCATCAGGCGACCAGCGCGGATGCGAGCCGGTGGCCTTATCGCCGCCGACGCGCGCGGCGGTGCCGGTCGCCGCGTCCCAGGCCCACAACTGGGCAGAGGCGCGGCCGGCGCGTTCGTTGGACTGCAGCGTGTAGGCGATGCGGTGGCCGTCGGCCGAAATCTGGACGTCGCCGATCGTCTTGATCGCGAGGTGATCGGCGCTGGACCACCCACGTCCACTGGAGGCGGGCACACTGGTAATCTGGGCGCGCGGCTGCTGCACCAGAAGGCCCGATCCGCTGGAGGCGGGCACACTGGCAACCTGGGCGCGCGGTTGCAGCACCAGAAGGCCCGATCCGCTCAGCACGACGAAGACAGCACAGAGGGTGGCTCGCGCGATCGAGCCGAATCCCCTGGCGGCCGAGTTCCGCGTCGAATGCAGGTTGACCATGATGATGTGTCCCGCGGCCACGAAGCCTGTCTCCATCTTACCGCTCATCGACGCCGGTGCCTGGGCTCAAGGGCCGGCCCCAACCTCACCACGCGGGTCCCCCCGTGCGACGTCTCGGCCTGCATGCCCAGCGTCCCCGGCGATGCGTGGTGTGTCGAACCGGCTGGGGTTCGCCCTCCCGCGGGCTCTCTCTCGCGCGCGTGCTCGCCCTCGCGTGGCGTCACCGTGTACTATGCTGCAACGCCCGCAATGGGACGTGCGTCTGGTTGTGATGGAGGGGTGGATGGCTTCACAGATACGGCACGGTCGGACTCGGCTCGTATGGATGGTGGCGGCGGTTGTTGCGCTGGCCGGATCGGCCCCGATATCGGGGCAGTTGCCGCCCGATCGCTGCCTGGTTCCGGCACCCATTCGCGACGCCATTCTCAATGAGTACTCCGGAGAGCAGGCCGTGCTGCACGTCCAGTTGCTGGCGGCCAACCGGCATCGAACGCCCGAGGAGTATACGAATCAGTATTTCGAATCCGACTACATCAGTCGCGAAGCCACCCGATTTGGCTTGTCCGACGTGCGGGTCGAGTACTTTCCGGCCGCCGACGAGTGGGACGCCGAAGAGGCCGACCTGTGGCTGGTGCAGCCCGTCTCCAAGAAGATCGCCAGCATCAATCAGGTGCCGACCGCGCTTGCCAAGGGCAGCCTGAGCGCGGACGTCGAATCGGAACTGGTCTACGTCGGTGCGGGGCGCGATGCCGACTACGCCTCCAAGGACGTCGCCGGAAAGATCGTGTTTGGCGATGCGGGTGTCGGACAGGTCTTCAATCTGGCGGTCAATCAGAAGGGCGCCGCTGGAGCGCTGGGCACGGGCAGCGCGGGCGTCAATGCCAATTCTGCAGGATACACACTCGATCAGCTCGGCTGGGCGTCGGTGACGCCCAGGACCGAGAAGGGCGGGTTCGGCTGGGTGCTGTCGTTGCGGCAGGTGATGGAACTGCAGTCGTACTTCGAGCGCGGGCAGAAGGTGGTTGTCCGTTCGCACGTCAAGACGAAGCGGTATCAGTCGAAGATGAACGTGGTGACGGCCTCGATTCCGGGCAGCGATCCGAAGGCGGGCGACTTGATGATCGTCGCCCATGCCTTCGAAACCATCGCCACACCGGGGGCCAACGACAACTGCGCGGGAGTCGGGACGACGATGGAAATCGCGCGAACGTTGGCGCGACTGATTCGCGACGGTGCGCTGCCGCGCCCCAAGCGGACGATTCATTTCTTGTGGGTGCCCGAAATCTCGGGGACCCGCGCGTTCCTGTTCAGGCACCCGGAACTGGCCGACACGCTCATCGCCGCCATGAACTACGACATGCCGGGATCGGATTTGAAAAAGACCGATTCGTATTTGCGCATGAAGATGACACCCGACTCGGTGCCGTCTTATCTCAACGACCTGATCACGAACCTGCTGCAGTTTGTCGACCAGACCGAGATCCGGACGCAGACCGGCAACAATGGGCCGTTCAACTACCGGCTGGTCCCCTTCATCGCGGCGAGCGACCACGCGGTGTTTCTGGCTGCGGGCATTCCGGCCATGCAGTTCAATCACTGGCCCGACAATTTCTATCATTCCAGCGCCGACACGGTTGCCATGACGGATCCAACCGAGACCAAGCGGATTGGGTTCACCGGCGCGGCCGCGTTCTACTACCTGGCGATGGCAGGTCCGGCCGAGGCCAAGGCGCTGGCGTGGGAGTCGGCGGCAGGCGGAGAGAAGTGGATCGCAGAAGTGGCACGCCAGAGCGTGCGGCTCATGGAAGGCGATGGGGCCAAACTGCCGGACCAGTACGCGGCGGCCGCCAACAAGGTGACGTGGGCCTTCAATCGCAGCAAGGGTGGCGTGGAGTCCACGCTCGGACTGGGCGCCGATGCCAGCGCGCAGAACTTCGTCAAAACCCTGGTGAGCGGACTTGATTCCGCCCGCGCGACGGCCGTATCCAGGTTGGAGGCGGTGTTCAAAGAGCAGGCCGCAGCCATGGGGATCAAGCCCGTGATGTCGGTGCCCACGCCGAGGGCGCTGGAGCTGTCGCTGTTGGTCCCGAAGAAGAAGTTCAAGCCCTTTTCAGACGAGATGCGCACGTTGGCCGAACGCCAGGACGCGCAGCCAGGCGGTGGACGTGGAGGGCGTGGGGCCGGTGCCGGCGCACCCGGTGGCCGCGGCGCGGCGCTGCCGTCGCTGGCGGCGTCGGAGGTGTCCGCGTTCATCAACGGCCGGCGCAGCATTCTCGACATCTACAACGCGGTTAGAGCCGAGTATGGTCAGGCCACCACGAGCAGTAACGATTTCAAGTTTGCCTGGGTCGTGTCGCCCCAGTATCCGGACATCGATCTCGAACTGGTGGCCACCGCAGTGATGGCCCTCGAGAAGAGCGGGCAGGTCGAGATCGTGAAGTCGATCCCGGTGGCGCCGAAGAAAAAGTAACCGGGCTCAGCAGGACGCCAGAAACGAAACGAGGGCCGCCACGACCGCGTCGGGCCGTTCGGCATGCGGCGCGTGGCCACACGACTCGACCATCAGACCGGTGACGTGTCCCGTGACGCCGGCCTCAATTGCCCGCAGCTGATTCGGGGTGCCGAATTCGTCGTCGCACCCTTGAATGGCCAGGACCGGGCACGCGACGCGGGCGAGCACGGGGCGAATGTCCCAGCGTCGGAACGCCGGCGAGAGCCACGCGCCCGACCAGCCCGACCACAACGCCTCGGCGTGATCTCCGTGATGACGTGCGAAGCGAGCGAACTGTGCTCTCTCGGCAAAACGCTGGCGAACCGATGCAATGCGTGCGACGGTGAGATCTTCCACCACCACGTGCGCCGCTTCGGTGACGATGGCGCGCACCGCGTCGGGATAGTGCGCGGCAAAGATGAGTGCGATCGACCCGCCGTCGCTGTGGCCGTAGAGCACGGGGGGCTGCGTCACGTTCGCCGCGGCCAGCACCTCGGGCAGACTCGTGAGCGCTTCGTCGTGCATGAAGCTGGCGGGCCAGTCGCCCGCCCGTGGATCCGACGCCCCGTAACCCCATCGACTGTAGACTACCGTGCCCACCCCGAGCGCCTGGCGCACGCGGGCGGGGAAGTCCTTCCACTGGAGCCGGCTGCCGAGTCCCTCGTGCAGGAAGACCACCATCGGGCGATCCGGATGCGCGGGTGGGACCACCTCCGCGTCGAGACGGTGGCCGCCCGCAATCAGAAACGGCATCGACCTTGCGCCGCCGCCCTACCGGCGAACCGCCCGAGACGCCTGGAAAAAGCGCGACGGGAGTGGGTGATCAATCCGGGTCGAGGCAAACGTCGAAGCGGCCAGCAGGCGATCCAGATCGATGCCGGTCTCGATGCCGAGGCCGTTGAGCATGTAGACCAGGTCTTCGGTTGCCAGATTTCCTGACGCGCCGGGCGCGTACGGACATCCGCCCAGGCCGCCGCACGACGCGTCGTACGTCGTGACGCCGGCTTGCAGGCCGGCCAGCACGTTCGACAACGCGGTCCCGCGTGTGTCGTGCAGGTGCAGCGCAATCTGGGGCAGCGCCACGTGCTTGGTCACTTCGTCCAGCACGCGCCAGATCTGCGCCGGGTGGGCCACGCCAATCGTGTCGCTGACGGCCACCTCGAAGACGCCGAGTTCCAGCAGTGCGCGTGCCAGCTGCCCGACTCGCCCCACCGCCACATCGCCTTCATACGGGCAGCCGAAACAGGTCGAGAGATACCCGCGAACCCTGACGCCGGCCTGCGTGGCCCGCTCGCAAATCGCGGCAATGGTGGCCAGCGACTCGTCGATCGACTGATTGACGTTGCGGCGGCTGAAGGTTTCCGACGCGGCCGCCAGCACGGCAATGTCTTTCGACCCGGCGGCAAGCGCCCGCTCGAGTCCGCGAAGATTGGGAACCAAAACCGGATACCGGGTGCCCGGACGCCGGTTCAAATCCGCCAGTACCTCCGCGGTATCGGCCATCTGCGGGACCCACTTCGCGCTGACGAATGCCCCGGCTTCGATCACCGGGATGCCCGCCTCGCTCAGCAGGTTCACCAGCATCACCTTCTGGGCTGTGGTGATTTTGGCATGTTCGTTCTGGAGCCCGTCGCGGGGCGCGACATCCACGACGGTCACGCGTGAGGGAAGTCTCATGTGATGTCCACCAACACGGTGCCTGGCTGGACCAGATCGCCCACCTGGCATCGAATCGTCCGTACCGTGCCGGCACGCGGCGCGCGGACCGGCAACTCCATCTTCATCGCTTCGAGCTTCAGCACGATGTCGCCGGGCTCGACGTGCTGGTCGGGAACGACGAGAATGCCGACCACCGTCGCCGGCATCGGCGCGACCGCTTCACCGTGTCGGGTTTTCCGAACGGGCCTGCGGGTGTCGCCCTCCGCCTCGATGTCGAGCATCGCGTGGGTGCCAGCCACGGCGACGAGGCGCGCGCCGACCGGACCCGCCACCGCCACGCGCCAGTGCCGGGCGCCATCAGAGACCAGATAGTCCCCGTCGCGATCGCGTTCGACCGTGAACGGACCGGCGTGGCCCTCGACCTCGATCCGGCCATCGGCGAGTCGAACCGCGGCGATCGCCCGGTCGCCGTGGCGCGCGACGTAGCGTTGCCCGTCGCTCATGCGTGGTCGCTCCGCCATCCGGTCAGCGTCGTCCACGGATCCAGGCCCGCGGGGCTGCGATCGCCGGCCGAATCAAACGTCGGCGTGTCGGTGTGCGCAATGGCTGCAGCGATGGCGGCCGCCGGCAGGGGCGGATCGATGGCAAGGGCGGAACCCTCACGATCGAGAAACCCGGTGTCCAGCGTCCCGTTCCGGAACGCCTCGTGGTCGAGTACGCGCATCAGGAAGCCGATGTTGGTCGCAATGCCCAGCACCACGAACTCGGCCAGCGCGGCCCGGCACCGCGCGATGGCGGCGTCGCGCGTCTCGGCGTGGACGATCAGTTTCGCCAGCATCGGATCGTAGAACACGCTGACGTCGGAGCCGGTCTCCACGCCCGCGTCGATGCGGACGCCTGGCCGGCACGGGGCGCGCCATCGCTCAATGCGGCCGGCCTGGGGCAGGAACCCGCTGGCCGGATCTTCGGCGTAGATGCGGCATTCGATCGCATGGCCGCGCGCTCGCAGGTCCGCCTGCGTCCAGGGCAACGCCAATCCGGACGCCACGCGCAGTTGGGCGTGGACCAGATCGACACCGGCGATGGCCTCGGAGACAGGATGTTCGACCTGCAGCCGCGTGTTCATCTCGAGAAAGTAGAAGTGGGCACCCTCGCCCGTGCCCTCGAGCAAAAACTCGATCGTGCCCGCATTGCGGTACCCGACCGCGCGCGCGGCCGCGACCGCGGCCTCGCCCATGGCGGCGCGCAGCGCCGGCGTGAGCGCTGGCGACGGGCTCTCTTCGATGATCTTCTGATGCCGCCGCTGGGTGGAACAGTCGCGCTCGAACAGATGCACGATTCCCCCGTGGTGATCGGCCAGCAACTGCACCTCGATGTGGCGGGCGTGTGCGATCAGGCGCTCGAGGTAGAGCGTATCGTCGCCAAATGCCGCGCGAGCCTCGTGGCGCGCGCTGGCCAGAGCCTCGCGAAGTTCGCCTGCATGTGCGGCGGTGCGCATGCCCTTCCCTCCGCCGCCCGCAGACGCTTTGATCAAGACGGGGTAGCCCACCTGCGTCGCACACGCGGCGAAGGCGGCATCAGACTGATCGGAGGGCGTCGCGCCCGGCACCACCGGCACGCCGGCGTCGGCCATCAACTGACGGGCGCCGATTTTCGAGCCCATGCGCCGCATCGCATCAGGGGTGGGGCCCACAAAGACGAGGCCCGCGTCCGCACAGGCCTCCGCAAACTGCGGGTTCTCCGCCAGGAAACCGTAGCCGGGATGAATCGCATCGGCTCCGGTTGCCAGGGCAGCCTCGATCACCGCGGCGATGCGAAGGTAGCTGTCGGCCGCCGGAGGCGGGCCGAGGCAGACGGCCTGGTCCGCGGCCCTGGCGTGCGGCTCCAGCCGGTCGGCTTCGGAGTAGACCGCCACGGTGCCGATGCCGAGTTCGTTGCAGGCCCTGATGATGCGCAGGGCAATCTCTCCGCGGTTGGCGATGAGGAGCCGGCCAATCACGCGTCGCCTCTCCAGGCCGCGCGGCGCTTGCCGAGAAACGCGCGCATGCCCTCCTGGCCCTCATCCGATACGCGCTGCGTCGCAATCGCATCGGCCGTCAACGCGCGGGCGTCGTCGGCGGTGACGCCCCACACGCGTCCAATCAGCTCCTTGGCGGCCGCGATGGCGCCTGGCGCGGAACTCAGCAGTTGGGTCACCCATCCGGCCACGATCTCGTCGAGCCGCGCGGCCGGCACCACGGCGTGGATCAGGCCAATCTCAAGCGCCCGGGCGGCGGAAAACTTCGCGCCCGTCAGAAAGAATTCGCGGGCAGCTGACCGACCGATCTTGGCGAGCACGTAGGGAGAGATGATGGCAGGGAGGATCCCGAGTTTCACTTCCGTGAACCCGAACACCGCCGCCTCGTCGGCCACGACAAGATCGCACACCGCCGCGAGCCCGCAGCCGCCTCCCAGCGCCGCTCCGTGAATCCGGCCTATCAGCGGAATGGGCAGGTGATCGAGCGACGCAAACATTCCGGCCATCCGCTCGGCGTCGCGCAGATTCTCGTCGCGCGAATAGTCGACCATCGCCGACATCCAGCCCAGATCCGCGCCCGCGCAGAAGGTGGAACCCGCGCCCGCCAGCACCGCCACGCGCGATCCGTCGCCCTGCCGCACCTGCGCCGCCCACGCGGCGAGATCGTCGACCAGCGCCCCGTTGAACGCGTTGCGAACCTCCGGCCGGTCGAGCAGGAGGTGCTCGACGTGGCCGTCGCGCGTGACGCGCAGGTGGCGGTATGGCATCGCTACATCCGAAAGACGCCGAATCGCGCGTCGGGAATCGGCGCGTTGAAGGCCGCCGACAGGCCCAGCGCCAGCGCCTCGCGCGTCTGGGCCGGCTCGAGAATCCCGTCGTCCCACAACCGGGCCGACGAATAGTAGGGCGACCCTTCACGCTCGTACTTGTCGAGAATCGGCTGCCGGATCTCGTCGTCTTCGGCCGCCGTCATGGTTCGCCCGTCACGCGCAAGTTGCTCGCGCTTCACCGTCGTGAGCACGCCCGCCGCCTGTTCGGCCCCCATCACCGAGATCCTGGCGTTGGGCCACATCCAGAGCAGGCGGGGCTCGTACGCCCGGCCGCACATGCCGTAGTTGCCCGCTCCAAATGAGCCGCCGATGATCACGGTGAACTTCGGCACCGCGGAGTTGGCCACCGCATGCACCATTTTGGCGCCGTCTTTGGCGATGCCCGACCGCTCGTATTGCTTGCCCACGATGAACCCGGTGATGTTCTGAAGGAAGATGAGCGGAATGCCGCGCAAGTTGCAGAGCTCGATGAAATGGGTCACCTTCAGCGCCGACTCCGAAAATAGCACGCCGTTGTTGGCCACGATGCCCACCAGCATCCCGTGCAGACGGGCGAATCCGGTGACCACAGTGGCGCCGTACCGCTCCTTGAACTCGTCGAATCTCGAGCCGTCCACGATTCGGGCGATGATCTCGCGCACGTCGTACGGCGTGCGTTTGTCGGCCGGCACGATGCCGTAGATCTCACGCGGATCGTAGCGGGGCGGTTCCGGCGCGGTGATATCGGCCGGCAGGTGCTTCGAGGTGTTGAGCGTCGACACGATGGTCCGCGCGATCCGCAGCGCATGCGCATCGTCGTCGGCGAAGTAGTCCGCCACCCCCGAGAGGCGCGTGTGGACGTCGGCGCCTCCCAGTTCTTCGGCCGTGACCTCTTCGCCCGTGGCGGCCTTCACCAGCGGCGGGCCGCCAAGAAATATCGTGCCGGTGCCTTTGACGATCACCGCCTCGTCGGACATCGCGGGTACGTAGGCGCCGCCCGCGGTGCACGAGCCCATCACGACGGCAATCTGGGGGATCCGCTCCGCCGACATCCGCGCCTGGTTGAAGAAGATCCGCCCGAAATGGTCGCGATCGGGAAACACCTCCGCTTGCAGTGGCAGGAAGGCGCCGCCCGAGTCGACCAGATAGACGCACGCGAGCCGGTTCTGCAGGGCGATCTCCTGGGCCCGCACGTGTTTCTTCACCGTCAGAGGAAGGTACGATCCGCCCTTCACCGTGGCGTCGTTTGCGATGATCATCACTTCGCGGCCAGACACCCGACCGATCCCCGTGATGATGCCGGCAGCCGGGGCCTCGTTGTCGTAGAGGTCCCACGCCGCCAGCGCCGAGAGTTCGAGCCACGGCGATTGCGGATCGAGCAACTGCGCGATGCGATCCCGCACGGGCATCTTGCCCTGGTCGCGATGTCGCTTCATGTACCTCGGACCGCCGCCTTCCTTCGCCTGTTCGACGCGCCGGCGCAGATCGGCGAGCAGGCCGTCGAAGTGCCGACGATTGGCCGCGAACTCGGGGCTGTCGAGTTGTACGTGTGTGTCGAGGACATCCATGGGAGTTGCCACGATTATACCCCCGGATATCTCGATGGCCTTGGATGGGGCCCACGCGATGGGGTATCTTGTCGTCACACGGCTGTGGCGCTCCGGCGTCGGGTGCGCGGCACCGCTGGGGCGTGCGGCGTCGCTCGGTAGTGCGGCACGGATGGGGAGTGCGGCGTTGCTCGGGTGCGCGGCACCGCTGGGGCGTGCGGCGCAAACAGGACGGAGCAGGGAGGCATCGTGGACGATCGCTCGAGGGTTCTGTTGTCGGCATGTCTGGGTGCGCTGGTCGGCGGCCTGGGTGGCTATTTGTTCCTCACCGAAAACGGGCGTCGGGTGCGAGACAGCCTTGAGCCAGGCGTTGACGATCTGCTCCGGGAAGTGCGGCATCTGAAGGCGGCGGCCGAAAAGGCCCGCAAGGCTGCCGAGGAGGGCTGGACTGCGATCGAAGAACTGCGCCGGCCGGTGCAAACGCGCGTGATGGTCAAACCCCCGGTGCTCTACTGATTCGACACCCCGTCGTGCCACGCGATTTCACCGCCAATCGTGGTGCCGGACCGCTCGTGCCGCGGCTCCGCCGTCTCGGCGGACAGGCAGCCGACGGTGCCTCGCTGATGGGCCGCGCAGCCTGGCGCGCGCTGGTCGAAGTCGCGTACGGCAGCGACGACCTGACCCACGCTGCCTCCATCGCCTACTACGCGCTGCTGTCGTTTCTGCCGTTTCTCTTACTGGCCTTTGTCGTGCTCGGCTCGTTCGAAGCCGGTCAGCACGTCCGCGACCGCGTGCTGGAGGTTGTGCTGGGCAACTTCCCCGCGCCGCCCGATTTTGTCGCCAACCAGGTGAATCTGTTCCGACAAACCGGTGCCCAACTCGGTGTCGGCTCCTCGCTCGCGCTGGTGTGGGCCTCAATGGGCGTATTCGGTGCCATCAGCACCGCGGTCAACCACGCCTGGAGCGTCGAACGTCCACGAAGTTTCTGGGGACACCGGCTCTTCTCATTCTTGATGATGGTAGCCGCCGTCATTCTGCTGTTCGTGGCCTTGGTGGTGCTCAGCATGTCGGGTATGGCTGGCAGCGCCTGGTCGGCCGTCGTGTCTCCGTACCCGTGGTTTGTCATCGTGGGGGGATGGGGTGGCCGCGTCGTGGCGTTCATGCTGTCGGTGAGCGTCGTCGGGCTGATTTTCTACTTCGTGCCCAACACCACCGTCCGTTTTCGCGATGTCTGGCCGGGCGCGATCGTCACCGGAATGGCCTGGCGCGGCGCGTTCGAGGGGTTCTCCTGGTACCTGGGTCGATGGGCGAAGTCGAGCATCCACGGGTCGGTGGCCACCGTGATCTGGTTTCTGATCTGGATCTACATCTCGTCGGTCATCCTGCTCTATGGCGTCGAATTCACCGCCGCCTTCGCCAGGCTGCGTCGCGAACGCGGCGAACCCGCCGTGCCCACCAACGCGTCCTAATGTTCATGATTGGGGTCAGATCCGAAACTTAACATTCTTCGGAATGTTGGATGTTGCTTTGGCGTGCTCCGGCATTTACCGCCCTGTCTGGTGACCGACGACTACGGATTCTTGGAGAATGCTGTGTTTTGGATCTGACCCCATAAGTTAACAACATGAACCGACTGGCACACGAGAAGAGTCCCTATCTGCTGCAGCACGCGGCCAATCCGGTGGACTGGTATCCGTGGGGCGAAGAGGCGTTTGCGGTCGCCAGGCGCGACGACAAACCCATCTTTCTGTCCATCGGCTATTCGACCTGCCATTGGTGTCACGTGATGGAGCACGAGTCGTTCGAAAACCAACAGGTTGCCAGCCTGCTTAACAGCGGATTCCTCCCCATCAAGGTTGATCGGGAGGAGCGGCCCGACATCGACCGCGTCTACATGCTCTTTGTTCAAGCCACCACCGGCGCGGGTGGATGGCCGATGAGTGTCTGGTTGACGCCGGACTTGAAGCCGTTTTTCGGCGGCACCTATTTCCCTCCCGTTTCGAGATACGGCCGCGCAGGATTTGCGGACCTGCTGAACCAGATCCGCCGGGCGTGGCAGATCGACCGCGCGGAGGTGCTGGAGTCGGCCGAGTCGGCGGTGCGCCAGCTGCGGGCGTTGGCGCGCAACCAATCGGCGACCGGAGCGCCGGACCAACTGGCGACCTTAACGACCGGCCAGGTGGCGACCGGAGCGCCGGACCAACTGGCGACTTTAACGACCGACCACGTGGCGACCGGAGCGCCGGACCAACTGGCGACCTTAACGACCGACCACGTGGCGACCGGAACGACCGACCACGTGGCCACGGGCGCGCCCGACCAATCGGCGACCCGAGCAACCGCCCCAGTGGCGACCGGCGTGCCCGGGACCGATGTGCTGGCCAGAGCGGTCGCCCAGTTGCGCGCCGCGTTCGATCCCCGGCACGCGGGCTTCGGAGACGCGCCGAAATTTCCACGCCCGAGCGAGTTGCTCTTTCTGCTTCGGGAGTCGGCGAGAACCGGGGAAGAGGCCGCGCGGGCCATGGCCGTCGGCACGCTGGAAGCGATGGCGGCGGGAGGCATCCGCGATCACATCGGCGGCGGATTTCATCGCTACTCGGTCGATGCGGCGTGGCGAGTGCCCCATTTCGAAAAGATGCTGTACGACCAGGCGCAGTTGACGCTGGCCTACCTCGAGGCTGCGGAGGCGACCGGCGACCAGGCACTCGCTCATGTGGCCGACGACACCTTGGCGTATGTGCTGCGCGAGTTGACGGATTCGGACGGCGGGTTCTATTCGGCAGAGGATGCGGACAGCCTGGCGGCGGACCGGCGGGACGACCCGACGGCGCGGAAGTCGGAGGGCGCCTATTACGTGTGGGGCGACGACGAGGTCGGCGCGTTGCTCGGTGCCGATGCCGACCTGGTGCGCGCACGGTTTGGCATCGTGCCCTCCGGCAATGCGGCGGTCGATCCGCACGGCGAGTTCGGCTCCGGCAATATTCTGTATCACGCCCGCTCGATTCCGGAACTGGCGAACGACTTCGGAGTATCCAGCGATGAGATCGACCGGCGTCTGGCAGCCTCGCGTGAGCGCCTGTCGGCGGCGCGGGATACGCGCCCCCATCCACACCTGGATGACAAGATCCTCGCCGCATGGAACGGCCTGATGATTGCGGCCTTGGCTCGCGGCGCCAGGGTGCTTGGTCAGCCGAGGTACCTCGCGGCGGCCGCTCGGGCAGCCATGTTTGTTCGGGACCGGATGTGGCGCGAGTCGGACCGTGTGCTGCTCCGCCGATACCGCGCCGGCGACACGTCGGTGGAGGGATTTGCCGAAGACTACGCGTGCATGATTTGGGGCGCGTGCGAACTGGTCGAGGCTGGGGCCAAGGGCGACTGGTTGAAGTGGGCGACGGACCTTCAAACCCGGCAGGACGAATTGTTCTGGGATGAGCAGGGCGGCGGCTGGTTCAGCACGACGGGGCAGGACCCGTCTGTCCTGCTTCGGCTCAAGGAGGACTACGACGGCGCCGAACCGTCGGCCAGCGCCATCGGCGTTGCCAACCTGCTGACGTTAGGCAGACTCGGCGTCGAGGGGCAGTCGGGCCGCCGTGTTCGTCAGACGCTGGCCGGCTGGTCGCTCCAACTGGCCCGCGCGAGCCGATCGGTCCCGCTGATGCTCGCGAACCTCTCCGCGTATCATCGCTCCATCAGTTAGGGCTCAGGGGGCTGCCCGGCCGGGTCGAACACGCGCAGCAGTTCCCGCATCCAGAGCGCCTGGAACATGGTCAGGCGATTCGCGATCAACTCGGTTACCCGATCGAGCAAGACGCGTTCGAGATCTGGATTGCCCGCGAACAACTGCAGGAGTTCGGGGCGCGAGAACGCCACGACCTCTGTGGCTCTTGAAGCTCTCGCCGACAGGGTGAACCGAAATGGCCTGACCAGCGCCGACCAGCCCACGGTCTTGCCGGGCCCCGCGGCCTCCACTGCGATGTCCTTGACCTCGCCGCCGACACTAATCGGACAGCACAATTCCACCAACCCGCTCGAGACCACGCTGACATACTGCGCGCTGTCTCCCAGCAGGAACAGATACTCGCCGCTGCGCAGCGTCATCGTCTTGCCGATCCCGGCGAGGCGGCGAAGATGTTCCGCGCCCAGCCCCGCAAACAGTTCGGCCGCCATGATCTGGTCGTGCACAGGCATCGGGGCTCCTTTCCTGAACACCAATCCCACCCGCGGTGACGAGTCCGCGGCGACAACCCGGATTAGTGCAAGGGCGGAGATGCCGCCTGGGGCCGGTAGAGATTGTCGAGCGACGGGTGGTGAACAAACGGCGCCACCATCATCTGTTCGCGGCGGACGTACTGTTCGACCCGGTTGACCATCGCGTCGTCGAACCCGCTCATTGGGGACGGCGGCGCGGTGTGGGGGTAGGCGAAGAATCCCGGTGGCACAGTCACGGCGGCCGCCAGTTGATCGGCCGCGACCTGACGCTGGCTCGTTTCCTGCTGTAGCCGCTTCTCGGCGTCTTGATAGCCCAAGGCGAGGATGAGGAGCATGCCGCCAAACAGGAACACCGACACGACGACGATGAGCAGGTCGGTTGACATATGGAGCCTCCTGTAGGGAAACACCAAGCAAGTCCCGTTCCCGATTGCGTGCGGATGAATTGGGCCGGAAGTCAGTTGACTCGGCGGCGAGGACCTGTCAGATGCGACAGGCTCAACGCGCCCGGACCTGCCACAACTGTCAGGGTTCCTGGTCCAGGCGGCGGCCTGAAGCGGCCTGGGCTGCCGCACCCAAACTTCGATGGCGCTCGAGAAGCCGATAGAAGCTTCGCTCAGACATCCGCAGCGCCTGCGCCGCTTTGGCCCGGTTACCGCCAACTTTCGTCAGGACCCACTGAATATGTCGCCGTTGAACCTCACGCAGCGACGCGATCGAGGTGGCATCGGTCTGGAGTGGCTGTCCCGGGTGCAGACCGGGCAGCCTGTCGGAGAGGTCCGCCACCGTGATGCGTTCCCCGTCACTGAGCACGACGCTCTGCTCGATGACGTGAATCAATTCCCTCACGTTGCCGGGCCACGGGTAGGTGCGCAACAGCTCCATGGCCTCGAGATCCATGTGTTTCGAGCACGAAAACCGCCTGTTGAAGCGTCCGACGAAGTGCTCAACCAGATCGGGTACGTCTTCGGACCTGGCGCGCAGTGGCGGGATGGTCACCGTGAAGGTCGCCAGGCGATAGTAGAGGTCTTCCCGGAAGTGGCCGCGAGCGGTAGCCTGTGTGAGGTCGCGATTGGTGGCGGCGACAATGCGGACGTCGACCGACGTCTCGAGGCTGCTCCCGAGGCGACGAAAACGGCCCGTCTCGATCACGCGCAGCAGCTTGGCCTGCGATTCGGGACTGGTCTCGCCGACCTCGTCGAGAAAGATCGTTCCGCCGGCGGCGACTTCGAACAGGCCGTGACGCAGGCGATGGGCCCCGGTGAACGCCCCCTTCTCGTGGCCGAAGACTTCGCTTTGAAACAGGTCATCGTGGAGGGCCGCGCAGTTGACGATGACAAACGGGGCATCGCGTCTCCGGCTCTGCGTGTGGAGCAGCGTGGCGACCAGTTCCTTGCCGACGCCGGTCTCGCCCAGGATCAGTGTCGCGGCGTCCGTGCCGGCGATGCGCGCCACGGTTTCGAGCAGTTTCTGATTGGCCGCGCTCCGCCCGACCAGATCGACGGTTCGATCCGGGGGCGCGTACCCGTCTTCCAGCACACGCTGACGGGTGACCAGGCGCACGTGCTCGTGCGTTTTCTGGATCGTCATTTCCAGTTTGGCAATCGGACACGGTTTCTCAAGATAGTCGTGCGCGCCCATCTGAATCGCCTTGACTGCTGTGTCGATGGTTCCGTGGCCGGTGAGCACGACGATGCCGGCGAGCACATTGCGCGAGCGAAGACCGCGCAGCACCTCGAGCCCGTCGATATCGGGGAGTCTCAGATCGAGCAGGATGACGTCGGTCTCGGCGGTGGCGTCGGTGTCCAGCACCTCCCGGCCCGACGCCTGCGTGGCGACGCGGTAGCCCCGGCGCGCCAGCTCGCCTCCCATCACGCGACGGAAGGCGGGATCGTCGTCGACCAGCAACACGCGGATACCGACGGCCGAACGCGTCATCCGGATACCTCGCTCGTCCCCCGGGGGAACACGACTTCAATGCACGATCCTACGCCCAACCGGCTCTCCACCAGGCGCACGTCACCGTGGAAGCGTCTCATGAAGGTGCGTGAGAGAAACAGGCCGAGCCCGGTGCCGTGGGGCTTCCCGGTTCGAAACGGTTCAAACAGGTGGCGCTGCATCTCGGGCGAGATGCCACAGCCATTGTCTCGAAGTTGTACGCGGATATCCTGATCGGCGACGAACCGAACCACGATGCGGCCGCCGGCCTCAGGGCACGATTCAATGGCGTTGACCAGCAAGTTGAGGAACACGTGCTGCACGACCTCGGTGTTGGAAGAGACCACCGGGAGTGGACCCTCGCCCTCGCTGGAAATGTCGACCCCGGCTTCGCGGGCGGTCGGCCTGGCCAGCGCAATCACGCTGTCCACGACGTGGCGCAGGTCGATAGGCTCGGTTGAGGGCGGGATGCCGCGGGCGAAGCGCAGGAACTGTTCGGTCATGGTCCGGCATCTGAGCACCTGCTCGCGGATGTCGTTCGCGCTGTCTCGAATCGACGCAATCGTGCCGACCGAGAGGCCAGCCTGATCGACGTTCTGAAGTTGATCGATGATCGACTCAGAGCATGTCAGCGTAATGGCCAGCGGGGTATTTACCTCGTGCGAGAGTCCGGATGCCAGCACGCCCAACGACGACAGCCGCTCGATTTCGGCCAGGTGCTCCTCTTCGCGGACCCGTTCGGTGATGTCTCGCCACGCCTCTACGACCTGGCCCACCGCGCCCCCATCCGTGTACACGGGCGACGCGTAGACCTCGAACACGCGTTCAACTCCATCGTCGGACGCCGGCAGGCGGTAGGTGGTCTGTTCGAGACGGCCGGTTGCCAGGCAGCGCGCCGTTGGACAGACCGGGTCGTCGCGGCACGGCAGTGCGTGGCCCATCACCGAGCGGCACGATTGCCCACTCAGCATTTCGGGGTGTTTCCCCATCCACTTGGCGAACGGGCGATTGGCCGCGACAATGGTCAGGTTCCGGTCGAGGACGATCAGGCCATCGTCGAGGCTGTTGAGCACACCCGCCATTTGCTGTTCGCGCGCGCTGATCTCGCCGACCAATCGCGAGGTCGCGTCCGCCATGGCGTTGAACTCGGTCGCCAGATCGGCAATCACGTCTTCGCCAGACGTGTCGGCCCGCTCGGCGAGCGCCCCGTCCGCGATGGCTCGGGCAGTCTGGCTCAACCGCGTCAGCCGGGAGACCACCACGCGGCGGAGGTGCCAGCCGGCCCCGCCCAGCATCAAGACCGTGACCAAGCCCGTCGCCCCCCCCATCCACGCCAGATCCCAACGGAACCGCGCCTGGACCTGGGCCAACGAGACGTCGAGCACGAGCATGCCACGCAGTTTCACGGCCGGGTCGTGGCAGCGGTGGCACTCGGGGGCGTTCTCGATCGGTCTCACCGACCGCAGGACGTCGATGCCGCGATCCTTCAGTAGCACCCAGCGTTGCCGGTTCGCCGCCGTCTTGGCGTGACATACGAGGCAGGTCGGCGACGTGGGTGGCGTGGTGGTACCGACCTCGGCAGGCCGGCTCGAGAATTTGACGATGCCGTCGTGATCGACCACCATCGCCCGGACAATTTCCGGCTCGCGCCCAACCGCTTGCAGGATCCCCGCCATCAACTGTGGATCGCGTTGCACCATCTGGTGGCGCAGGGCGGTTTCAATCAGTCGATTCTCGAGATCGGCGGCGATTCGGCGGGCGTCGACGGCGTCTTGATAGTGCGCCATCGACAACAGATAGAAGCCGGCGGCCAGAGGGGTGATGACGAGCAAGGCGAGCCCGGCCGCGATGCGCGCGGAAAGCCGGTCCACGGTGGGGAGTCGCAGCCTTCTCATAGCGGTCCGCGAACGAGGCAGACCCGAAGCGTCGATGTCGTGGCGAATCCGCGCAGTCTAGCAGGTTTCCCGCCCGGCGGCCGACTGCGGGCCGGTCCTGCGCGCCAGTCCGGTGCACGCCAGCCCAGGGCGAACCGCCGCCGACTCGATCATCCCGGGACCGCGCGGCGCCGCGCGACGGCCCTACTTCAGCATCACGTTCAGATACACCGAATAGCGTCCGTACGTTTCGAAGAACGGCTTGAAGCGAACGCCGCCGATGCTGAAGCGAAGGGTCGCGGGATTGCCCGTCACCGACGTGCCAATGTCGCCGGCGTCGAGCGTCACCGGGCGCCAGTCGGTTCGGAGGCCGGATTCTTCGGCGGCCAACAGTACCGGTCCATAAAACAGGCTCGCCACGTTGGGCTGATCCACGACAGCGTCGAGATAGAAGTGGAGCGGCATTCTGATGTCGATCGTGTCCGTGTCCTTCCAGTTTCTCCGGAGGGTCAGATACGAGCCCGGCACGGCTGTGATCGATTGCGTCCGGCCGTTGATGCTGACGAAGAAACCGCGGGTCGCCCATCGTGGCACCCGGACTTTGATGTCGAACTGGCCGCCGCCCTCTAACACGATCTGCGTGGTGTCGGCGTAGGGAAAATCGGTGCGCTGCTTCACGACCAGATGGCGCTCGGGCCAGCGCAACGTGGATGGAACGAAGAGGTTGACGTAGAGGGTGTTGTTGTCGGTGCCCTTGAAGTAAATGGAATCCTGGAGCTTGGTGTTGCTCTCGAGCGCGGTGCCGTTGCAGCAGGTGAATCCGCTCATGTCGGCGTTGCCGAATTCCTTCTGCGCGCCAGGATTCAGAGGGACGTGGTAGGTGTTCCCGGGATTGTCTTCGGCCACCGACGCCAGAATGTGGTTGTAGAGGCCCTGCTCGTAGTGGTCCATGAACTTCGACGTCTGATCGAACATGAAGAGCTGGCGGTCCAATTTCAGCAGGTTGTAGGTGGCGCAGGTCTCGTTCTGTCCGCCGTCGGCAAATCCATTTTCGAACAGCGTGTCAGGCTCGGCGGTGAAGCTCTCGGGGTTGTTCGGCGTGCGCGCGCCGGCAACCCCGCCGATGCTGTACATGTAGCTGTTGGTGACTATCGACCAGAAGAAGTCGGCGATCCGATAGTAGGAGACGTCGTGCGTGTCGCGGTAGGTCTCGAGCGCTCCGGTGATCTGCGGGATGTGCTGGTTGGCGTGTCGGCCTCGAATCGTATCGACGTTGGCGGCCAGGCCGTGTTCGTGATTGCCGTTGCCGTAGAAGAAATCGGTATTGTCGAACAGTCTGGCGCAATCGAGGAATCGGGGTTCGCCGGTGAGCCGGGAGAGGCGCGCCAATACCTCGTTCATCCCTCCGTACTCGCCGGCAATATAGCGGCTCCACATGCTGCTTCTGGTTTGGGCTGGAAGAATGGCCAGGCGGGCCTGGACCCAGGCTCCCATGTTCTTGGCAATCTCGAGCGCCTTCGTGTTGCCTCCCACCTCGTAGCAGTCGAGCAGACCCGCAAGAATCTTGTGCAGCGTGTAGTAGGGCGCCCAGATCTGCGTGTTCCGCGTTCCGTACGTGGCGCCCTGTTCGAGCATGATGAATTGGTCGGGAGGGTAGGCGCTGATGTAGCCCTTGCCCCAGTTCCAATAGTCGGTTCGGATGCTGTCAGCCCGCAGATTGGAATCGTAACCGGTCCGGCCTGGACCGGGTGGAACCGCGGTCGGGTCGGCGTTGTGGGCGCCCCCGGCCTGCGCGGGCCTGCCTGACATCTGCGAAATGTCGAACAACGTATCGATCAGGTAGTTCATCTTCTGTTGGAAGTTCGCCCGCAGCCCCGGGTCGTACGTCGTGCTGGCGTAGGCCTGGGCGATGGCCGACAGATAGTGGCCCGTGGCGTGGCCACGCAATCGAGTCGTCTGGTCGTCCCAGCCGCCAAGTTGCTTGACGCCAGTGGGCTGCTGCAGGCCGAACGCGTCCCGGAAGTTGTACAGGAAGTTGTCAGGATTGGTCGCGGCCAGCGCTCGGATGAACTTGTCGCGGTTCTTGACCAATGGCGTGTCACGCCGTTTGGTGTCCTGATCGAGCACGACCTGTCCGAGAGAAAACGCCTCGACCAGGCGCGCCGGAGCGGGCACGTTGTTCGGCGCCGCCTTCACCGTCACCAGCGCCTTGGGTCGAAACCGGGTACCGGGCACCGTGCCAGTGACGAGGTAGGTCCCCGGCACGAGCACCTCGCGGTTGTCTTTCGGCGACGGCCAGACGACGCGGACATCCGGGCCCTTGGCCTTGTTGCGGTAGAGCGCAGGAATCGAGCGCGGCAGCCGGGGAAGTTGTCCGGTCGTCGTCTCGGCCTTGACGTCGGGGACCGCGTCGAGCGGGATCGATGTGGGGAGCAGGTTGTCAATCGGGGCCGCGACGATGGGCCTTGGTGCGCCGGCCTGGTCGCCGCCGACCGGGGGCGCGTGTCCCCGCACCCTCTCACTATCCAGAGAGGCCGAGGACACCAACGACAGCGTCAAGGCCAACACCGGGAGCACGCGGGTTCTCATCATCTCGTGGTTGACTCCGTCGCAGAAGCCGGCCTGATGCCACCCGGGCGCGCCCGTCCAGCATCGTGCTGATCGGTGACGCAAAGGACCAGAACACCCCGCCCTCCGCCCGTGGCCCTACTTGCTCTGCATCACCCAGACGCCGTTCCATTCGGCGGGCGGCGCGGCCTTGAGGTGCTCGCAGCGATCGATATAGATGCGCGCGAGCTTGTCGTGCGGATTGGCCAGCAGCGCTTTGCCAAACGCGGCGATCGCCCGGTCCCAATCGCCCTTGCGATAGAGCCCCAGGCCGGATCGGAAATGCTCGAGCGTGTCCTGGAGGTTGGGGAACGTCTCCTCGGAATGGTAGTCGAGCACCTCGAAGATGGCCGCCGGCTCCGTCTTGCCCTTGACGATGACCGCATCGACCTCGCGAATGCGGTAGGTGCCGCGGAGTTTGCGAAACGTATTCTCCGAAATCAGGATGCGCGCGCCGTACGACTTGCACGCGCTCTCCAGCCGGGATGCCAGATTGACGCCGTCGCCAATCACCGTGTAGTCCATGCGCTTGGGCGATCCGATGTTGCCGGACACGATCGTGTCGGTGTTGAGGCCAATGCCCATGTCGACCGGCTTGATCCCGGCCGCCACTCGACCGACATTCCAGCGCTGCAATTCCCGGATCATCGAGACGGCCGTCCGCACGGCGCGATCTTCGTCATCGTCATGCGCGATCGGCAGGCCGAACGCCGCCATGATGGCGTCGCCGATAAATTTGTCGAGCATGCCGCCCTGCTTCTGGATGCAGTCCACCATGATCGTGAAGTACTCGTTGAGCAGGCTGACGGTGGCTTGCGGGCCGAGCTCTTCGGTGATGCCGGTAAACCCGCGGATGTCGGAGAAGAGAATGGTGGCCACCACGCTCTTGCCCCCCAGCACGTCGTCGCCGCCTGCCAGCAACTGGTCGGCCACCCCGGGGTCCATGTAGCGCGACATGGTGGACTTCATCCGCTTCTCGCTGGAGATGTCTTCCACCATCAGCAGCGTGCCGAGCTTCTTGCGCTTGTCGGCGCTCTCTTCGCTCATCAGCGGCAGCACCGTCAGGTTCACCGACGCCTGTTCGCCCGCCACCGTCAGATGCGTATCCATGAGCAGATCCGGTTTCTGCGTGTCCCCCACGATCTTGATGCGATCCAGCACCCAGCTGTTGTCGCCGGTGAAGAAGTCGGTGGCCAGGCGCCCGAGGATGTCCTTCGGCGCGACCTTGAAGATCCGTTGGCCGGACGCGTTGCACGTGACGATCTTGCCGTCTTCGTTGAGCGTGACGACACCGTTCGACATGCTCTGCAGCATGCTCTCGTTGTAGTTCTTCATGTTCTGCACGTCGTCGAAGAGCTTGGCGTTCTCCAGGCTGATGGCCAACTGCGCGGTGAACGCCTTGAGGCGGGACTGGTCGTCGTCGGTAAACGGGCCGCCCTTCTTGTTCAGCACCTGCGTGACGCCGATGACTTTGCCGGCTTTGTTGACGATGGGGACGCACAAAATGGAGCGGGTGAAATACCCGGTGCGCTTGTCGAACGCCGGGTTGAATCGCAGGTCGGCATAGGCGTGAGGGATGTTGATTGCCTGCGCGGACGTGAAGACGGCCCCCGCGATGCCGACGTGGTTGGGCATGCGGATTTCGCCCACCGTGTCGCCCATCGCCACCCGGGAGAACAGCTCGCTGGTGCGCTCGTCGTTGAGGAACAAAGTGGCGCGATCGGCCTGCAGCATGCGCGCCGCTTCGCCCACCACGCGCGTCAGCATGGTGCCGAGGTCGATGTTGGAGGTGACCTCGGAGACCAGATCGAGGAACTTCATTTCCATCGTGCGCGCCGCCGCCATCCGCTCGACCAACTGGGCGCCGCGCAAGGTCATGGCCACCTGCGTCGTCATCGCTTCGAGCAGGTGCAGATCGGCCTCGTCGAACCGGCCCTCGGTCTTGTTCAGCATCTGCAGGACGCCGATCGTCTCGCCCTTGACCGTCCGCACGGGTGCGCACAGCAGGCTTCTGGTGAGGAAGCCGGTTTCCCTGTCGACCGCGCTGTTGAATCGCGGGTCGCTGTAGGGGTCGTCCACGATCGCGCCGACGCCGGTCTGAAACACGCTGCCCGCGACGCCGGAGTTGTTGAGAATGCGGATCTCGCGGAACGACGTGCCCTGCGCCGCGCGGGAATACAACTCGTCGGTGCGTTCGTCGTTCAGGAAGAGCGTGCCGCGTTCGGCGTGCGTCTGCGCGGAGCTGACCTCGACCAGCGCCATCAGCATGTCGTCGAGCGTGTCGTAGGCGGCCACCTGCCGGGCGACCCGCAGCAGCAGATCCATCTCCGCCATCTTCGCGATGTCGACCCGGCTGCCGCGGCGTCTCACGGCGGCCGGTGGCGACGCGTCTTCAGCGGGCATGGGTACTCTCCAATTGATCGCGCAGCACCTGCGCCGTCCGTTGCAATTGACCGATTTCGTCCTGCGAGGCGCGCCGCAGTTCCTGCATGGCTTCGCTCTGGCGGATGCGCAGGTTCTCCATTTCCTCGCGTTGCGCGCTGGCCGTGCCGCGCAACTGCTCGATCTCGCTGTGCGCGTCGGCGATGGCCGCCTGCACGGCGGCCTGCTTGTCGTGGCGGACCCGCTCCAGTTCGTCCCGAATGGCGGTGACCGTGTCCTTCAGCAGCGCGATCTCCCCGGCCGAATCGGCGACCGCCTGCTGCACTGCCTCCTGTTTATCCGATCGTGAGGCTTCCAGCTGATCCCGCATCGCCACGATGGTGTCGCGCAGTTGGAGCATCTCGCCCTGCGCGTCGGCGCTGGCCTGCTGCACCGCTTCCAGTTTTTCGGCGCGCAGTTGCTCCACGTCGCGACGCAGGGACGCGATGCGGTCCTCGAGGTGCTGGAGATCCACTTCGTCGGGAGGGACGGCGTTCGGCATGGTTGGTGGTGGCATGACGTGCCTGAATACGTTGCAAGGGTATGTTACCCCGGCCTATCGGCGCACGCTACCGACCGGCACAACATCGGCGCCGAGGTGGCGTTGCGGGCGGCCTCCGCCAGAGCCTGGGGCGGCGTGGCCCACTGATGGCCCGCCGCGGGTATACTTCGCGTATCCCTGTGTGCCTGCCGGCTCTTCGCTTCGCAGTCACAGCCTGCGATGCCATTCTGTTTCCGGGAACAATGGCTTCGCGAGTGTGACCACGGGACGATTCGGCCGGTCCGATTCACGGATGCGTGGTTCTGAGGTGCCTTATGCCCGACCGTCGAGCCTTCCTGAAGTTCCTCGCGGCAAGTCCGCTGCTAGCCGGGATGCCCGCCGCCCTGGAGTCCTTTTCTCAAGGTCGTCCCGTGGCCGGGGTGGGCGACGCTCTCGACGTGTTCGACCTCGAAATCGTCGCGCAGCGCGTCGTGCCGCCCGCGCACTGGGGCTACCTTGCCACCGGTGTCGACGGAGACGAGACGCTCAGGGCCAACCGGGAGGCGTTCGCGCGATATCAACTGCGGACGCGCCGATTCGTGGACGTCAGCCGTGTGGACCTATCCACCCAGCTTCTGGGGATGCCTCTCGCCTCGCCCATCGTGCTGTGCCCGGTCGGCAGCCAGAAAGCCTTTCACGTCGAGGGCGAAGTCGCCACCGCCAGGGCCGCGAAAGCCAAGAACCACTTGCAGATTCTGTCGACCGTGTCGTCGACGGCGGTGGAAGACGTAGCCCGGGCGCGCGGCGGCCCGATCTGGTTCCAGCTTTACACAACCGACCGCTGGGCCATCACCACCGCCCTGGTGAAGCGGGCGGAGGCGGCGGGGTGCCCGGTTGTGGCGGTGACCGTGGATCTGCCCGCCGGCAGGAACACAGAAACCGCGACGCGCCTGGCCAGGAACGACACGCGAGTCTGCACCAACTGCCACCGTAAGGGTCCTGATGGTGCAGCGCAGACCAGCGGCGTGACCAACAAGCCCATGTTCTCCGGCATCGACACCAACGGCGTCACTACGCAGTCAGCGACGCTCACATGGGACGCCATCAAACGCCTCAGGGACCTCACGGCGATGAAGGTCGTGGTCAAGGGGCTCGAAACCCGCGAGGATGCCGCCCAGGCGGTCGCGAGCGGCGCCGACGGGATCATCGTCTCCAACCATGGGGGGCGCGCGACGGAAACCGGGCGCCCCACCCTCGAGGCACTGCCTGAAGTGGTCGAAGCCGTCGCCGGTCGGATACCGGTGCTGCTCGACGGCGGGGTTCGGCGCGGGACCGACGTGTTCAAAGCGCTTGCCCTCGGCGCAAGCGCCGTCGGGATCGGTCGCCCGTACATCTGGGGCCTCTCGGCGTTCGGCCAGGCGGGTGTCGAACGCGTCCTCGACATCCTGAACGAGGAGCTGAGGCTCGCCATGGTCGGATGCGGCGCGCGATCTCTTGGGGAGATTGCGCCGACATCGCTCATTGACGCGGGACGCCGTCGATTGTAACGGCGTGCTCACCACAAGCGGACGTACCGAAGGCATTTCTGAGGCCGTCGAAATTCGTTCGATTCAGCCTCCGCCTGTGGACGTCGAGAGGAAACGTCGCCGCGGGGCTCTCAACCGCTTCGGTCAAACGCGCCGTGCGATAATGCCGCGAGCCGGGGTGGCGAAATTGGCAGACGCACGGGACTTAAAATCCCGGGACTCCACAAGGGTCGTGCGGGTTCGATTCCCGCCCCCGGCACCAAATCCCTCACGTGTATTTCGTCGATCCATCCGTCATCATCGACGGTCCGAAAAGGCCGTTGGGGATGGTTGTGTCGAATCGATCAGCTTCGACAGTTCCCACCGCGTACGTGCTCGTTACGCTCGCGTGTCGCTGGCGGACGCCGGTAGCCGAGGGGAGAGGTTACGCCACTGTGCACCGTAAGCACGCTGGGCATGTTCGCATCTCGCCTGAGGATCCAACTCGCCGCCCGACAACGGCGAGCAAGTTCTGGCGCGTCGAAGCCGCAGGGCGTTCCGGATCGCCGACGCGACATGACACCGCTGGTCGTCGTCGCGCGGCGCCTCTCCGGTGCGGAGCGCGCCCCTAGCCCATCTTGCGGTAGATGTCCCTCAGGGTGTCCATCGACTTGTTCAGCCACTCGTCGGCCAAGGTCCGCTCATACGCGGAAAGCTGATCCTGGATGGCCTGGAGGTTGGCCTGCCTGAGGGCCGCCATCGTGTCTTGTCTCTCGCGTGCGTAATGTTCGGTGATCTTGCTCTCGCCGGTGAGATTCCCCTGCTTGCCAGGGATAGGCGGCGCGGACCTGCCCGAAGCCTTCTGCCGGAAGAGCCCCGAGAGCTCGGCGGGCAAATCGCGGTCGGCACGTTCGCGGAGGATGAGGATCCGGCGTTCCAGGTTGCGCACGGCCTCGGCCAGGCGCGGTTGCCGCTGCACGCGCGGGTCGGCCAGCAACTTTCGCGTAGCGGTCTGGATCGCCACCCGTTCCTGGTTGCGCACGCGCTGCGTCTCGGCCGTCAGCTGCCGCGCGCGCTGGTCGATCTCTCCCGCGCTCAGCTTCTGCCCAGCCCCTATCGACGGGAGCGCCACCACCACGCACATCGTCATCAGTCGAACGGCTGCCGGTCGGATCATAATTCCTCCCTTCGCAAGCGTGAGCGCCGCCTGCCTTCCACAACCCGAAGCGGACTGATCGCTGAGTATACGCCAGGCGTATTCCCACGACATCCGGGTGACCGAGCGACTGAGTCGAGATCGAGACTCGGTAGGGACGAGCGTCGCTAAGAACTACCACTTTGCGTATGCGGGAAAACCGTGGCCCGCCTGGCGGTTGGCGACCCTCACGAGGGTGAGAAGGATCATGTTCGGCACGCCGCGGTCGATTCCACTCATACAGGAACGGTCTACGTCGGCTCTTCGGCAAGACGCTCCTGCGACCCTCCCTTGCCCGTTCGACATGGTCATGTGCTGGCGTCTGGACCCGATCGGACGCAACCTGAAGCATCTGATCACCCGGCCGGAAGAACTCCGGGCGAAGGGGGTGGCCGTCGGTCGTGGACTGTGGCTCCCTAGCGCCACTTGATTCCGTCCTGGGTAACCCATCTGTCGACGTCAGAAATTGAGATGAAATCCGGACCACCGTTCGGGCCACTGCGCGTAAACACTGAGTAGTACTGGGTCTGATCCGGATTCTTTTGCCACAGTGTATAGGCGGCAGCAATATACCAAACGCCGTCCTTATACACGGCCGTGGGCCGGTAGGAATAGTCCATCTTGAACTGCTTGCCGCCGTACGCGGGGTCGTTGTTGCGTCGTTGGACACTCAGTTCATTGCTCGTGACGAGGGCGTCGGCGAGCCGCTGATAATAGGCTTTGTCGGGCGACTCGCTCTTCCGCTGGTCGGGAACGCTCGCCTTCGGCGGTTCCGGAACGTGATCCGGAACTGGGTCCGGTGGGCGCTCCGGAACCTGGTTGGGTAATGGAACCTCTGTTGCCTCAGCCGCCGCTTCGTCTACTCGCAGAGTATGGCGCGCACTTCCCACGAGCACTTCCTTCTCATCCACCATCACGAAGACGTCGACGCGGATGGCATATGAGGCCGGTCGGCTCGTGTCGAGATTCTGAAAGACGCCGGTGCTCGACAGTCGCAATCCGCCGGTCTCGTCGGTCCACCTGAAACGGAGATCATCGGCTGGCTGCGTTTCCGGGAACTTGACCACGGCTGCCACCGCTGTCTTGTCTCCCACCCGCACGCTCGCAGGTCCGACGATCGAGACCGACGCCACGAGGGGTGCCGCCTCCGTCACCACCGCAAAGGGCAATGTGGCTGTTGTCAGGTACTCCTTGGTGTACCCCTGCATCGCCCAGTACTGCGTGATGTCGTTGCTCCGCACAATTGCGGTGACGCTGGTCCCGACTGTCAGGCTGGCGACGTGTTCGCCCGGTTCGGTGAACACGACAGGGTAGTGCACGGGCTGATAGCGCTCGGGCTGTGAGTGTCCATCCAGAGAGAACGCATAGGACGTTGTCGTGCTCGCGAATACCAGCGCGCCCTTCCTGCCGCCCTCCAGATCGGCCAACGTCTCGTTCATCTGTCTCACCAGGTCGAGCATCTTCGCCTGGTCCGACGTCGTGCTCGCGTCGATCGTGACGCGTGCCACCTTTCCTTGTGGTGCCGGCTCCTTCAAGAAGACGGGGTCTCCGTCCGGCTGGATCGCGATAACGGCCCTGCCGCCAGTGACGACCCTCTCGAAGTCGAGATAGAGCGAGTTGAATGTGCCGATGCGGTCCTTCCGCCGCTCTCTCCACATCTGGACGAGCTGGGCCGAACACTTCGCATACAGCCCATCGGCCACCCTGCCGTCTTCCACCCAGACGTTGTTCTCCAGCCTGAAGGATGCCTGACGTGCCTGGATTCTGACGAAGTTGTCCAACCGCGTC
>Ga0194060_10000095_pt1 | contig 60449 bp, 58 predicted proteins | sample SepL225m_MetaG_FD_163427 | JGI IMG/M metagenome (GOLD analysis project Ga0194060, IMG submission 163427) | Anoxic zone freshwater microbial communities from boreal shield lake in IISD Experimental Lakes Area, Ontario, Canada - Sep2016-L222-5m | ecosystem: Environmental > Aquatic > Freshwater >... | reverse complement strand
CGCTATTCGTGCCACTAAAGTTACTCCAGCCTCTTTAATCACCTTTAAGATTGTGGTTGAAGCCATAAGGACGGCGGCAATTGCAATGTGCACTCCAACTACTGCTGCGACTAATCCGGCGATCATCGGCGTTGTATCAGCGCTCTGAACGAAAATCATTGTCGCAACAATCGCGCCTGGGCCAGCAAGAAGCGGCGTGCCAAGTGGGACTAAGGCGATATTTGCATCTGAGTTCTCGCTCTTTCCGCCGCCAGTTCCGCCAGTTAAAAGATCTAGCGAGATAAGAAGAAGAAGCAATGCACCTGCAGCCTGCAATGCCGCCATCGAGATATTTAGGTAGCTCAAAATGAATCGGCCAAACAGGGCAAATAAAGTAATAACAGAGAAGGAGACAGCGGCGGCTTTAATGGCAAGCATGCGCCGCTCACGTGGAGCTTTATGGGCAACAAGTGCTAAAAATATCGGTGTTGCACCTGGTGGATCCATAATCACAAACAGGGTCACAAAGGATTGAATCGCAAATGTCAGCGCACTAATTTGAACTGCTTTCATGCTGAAATCACCCTTCTTTGATCTGCCCGAGACTCTAACTTTTCCCACTGTTCAGGTGCGCTTTGATACTCACCTAATGAATTTAGTTTACCGTTGCCATGATAATCGCTTGCACCCGTTACCGCTAAATCCAACTCTTTAGCTATCACTCGCAACATTTGGCGCTCAGCTAGATTGTGGTCGCGATGATCTACTTCTATTCCATTTAAACCTGCATCAGCGAGCTCTTGAAAATTAGAGGCATCCAAAATCTGGCCTCTAAGGGATGCAAATGGGTGCGCGATGACGGCCACTCCCCCTGCAGATCTAATCATCCGAACCGCCTCGACTGGAGTTGGCGCAGCATGCGAGACGTAAAAAACCGAATCATTGTTGAGCATCCCTTGAAAGGCCTCATCACGAGATTTAATTACACCCTTATTTACCAGCGCATCGGCTAAATGCGGTCTGCCTAATGTTGCTCCAGCTGGTCGTGCAGCTTCAACATCATCCATCGAAATATCTATTCCAGCTGCCCTCATTTTTTCTACCATCTTGCGCATTCGTGGTAGTCGTCCATCGCGAGTTTCCTCAAGCATCGTCTGCATGTCGTGATGGTTGCCATCAAAGAGCAAGCCCAGCATATGTACGCTGATTCCATCATCAGTTAAGCACGAGATTTCACTTCCAAGGGCAAGCTGAATCTGGCCCCGCACTGATTGCTTGGCCTCTTCCCAACCCGCGGTCGTATCGTGATCGGTAATTCCCAGAACTGTGACACCAAGGGAAATCGCTTTGTTAACGAGTTCACGCGGAGTATCAGTACCGTCGCTCTTATTGGTATGTGTGTGCAAATCAATCATGGCGCAATTACCGCCTGTGAATTTCGAGTACGTGTGACCACCAAAATGCAGCCCGTCAAAATGAGTGCGATTCCAGGAAGGATGCCGAGTGGAGGTTTTTGACCAAGCCACCAAATGGCCAGAACAGAGCTAACGGGAACTTCAAAGAAAATGATTAACGAAACTACTGCGGGTGAAACTCGCTTTAGCGTTGAGTTAAACATTGTATGTCCAAGAATCTGTGCGCCAAAGACTAAACCGATAAGTATCCACCACTCTCGTGCAGTGAAGTGAATTAGCGAGTAACCCGAAAGAAGTGCAATTGGAAGTGCAGTCATTGCACAAATAAAATAGCAGATTGATGTGTACGTAGTTGTTTCAATTGTTCGCTGAGCACGAGATCCAGCCATCATATAAAGCGCAGCAACTGCAGATGAAATTAGTGCGGCAAGGTCACCTAGAAAGGCTCGCATCGAAATCTGAAGATCTACTCCGGAAATTAGTAAGACGCCTGAGAAACTTACAAACATTCCCAACCAAGCCTTTGATGGGATATGTCCACCGCTGATTTTGACAAAGATGGCCGCGAATATTGGCTGAAGGGCTACGAGAGCAGTTCCTGCAGCAACTGTTGTCCAACGCATGGCCAGAAAGAATCCAAGAAAGTGAGTTGCCAAGAGAAGACCAGCAATGACCGACCACTTAACTCCATCGCGGTGGATTCGATGTCGAAGTGCAAATGGCAAAGTTACTAAAGAGCCCCCTAGGTTTCGCCAAAAGATAAGGGTCGGAATCGGCATAATACTTAATGCAATTAATGGGCCAGATGTACCCACTCCAAGCATTCCAAGACCCAGGCGAAGGAGATCGGCTCGAGCCGGAATTGCCGTGTGGCTATCTCGGGTGTGGGGCCCATCCTGGAATTGTTCACCGACACTCATGAGAGAAAGGTACCCTTAACCCATGAGCGGCAATCTCCTAAAACGAGTATTTCTTGCCCGTCTTGCAGGCACCGCAGTCTTTGACCCCAATGGTGATCCAGTAGGAAAGGTGCGAGATGCTGTTGCGACCCTTCGCACAAATAATCTACCTCCCCGAATTCTGGGCTTAGTTGTAGAAGTTCCATTGCGACGACGAGTTTTCGTTCCTATTACTCGGGTTACATCCATTGAAAGTGGTGGCGTTGTTATCACGGGACTTTTGAATATGCGCCGCTATGAGACACGATCTGGTGAAGTCCTCGTTCTCGGTGACATGCTCGACCGTTCAATAACTTTGGTTGCATCGAGCGAAGTTGTCATTGTTGAAGATATGGGCATGGAGCAAAACCAAACTGGTGACTGGCTAATTAATCGTGTCCACATCATGCGACCTGGCCGTGGGCTACGTAGAAAAGGTGCTACTTCAACGGTGGCATGGGAGGAAGTAATTGGTTTTGCGCATCCAGAACAGAGCCAGGGCGTTACGAATTTATTGCTAACACTTGCTAACCTGCGCGCTGCAGATTTAGCGACGGTTTTACAGGATTTACCACCAAAACGACGCGTCGAAGTTGCTGGCGCATTAGCCGATGAGCGCCTCGCAGATGTTTTAGAAGAGATGGATGAAGATGATCGAGTCGCCCTTTTAGCAGAACTTGAGGGCGAGCGAGCAGCAGATGTTCTAGGTGAAATGGATCCAGATGATGCCGCCGACTTGCTCCGTGAAATTGGTCAAGAGCGTGCCGAAGCTCTGCTCGAACTCATGGAACCTGATGACGCTGAAGACGTTCTCCGTCTGATGAACTACGAAGATTACTCGGCCGGCGGAATGATGACGACAGAGCCAATCGTAATGAGCGCTGATTATTCAGTTGCCGATGCGTTAGCTGCAGTACGTCAACAAGAGATCTCTCCAGCTTTAGCATCGCAGATTTTTATTGCGCGCCAACCACTTGAAACTCCTACGGGTCGTTTTATTGGCACTGTGCATTACCAACGTTTACTACGTGAGCCACCATCGACATTGCTGGGTTCAATCGTGGATACACACTCACGTGGAGTAAAGCCAGATGCAACTCTGCATGAGGTTTCTTCACACTTGGCCAGTTACAACATGCTCTCTCTGCCAGTTGTCGATGCAAATGATCGCTTATTAGGCGCGATCACAGTTGATGACGTCCTGGACCATTTACTGCCAGAAAACTGGCGCCATGATCATCGCGAGAAATCGCCCGTTGCATATAAGGAGGTGTAGTGATGGCACGTAGCTTTGGATTAGATACACCGCGCGAGACACGACGCTCCCTACGCCCAAATTATGATCCTGAGGTTTTTGGTCAGCTCTCTGAGCGTTTCGCGCGTTTCTTAGGAACGGCCCGATTCTTGGTTTATATGACTGTCTTTGTCTTCACATGGGTGCTCTGGAATTTCGCAGCTCCTAAAAATCTTCGCTTTGACGACTACCCATTCATATTCTTAACGCTCATACTTTCACTGCAAGCATCTTATGCTGCACCTTTAATTTTGCTTGCACAAAATCGACAAGCCGACCGCGACAGAATTCAACTAAATGAAGATCGCGCAAGAAATGAGCGCAGCATCGCCGATGCCGAATACTTGACCCGTGAAATTGCAGCGCTTCGAATCTCATTAGGTGAAGTGGCAACACGCGACTTTGTTCGTGGGGAGCTGGCAGATCTGGCTAAGGAAGTAACTTCAGAGCTACGTCGCAATTCCCAAACGCACACCGAGTAAAGATTTACTTCGCTTAACTAACTTCTCTGCAATTTCTTCGATAGCTCGCGCGCTTTCAGAGTTCGGATCTGAGATAACTACAGGAACTCCCGCATCTCCACCTACACGTAGTTCGACGCTAAAGGCAATTTTCCCGAGTAGTGGTACCTCACCGCCAACTAATTGCGAAAGTCGCTTAGAGGTTTCCTCGCCTCCACCATTTCCAAAGAGTGAGACCAATGCACCGGTTGTTGGGTCCGTGTATTCGGACATATTTTCAACAACTCCAATTACTTTCTGATGAATCTGGTGCGCAATCCGTCCTGCGCGCTCGGCCACTTCGGCGGCGGCAACTTGGGGCGTTGTTACAACGAGAATCTCCGACGTTGGGATTAATTGGCCGAGTGAGATTGCCAGATCTCCAGTTCCTGGCGGTAGATCAATGAGCAGCACATCTAAGTCACCCCAGTAGGCATCTGATAGCAGCTGCTCGAGAACTCGATGAAGGAGCGGACCACGATAAGCCACGGCATCACTGCGCTCAGGTTTAAACATCTCCATTGAAACAGTCTTAACACCAAATGATTCCAAAGGAATAAACATCTGATCGATCGCTGTAGGACGCTGCCCCATAAGACCCATTAATCGTGGAATGGAGTGGCCGTAGACATCGGCATCTAATATTCCAACGCGTAATCCCTTGTTAGCCATAGCAACTGCAAGGTTAACTGTAAGCGATGATTTTCCAACCCCACCTTTGCCCGATGCAATACCTATGACACGAGTGAGTGAATCTGGTTGGGCGAATGGAATAAATTTCTCTCTTCCGTTACGCATGATTTTTTTAACATTATCGCGCTGTGCCTGCGACATTACGCCGAAACTTAAATTAACGCTTTTAACCCCTTCGACAGCTGAAATCGCAGTTGTAATATCCGTGCGCAATCTATCTTGCATTGGACATCCAGAAATAGTTAATAAAATCGCAACTGATACATTGCCATCTACTTCGTCAAGATCTTCAACCATTCCAAGATCTGTTATGGAACGGTGAAGTTCAGGATCTTGTACGGCAGTTAATGCATCAGCTAATTGATCAATAAGGCTCATATGAGATCTGGATCAATCCGCGCCTGCGGGCGCTTCGTCTTTGCAACCGGATTATCATCCATAAGATCGGCCAACTGCTTTTTCACAAAGGTCTTTGGGTGCAAATCTGCCGGTTGAAGATTCTCAAAGCCCGGACCGAGATTCTCCTTTAACTCTGCGGTGGCAATTTGCGTTAAGTTGCGCAGTTTTTTTACCAGCTTAGCGGCCTCAACGGCAACTTTCGGTAGACGCTCTGGCCCAACTAAAATCATGGCTAATAACGCTAAGCCCATGAGCTCCCCAGCACCGATATCAAAGAACATGTTTGTAGTCTATCTATATTGACGCGGCTAGTTCTTGGCAGCAACTAAGGTCAAAGTAGCTGTGAACTCTTTAGTTCCACGCATATAGGAGAGGCTGATTCGATCTCCCACTTTCTTAGCGCGCACTGCGACGATAAGGGCCTCGGCATTGATAATCTCACGGTTTTCAAATTTAATAATAATGTCGCCTGGCTTTAATCCAGCGCCTTGGGCAGGGCCACCGACCATGATGCCGCTGGCCGATTTAGCTATAAGGGCACCTAGGCCAGTGAAGTTCATATCGAGAGAAACGCCAAGGACTGGATATGTTGCTTTGCCTGTTTTAATAAGCTGATCTGCTGTTGTGCGCGCTTGATTGATTGGGATTGCAAAACCCAAACCGATAGATCCGGTTTGCGATGTTGAGCCAAGAGAGGCGATGGCAGAGTTCACGCCGATGACGGCTCCAGTTGCATCTACTAATGGACCTCCAGAATTTCCTGGATTAATCGCAGCATCGGTTTGAATCGCATTGATAAATGAGTTATCTGCATTTGAGCCACCTGCAGTTACTGGTCGATTCTTGGCACTTATTATTCCAAGGGTGACAGTACCGGTAAGCCCAAGTGGTGAACCGATTGCAATAACCGGATCTCCGACCTCGACTTTATCGCTGTTACCAAATTGAAGTGCCGATAAGTTTGTTGCACTAATTTTGAGAACGGCCAGGTCATATGATGAATCACGGCCAATAACAGTGGCATCATAAACATCACCATTATTGAGAGTTACTCGTAAGGTTCCGCCAATTTCTGCAAACGAAGCGATGACATGGTTATTCGTTAAAATATATCCTGCACTATCAATCACAAATCCTGAACCCGTGCCCTCACCATCATTTGTACGTGTGGTGATAGATACCACTGATGGCAAGACTCGTGCAGCAATTCCAGCTACGGAATTTGGTGCTCTTTCAATCGTACTTGAGGATCTAACTAAGTTTGCATGGGGAAATATCGCTCCACCTGTGGCATTAACGCCGAGAAAACCGCCAACACTTCCAGCTAAGAGGGCGACTAAAAAAATATTACCTCGCGAATTTTTCCTTGGCCGAGACGCCTCCCACCAAGGCTGTGCAATCTCTTGTTTTTTATGGCGGGGAAATATCATGGTTTTATTCTGCTATAACTTAGTGGCAACTAACAAACCATCACCGATGGGAATTAAGGTACTCACCCAATGCTCTGTGTCATTTTTAATGATTTTCCCAGCATCGCGAAGTGAAACCGTCTTTGGGTCCCGTTGGGCTGGATCGCACACCTTGGAGCCACCAAAGAAATTATCGATGACAAGGGCACCACCGCTACGCAAAATGCGATGTGCCTCAGAGATTACATAGGCCAAATCCTGCGGATCGTGTCTTAAAACTACTAAATCGTATGCACGGTCAGTGAGTTTGGATATGACGTCGAGAACTGAATTAGTTATTAGGCGGTATCTAGTTTGGGCAATATCGGCTTCGCCAAAGGCGATCTTTGCAATTCTTGTATGCTCCATTTCGTCATCGATCGATGTCAATGTGCCGCTCGATAACATTCCCTCCAAAAGCCACAAACTGCCAACGCCTGATCCGGTTCCAACCTCTACAACTGACTGCGCAGATAGGGTAAAAGCCAGGTGTCGAAGATATGCGCCTGCTCCAGGAGTTACATCAATAGTGCCGAACTCTAAGCCACGAGCACGTGCTTGAGATTTAAAATGGTCCTCTTGAATAAAGCTCTCAGCATATGAGTGCGGATCGGTTTTCATCACAGGGTCATTATCCACTGAGTTAGCAGACGAACACCAAATCCAGTGCCGCCTTTTGGATTTTCTCCAGCATCAACTTCGCTGCGTCCAGAGCCTGCAATATCTAAATGTAGCCACCGGCGATTACCTGAAAAGCGTTCAAGAAATAATGCCGCCATTACCGAACCTGCAGAGTAGCCTCCTTTAACGGCGGTATGGGTCAAATCTGCAATCTCGCTCTGCAATGCATCCTTATAGTCATCTACTAGAGGCATGCGCCAAACTCGATCTCCTGAATCCGTTCCTGCTTTAATAAATACATCTGCAAGGGCGTCATCGCGCGTATACATCGCAGCAAACTGCCTTCCCAGACTCAAAGTTGCAGATCCGGTAAGCGTTGCAATATCCACCAGATAATCCGGATCTAAATTAATATCGGCATAGGCCAGCCCATCTGCAAGAACTAACCGGCCTTCAGCATCGGTATCAATGACCTCAACAGTGGTACCGCCATATTGTTGTATGACATCACTTGGGCGTTGCGCAGAGGCAGAGATTGCATTTTCAGCACACATCATTAATGCAGTAACACGCACGAGTGGTTGCAACTCTTCGAGGGCAGTCAAAGTTGCCAGAACGGCAGCGGCCCCAGCCATGTCAGACTTCATCCCAATCATTAAGTCATAGGGGCGCTTAAGTGAAACCCCTCCAGTATCAAAAGTAATTCCTTTGCCAACCAAGACAACATGGGCAAGTGCGGGCGCTGATTTATTCATCTTCTTGGGCGTATATGTCACCTCAATAAATCGCGGCCCTGGCTTAGGAGATGAATTACCTACTGCGCTAAGTCCACCGAACTCTTTAAGTTCTTTTCCCGCTAAAACCTTTACCTTTAATCCCGTTGACTTGGCGAACTCTTGCGCTTTCGAAGCCATCCACTCAGGATTCTTAATATTAGAAGGCGTATGAACCAGATCACGAGCGCGCGCAATCGCTTTTGAAACAATTTGAGCAGCATCAATTAACTCCTTATCGTCACATGCAACTAGAAACTCTGGAATTCCTGCGGGCCTCTCACTCTTTAAGCTCCATTGATAAGCTCCCATAGTTAATGAGATCGCATGGGCTTTGATGTCATCTTTATTGATTGCACATGCCGTATAGACAGAGACTGCTTTGCCTCGTACTTTTCTTGCAACTGCAGCTGCTGCAAGCCTATGTGAAGATGTTGCGCCATCGCCTATCGCAGTTAAATAGATTCTGTCAGTCTGTGAATTCTTGGCGCTGACTGGAATTTCAAAAATCTCGCCAACTTTCCCCTTCGGCGAGAAGAAAGAAAGTTCATCGAGAAGGTTAATCTCGAAGTGCTTTTCAATATCTTTAATGAGATTACCTGGAGATTTTAAAACAAAAGCATCTTGGCCATCGTTTGCATATGCCAATGCAATTACATCGGCAGATGTCGCCGCTGAGATTTTTACAGGTGCGCTGGCAAGTGTTGATGACATGCGTTAAAGGCTATCGCCTGAGTGCGCTTTACTTCTTAACTAATGAAACAGCCGCATGAAGTGCGGCGCTGAGGTTATTTGCTTCCTCCGGATTTAATTCAACGACAAGGCGTCCGCCACCTTCGAGAGGGATTCGCATAACTAGGGAGCGAGCCTCTTTGGTAACCTCCATTGGACCATCACCAGTACGGGGTTTCATGGCTGCCATGTGGGGACTCCTCTAAAGATCTAATGGACAAAAGCAAGAAGATAAGTATCTCGCATTTGGCATAGCTGAGGGAAATCGCCCTTAGAGGCCTAGAAATGCGTGCAATCTCGCCTTTCCACTGGCTATAACTACATCCACGGCACGAACAGGAACCGATAAAAGTTCGGCAATCTCGGCTGGGGGCATGGATCTGAGGTAGTGCAACGTCAAGATAAAGCGCTCCTCTTCTGGCAACGAGGCAATTACCTGCGCCAGAGTCAAAGGTGCTTTCATGGCCCCAAGGTTACTAGTCAATGCTTGCGCCACGGTGGCATATTGGATTTAGCGGAATGTTCGGGCAAATCGAGCCAGTGAAATGCGCACTCCACAATAAATCGCGGGCCAGATGAGTAGATAGACCGGCCGTGGTGCCAAAATCTCTTCAGACCAATCAAATCGAGTATGCGTCTTATCGAGCTCTTTTAACATGAAACGTCCTGAGCCTTTAATAACGGCGCCTGTATGAATCACATCGCATAAGTACGGCGACTTCCACTCTGTAACTTCCATCGTGTCTAAGACTCCAAAGTTTTTAACACCAGTAAAGGCGCTAATCTGCGTACCAACTCCGATGTTGATACTGGATGTGACCCATACTTTTGTATTGAGCATCCAACTGCCTTGTTTTTCCCAGTCGACTAATGAATCCCACACTTCTTGAATTGGAGCATCAATTGTTAACGAAATCGCAATGTGGTTACTTCTCACAGCTCACAAGCTTTCAGGGCTTGGCTTACCGTTGTTGTCCATTTAATTAACTCTCGCATTCCAGGTTTAATAAAATTCTCAGTCTCTAGATGAACGACAAGTTCGTGCAATGGATCATAAATTCCAAAGGGATCGAGAATCACGACGGGCTTATTATGAAATTTTAAATAACGGCCAACCCAAATTTCAAAGAACTCTTCTAGCGTTCCAGCACCGCCCGGTAGAGTTATAAATGCATCAGAAATATCTGTAATCAGGGCTTTGCGCTCACCCATGGTTGCAACAACGTGAAGTTCATCATTGTCGTGATCGGCGAATTCAATATCTACTAGTGACTGAGGAATTACCCCTGTTGTCCGCCCCGCAGCCGAACGTGCCCCTTTGGAGACCGCCCCCATCATTGAGATATGTCCTCCGCCAGTCACAAGTTCCCACCCTGCATTTGCAATGCCTTCGCCAAGTTCGTAGGCAAGGTCGACATATTTCGGGTCAATAGTTGGTGATGACGAGCAGAAAACTCCGATGCGCATGCGCTAAAGGATAGGGGTTAGGCTTAGCACATGACGACCATCGCATCGGGCCACGCAATTACAACAATGGCTCATGGAAAACTTCTTGACGCCTGGTTCCCATCTCCAACTCTTGCACCGCTGAACCCACAAATCCCAACTGAGCTCGAAGGTCTCAGCGGTGAAGATCTTCTCCGTGGCGTTACTCGCGAATTGGCACATATAGAAATCAAACTCACCGAGGCGCCTAAATCAGCACTCGATGCCTACCTGCGTCTTCACTTACTTTCACATCGTCTGATTAAGCCACACGGTGCAAATCTTGATGGCGTATTTGCTTTGCTCAACAACGTTGTTTGGACATCGGTTGGTCCTTGCGAAGTGGAGGGCTTTGAAGCCACGCGTGCTCGACTAAAAGCAACCTACGGGCATGTCACGGTTTTTTCTATAGACAAGTTTCCGCGGATGGTTGACTACGTAGTTCCAAGTGGGGTCCGCATCGCAGATGCCGATCGAGTTCGATTGGGTGCCCACCTTGCATCTGGAACGACGATTATGCACGAAGGGTTCGTTAACTTTAATGCAGGAACCTTAGGGGCCTCGATGGTTGAAGGCCGAATTTCTGCAGGAGTTGTTGTTGGAGATGGAAGTGACGTTGGTGGCGGAGCTTCAATCATGGGTACATTGAGTGGCGGCGGCAAAGAAGTAATCTCGATCGGTGAAAAAACCCTTTTAGGCGCCAACTCTGGTTGTGGTATTTCATTGGGCGATAACTGTGTGATTGAAGCTGGTACTTATATAACTGCAGCTTCGAAACTGCGACTTCCAGATGGTGAAATTGTTAAGGCTGCAACTTTAAGTGGAGCCAGCAATCTATTATTTCGTCGCAACTCGCTAGATGGCGCCCTCGAAGTTGTTAGCCGAAACGGTACTTGGGGTGGACTTAATTCAATTCTGCACGCTAACTAAATCGAAATAGGCCGAGGGAATCTTAGTTCGACTTCGGAAAGTTTCTCCACGCAAGCTAATTTGAACTCCTGCACTCGAAGTTGCACGAATTAGCGCAACGGTTCCACTCTCATTTCTTGAAACTATTTCAAGAGTAAGAACATCCGGCAGCAAGAACGCTGCGGCTACCAACGTCTGAGAGATGCTTTGATCCCATGAAACAAATCGTGGATTTAAGACTGGGTCGAGACTTCCTGGGTCATCGACAATCTGTGTATATGGTTTTTCACTCCCCCATGCATTAGTTGAGCTTTCAGTTTTTCCCCCTGATGATGAGAAAAAATAGGCGGTTATTGGTAAGCCTGCTTGGGTAATCGTCATACCTGCCGTATCTGACACGGCGCTTTTCCAGATTGCGCCGTACTTCTTCTCGCTCTCCTTGGCATAACCTAAAAACATTTGATCTGAAATCTCGCCATAGAGATCACAATCGCAGGCACTTCGATATATGCCAGCCTTACTTAACGCATAGCTCCGTGATGCAATCGCCTGGGCTTGTAGGGCTGCAATTGGCCAGTAGGAAGGCATCTCGCTGACTCCCCACAAGTACTCATCGGAGAGTCGAACCGAGTTAGTGAGCTCCATCCGATAGCCCAACAATAGATCGCGAACGACTTTAACCTGAACTTGCCCATATCGAAATTTCTTTGTTGCACCGCTTTGAGTCACAGCAACTAGCGCATCGATTCCTGGAAGATCGCGTGTTCCACTCCAACGGATTGTAAAACTTCTACCCTTAACTATCGATGTAGTTTTCTTGCCAACACTTACGCTTGGTACAACGCTAGACCCCAAGAGCGATAAGTTTAAGGTTGCCTTTGCCGGCATAACTGCAATTGGTTGAGCATCTACACGATTGCCGATATCCCCACTAAATAACTCGATTACGGCCCCGGTTGTACTAGTTGACATCTTTGCGCTACTTAACAGATGTCCTATATTTACTCGCACTATCTTTGAATCATCTCGCGGCTCGATCGTTACATCTTTATAGAAATATTGAAGAATCTGCGTCGGACTTTCGCCTGCTAGGGCCATGCCACGCGCACCCATTTGTGACATCCCTACACCATGTCCATACCCTGATCCATGAAAAGAAAAGTTTGCAGGTACATCTTGGGCATTTGCTGCAGACGTGATGGAAGAGAAAAAAATGATTGATATGAGAAGGGGGCTATACATCCTCATCGATGGCTGCGCTCTTCCCGACCTGTAAAAACTCTTGGTAGGCATCAATGACCGCGTTCGGCTCACCGCGTTGAATTAATTTTCCTTGGTGTAACCAGACCACATCATTACAAACATCTCGCAAAGTTGCCATTGCGTGGCTGACTAGAATCAACGCACGGTCATCGCTGCGCAACTCCTTTAATCGATTGAGTGATTTCTCCTTAAACTTGGCATCGCCTGTGCTTAACGCCTCATCTACAATCAAAATATCCGGGCGCACAGTAGCTGCCACAGAGAAAGCCAATCGAGAGAACATTCCAGAGGAGTACGTACGCATGGGAGAATCAATCGCCTCTCCGAGTTCGGAAAAATCGGCAATCTCTTGGAAATGATTCTCGATCTCTTCGCGGCTCATGCCCGAAGCTAATCCACCTAGAAAGACGTTATCGCGCCCAGACATTGAGGGATTGAATCCAACGCCAAGTGCCAATAAGGTGCTGACACTTCCAAAGACTTCAATACGACCCTGTGTGGGCGGAATAATTCCAGCAATCACACGCATCATTGAAGACTTTCCAGCACCATTTGTGCCAACTACTCCAAGGACTTGGCCATACTCAACATCAAAATTAACGCCATCGAGAGCGCGTATGACACGTGTCTGCTTCCCGCCTCTTCCTAGAGATTTAACACGCGCCTTTAAAGTGGGGCGGCGATCTATGGCAGTTTTATATGTAAGACCTAAACCGCGAACTGATACCGCGATTTCATGAGTCTTATGCGCGTTAGAGGCGGACAGCAAATTCGCGCTCCCTTGATAAAAAGAAATAAGTTCCGACTAAGAAAATCCCGAGCGACCATGCTATAGCGGTGAGCATGTAAGAGGTTTTTGGAGTTTGGCCATGAACTAGCGCCCGAGACCAGCTGTCCAAAATTGGAAAGAGGGGATTGAACTCTTCAAGGGCCAGTACTTTTGGCTTTAAAGTCGATGCTTCATAGAGAATCGGCGAGAGATATAACAGCGTACGAAGTAGGTACGGCAAGAAATTTGCGATATCGCGAAAATAAACATTTATGCATGAGATTGTTATTGATAAACCTAAGGCAAGAAAAATTGTAATGAGGAGAATGGGAATTGCCCAGAGCATCTCCCATGAGAAAGGCAGTCCCATCAGCGTTCGGATAATCAGAAATACAAGAAGTGTGGGTAGAAACTTAACTACTGCAACAACAACTGCTGAAACTGGCAGCATGATTCGCGGAAAGGCGGTGTTAAGAATTAACTTTTGTCCGGCTGTAATTGATCTCACGCCGCCTGAGAGCGAATTAGACACAAGATAGAAGAGAAAAAGAGTCGCGGTTAAGTGGGCATAGCGCGTTGTGTCCGATGTACCGCGAATTATAACGATCAATAAGAAGTAGACACCTGAAAGAAGTAGTGGATTTAAAACCAGCCATAACTGCCCAAAAACTGAGTCAAAGTGCTGCTCGCGCAGTTCCGAGCGCGAGTACTCTGCGATAAATGTTCGTCTAGACCAGAGAGAGTTAAGGTACCGAAACAGTGGTGGCAGACCCGCTTTAAAAGGTTCATATACCTGCAAGGGTGCGCTCACGGTGATAAGACTACCTTACGGCACGAGCGACTTCGGCGAAGTTAGAAAGCCAAGCCCCCATGACATATGCATAGTCAAAAGGATGATCGGAAGCGATACAACTTCACCTAAAGATTTTCCAATCCTGAACGATGCCATGAGGATAAAGAGTGCATACACAATTGCAGGAATCAAGAAGAATGAAGAAAATATGGCACCCAGAATTATCGAGATCGAGGTTCCAAGCACTGTAAATGGCGGAGCTAGATATCGATAGTTGATAGTTCCTTCATGGCTTCGTGCAACCACACGACGCCAGCGGCCGTATTCAAAATATTGACGTGCGAGCGCATTGATAGTTGCGCGCGGCCGATAGGTAACAACTAAACGGGGATCAAAGTAGACAACACCACCGGCGGCTCGTAAACGAAAATTCAACTCCCAATCTTGCGCACGTGTATATCGCTCATCGAAGCCTCCGACTGCAATGAGCGCCTCTTTTCTAAAGGCACCCAAATACACCGTATCGGAGGGTCCGGCTTGGCCTCCTGTATGAAAACGTGAGGCGCCAACACCGAGGGAGCTTCGCATTGCACGAGCGACGGAGCGTTCAAATAAACTTCGACCCTGCGCAGCCATGACCCCACCTGCATTTACTGCGCCACTCTGACTGAGAATCTCAAAAGCTAAAGTTAAGTAATCGCGTGGAATCTCTGCATGTCCATCTACTCTTACGATGATTGAATACTGTGAACGTTCAATCGCTAGATTCAAACCCGCGGCGGTGCGTCCAGTTGGGTTAGCGACTATGACAACACGGGAATCGCGCAGGGAAATCTCCTTAGCAATTGCCTCTGTTGCATCCTGAGAGGGCCCTACCGCGACAATGACTTCAAGGGAGCCGTGAAAATCCTGAGACAAAATTGCATTAATCGAGTCGACTAAGTGGGCCGCTTCGTTGCGCACTGGGAGAACTACCGATATTTCACGCTTCGGTGAGCCATATAACTCGTTTGCTGATGTCGTCATAACCCCACCACCGTATCGCTGAAGTAGTCTTCGCCTGTGAAAGCGACGCGACCAATTCGGATTATTACCTCACTCTCGGTCGCTATTGTCGCCCTTTCCGCCTTAGCTTGGCTTGGCCTAGATCAAGTCAGTGGCGCCATCAACCGAGTCGATGTTTTTAGCTCCCTGAACAAACGTCCCGATAAACCGACATCGGCGCTGAATTATCTGCTTGTCGGTTCAGATACTCGCGAAGGTCTGACTAAAGCGCAGTCTCAGTTATTGAGAGTTGGAACAACTAAAGCTGCTGCCGGAGCACGGTCAGACACGATGCTTCTTGTGCATATTAGTAAAGCGCGTGATAAAGCGACGATTATTTCTATTCCTCGTGATTCGCTAGTAACAATTCCAGAGCACCAATCTTCTTTATATAAAGATAGAACTGTTGGCGCAGCTAGTGGGAAAATTAACGCTGCATTTGCTTGGGGTGGTGCGCCACTTTTAATCCAAACTATTGAGAATGAAACTGGCGTGCGCATCGACCACTACATCGAAATAGGATTTGCCGGTTTTGCCGGAATGGTCGACTCTCTAGGGGGAATTGAAGTCTGCTCAAAGAAGGACATCAATGATCCAAAGAGCCACTTAGTTATGACCGCCGGAGTTCACACTCTCGATGGCATCGAGGCTTTGAAATATGTACGTACACGCGATTTTGATGGCATGGGTGATTTAGGCCGAATGCAGCGTCAGCAACAGTTCATGAGTGCCGTTCTTCGTAAAGTGACAAGCACAGGCGTACTTCTTAATCCAATTAAATTGGTGAATTTCTTTAACGCTGCAATTGCAACTGTTAAAACCGATTCAGAGTTAAATAGCAGCGACTTGCTTACTCTTGCTAAACAGCTTAAAAACCTTTCAGCCAGCAAAGTCCGAACGCTCACAATTCCTCTAGGTAATGCGAATGCACGAGTTCCAGGGCTTGGCTCGGTAGTAACATGGGATAAAGTTTTAGCACCGGATCTTTTTAATCGGTTACAACAGGATTTACCGCTTGTAGATGAAGTCACCCCTTCTCCCTCTGCCTCATCAAGTGCCTCTGCCACGCCGGTAATGGTTGATAAGTTCAAAACTCGCACCGCAGATGAAAATCCATGCGGAGCGCTAAAGTAAAGCCATGAGCATGAATTTAACTCTCTCTGTAATCGGCTGCGGGTACTTAGGCGCAACGCATGCCGCATGTATGTCTTCTCTTGGATTTAAAGTCGTTGGTGTTGATACAGATCCAGAAAAAGTTGCGATGCTATCTCGCGGGGAGCTTCCCTTCTACGAGCCAGGCCTGGATACGCTATTGGCGCAAGAGGTTAAAACTGGACGATTAACTTTCACAACTGATTTTTCAGCCGTTTCTGATGCCGACATACATTTTGTATGCGTAGGAACACCTCAAAGCAAAGATGGATTAGCAGCAGATTTAAGCTACGTTAAAGCGGCAGTACAAACGATTGCACCATTTTTAAAAGAGGGTTCACTCGTTGTCGGTAAATCAACCGTTCCAGTTGGTACTGCGCAATCACTTCGCGCTGAACTAACTAAAACCGCACCACAGGCAGACCTGGCATGGAATCCTGAGTTTTTGCGTGAAGGCTTTGCCGTTGAAGATACATTGACACCCAACCGACTTGTAGTTGGTGTTGCAAATGATAGAGCTGAAGAAATTCTTAAACAAGTATATGAACCAATTATCGCTCTTGGCACTCCATGGATACGTGCGGATTTACCTACTGCAGAGCTCGTTAAAGTTGCTGCTAACTCATTTTTAGCGACAAAAATATCCTTTATTAACGCCATGGCTGAAGTTTGTGAGGCCGCGGGCGGCGATGTAACGGTACTTGCTAAGGCGATTGGTTATGACCCACGCATTGGAAGCCGTTTCCTTCAGGCTGGTATTGGTTTCGGTGGTGGATGTTTACCAAAAGATATTCGCGCCTTTATGGCGCGCGCGCAAGAACTTGGCGCAAAGCAAGCCCTTGAGTTTTTGCGCGAGATTGATGCCATAAATTTGCGCGCACGCCAGCGCGTTATTGATGTTGTACGTAATGACTTGTCGGAGGATTTAACTCAGTACAAAATCGCAGTTCTAGGCGCAACATTCAAGCCCGACAGTGATGACGTGCGCGACTCTCCTGCACTCGATATTGCCGTTCAACTTCATGCCGCCGGCGCAAATGTCGTGATTCACGATCCAAAGGGAATTGAGCCGGCCCGCCGACGTTTTCCAAATCTTAATTTTGCCGATTCGGCGACTGAGTGCGTAAAAGGCGCCGATTTAATCTTGCACCTTACTGAGTGGAAAGAGTATCGAGATTTAGACCCATCATTAATAGCTCAGTTAGTTAAGAATAAGATTATTATCGATGGCCGTAACGCCCTTGATCGCGAGCTTTGGCGAAGTGCAGGTTGGAAGTTTCACGCACTGGGGCGCACTGATTAACGAGAGCCAGACTATTGACGCCCTCCTTGCTATGAAAGTATGGGCTGTAGTTGGTCTTGGCAATAATCCCGATCGCGCAGCTTTTGGAGTGGCTAAGTTATTGCAAGAAAAAGGTCACACAATAATTCCAGTTTATCCCCGAGCTGAAGTTGTTCATGGAGCAGTGGGATATAAAACGCTCAGTGAAATACCAGAGAAGGTCGATGTTGTTGACTGCTTTGTTAACTCTTCAATGGTTGGAAAGATTGTCGATGAAGCAATCGCCATCGGGGCAAAGGCAGTCTGGCTCCAACTCGATGTTATAGATGATGCAGCAATCACTCGTGCGCAGGAAGCTGGCCTACTTACAGTCATGAACCGCTGCCCAGCAATTGAATACCAAAAACGTTAGCTAAAAACCCGTCTTTTGATTCCGGCGTGATGCTAAGTTCGCGCCTTTTGCTTTAGCTTCGATTTTCATATCGTGCATAGCTTGGCTAACTTTGGCAGAAATTGCCGCATCAGAGATTCCTAACATACGTGCGGCAAGGAGCGCGGCATTTTTGGCATTACCAACTCCCACTGTCGCAACTGGAATACCTGCAGGCATCTGCACAATTGAGAGTAATGAATCCATGCCATCAAGGTTTTTTAATGCCACCGGTACACCGATGACTGGTAATGCAGTTAATGAAGCGACCATTCCAGGTAGATGCGCTGCACCGCCGGCGCCAGCAATGATGACTTTATATCCTTTAGATGCTGCGCTCTGAGCAAACTCCACCATTTCAATCGGCATTCGATGTGCAGAAACAACATCGGCATCGTAAGAAATCCCCAAGAGTTCTAAGGTCTTTGCCGCCTCTTCCATGATGGGCCAATCCGAGTCAGATCCCATGATTATCGCAACATCACTCATTAACTTCTCCGCTCATGTAATCAAGGGCGTGCCGAACCTCGTGGATTAATTCTACGGCGTCATCTCCTAATAGATTCACATGGCCGATCTTGCGACCTGGCCTAACATCTTTCTTGTAATGGTGAAATTTCAGCCGTGGATTGCGCGCCATTAGGTGCAGATAGGGCCTATACATATCAGTCTTAGTCGAACCCAAAATATTTCCCATAACGGCTATCGGCGCCGTCATGGCCGTATCTCCTAAGGGAAGATCCAAGATCGCGCGTAAATGCTGTTCGAATTGGGAAGTGAGCGAGCCTTCAATCGACCAATGGCCTGAGTTATGTGGGCGCATGGCCAGTTCGTTTATAAATAGTTGATCACCTTTAACAAACATCTCAACTGCCATTACACCGACCACGCCGATGTCTTGAGCGATATCTAAGGCCAATCTCTGCGCTTTGGCACTCATCTCTGAATTTAACTGTGGTGCCGGTGTCACCGTCATGGTGCAGATTCCATCAACCTGTATCGTCAAAGTTGGAGCCCACGTGCTGGCCTGGCCATGTGGTGATCGTGCAACCATAACGGCAATTTCATAATCAAACTCCACGAGCTCTTCAAGGAGAACTTTTCCAACCTGCTCTATAACCTTAGTTAACTCCTGCGCAGAGTTAACTTTCCATACACCTCGGCCGTCATATCCCCCTGAGATCGCTTTAGCAATTGCCGGGAAAGCACTTGCTTCTGAGGCAGTATTTATAACTTCAGATTTAGGTCCAGGAAATTTACTGAGTCGCTTGCGCATCTCGGCCTTATTTTGCGAAAAAATAAAGGCGGCGGAACTTGGTCGAACAATGACTCCCTGTGCCTCAATACTCTTTATGACACTTAATGGAATGAGTTCATGCTCAAAAGTTACGATGTCACATTTCTTGGCAAATTCAAGGACGGTTTCGACGTTTTCGTAATTGCCTACAACGTGGTTAGCAATTTGTGCCCCACTATCCCTTGAATCCTGCGCAAGTAATAGGAGATTAATACCAAGATCAAGTGCTGGCGCAACGCTCATCCGGGCAAGTTGGCCGGCTCCGATTATGCCAACGGTAGGAAAGGAGTTGCTCACTGGATTATCGTAGATGAATAATGTCGCCGGCATGAACATGCACACCTGAATCTAAAACTAACTCACCACTATTTGAAATTGACATTGCGATACCGATGTCACTGCGATCGCCAGGGTATTCAACTCGGACCTCACGGCCGATTGTTGCGCTCAAATCTTGATACTTGGTTTGAATCTCATCGCTCCCAAGCTCCCAGGCGGCAAAGTTAACCTCAAAAATATTTAGAAGCTCACCAAGGAGTTGATTGCGCGTTCGATTGTGGGCGCCTTCAATTGAAAGTGATGTCGCGGTCGGTACTGGTAGCTCGGATGTATTCATTGCAGCATTTATCCCTATGCCTATAACAACTCCATCGCCTACAACTTCTGCAATTAATCCTGAAACCTTTTTTCCATTAATGAGGACATCATTGGGCCATTTAATTTGCGCATCAAAATCCCCAAGTACTTGAGCGACACTTACGCCGGCTATCAAGGGCAGCCATCCCCAATCATCACGGCTGCGTTTTGGTTGAATATAGAAAGAAAAAAGAAGTGCAGTACCTGGTGCCGCTTCAAAACTTCGAGCTAATCGGCCACGACCTGCACTTTGAAATTCGGCAGCAATCACGTCGCCACTTTTGCCTTTACCTTGCTCAACTAATGCAACGAGATCGCTTTGTGTTGATGCCGTGACTTCAACCACGCTTACTCGCCAGTACGCCGTCACGATGGTGTTGATATGTGAACTATCGAGTGCCGCACTTAGCATTTCCATGTCCACGCCTAGTACCGTAGGGGTATGAGCCGTGATCTGCATACAACTGCCGGGAAAATCGAAGATTTACGCGCACGTGTCGAAGAGGCAGTCCATGCCGGTTCGGCGCGCGCGGTAGAAAAGCAACATGCCAAAGGTAAGCACACTGCGCGCGAGCGCATTGAGATGCTCGTCGATCAAGACTCCTTTACTGAGATAGATGAGTTTGCTCGCCATCGATCGACCCAGTTTGGCATGGAGCACAATCGTCCATATGGCGATGGTGTTGTAATTGGAACGGCAACCGTCGATGGTCGACCTATCGCGTTGTACTCACAGGACTTTACAATTATGGGTGGCTCACTCGGTGAAGTGCACGCCGAGAAAATCGTCAAGATTGCAGCTTTTGCACTTAAAAGTGGAATTCCTCTTGTCGGGATCAATGACTCTGGTGGCGCACGAATTCAAGAGGGCGTTGCCTCCCTATCTGGCTACGGGAAAATCTTTCGTTTAAATACTCGCTCGTCAGGCGTGATCCCTCAAATTTCATTGATCCTAGGTCCATGTGCAGGTGGCTCTGCGTACTCACCTGCATTAACCGACTTTACTGTTATGGTCAATGAGACTTCGCACATGTTCATTACTGGGCCTGATGTAATTAAAACTGTTACAGGTGAAGAAGTAGATATGGAGGAGCTTGGTGGTGCCCGTACTCATAACACACGCACCGGCAACTCACATTACTTAGCCGAGAACGAAGCCGATGCAATCGACTACGTCAAAGCGCTGTTGTCATATCTGCCTTCAAATAATATGGATACCGCGCCTCATCTTCCACCAACTGAATCTTTAGATACGAAACCTTCAGATACCGCCCTTGATACGTTAATTCCAGATAATACGAATCAGCCATATGACATGAAGGTCTTGATTCAAGCCCTTGTCGATGAGGGAGAATTCCTAGAAGTTCATGCACTATATGCGCCAAATATTGTTGTTGGCTTTGCTCGCATTGAGGGTGAATCGATTGGAATAATTGCTAATCAGCCATCCCAATTAGCTGGAACTTTGGATATTAATTCAAGTGAAAAAGCTGCACGTTTCTTGCGATTCTGCGATGCTTTCAATATCCCAATTCTTACATTAGTTGATGTGCCGGGATTCTTACCGGGCACTGAACAGGAGTGGGATGGAATTATCCGCCGTGGAGCAAAGCTGCTGTATGCATATGCCGAAGCTTCAGTTCCGCTCGTTACATTAATAACTCGCAAAGCCTATGGCGGTGCATTTATCGTTATGGGTTCAAAATACCTGGGAAGTGACATTAACTTTGCATGGCCAACGGCGGAAATCGCTGTTATGGGTGCACAAGGTGCTGTAAATATTCTCTACCGTAAGGATCTTGCCGAAGCTGCAGATCCGGTCAGTAAGCGCACCGAATTAGTAAATGACTACAACGAATCACTAGCAAATCCATATTTGGCCGCCGAACGAGGAACTATAGATACAGTCATTGAACCTAACCAATCACGTGCATACATCACTAAGGCCTTTAGGACGCTAAGAACCAAGCGCGATACTTTGCCAGCCCGCAAGCATGGAAATATTCCACTGTAATGAATTTTATTATTACAAAGGGTCAGCCAACGGCGCAGGAGCTTGTTGCGATTAATGCGGCTATGGCTCAACACAAACGTGAAGAACTAGAGCCTGTGATACGTCGCAGCGCTTTTGGACTTCCACAATTGCGCAAACCTTTTAACAACAACTTTCGCTTCGGCGCTAGATCGAACTGAGTTCTCATGCCAATGATAGTCCTTGCTTCCGCGTCGGCTTCGCGTAGACGCCTACTGGAATCTGCGGGTTTGTCACCAATAATCATGATTAGCCATGTAGACGAAGAGACTGATTTTTTTAATTCGCTTCTTCCTGCAGACATGGTTATCGCTCTGGCAATTACTAAAGCTCACACTATCCGTGAACAGATAGATTTCCCTGCGATCATCATTGGCTGTGATTCAACCTTTGAATTTGAAGGACTCTCACTTGGTAAACCAGGTACTCCAGAGGTTGCTTTTGAGCGCGCTAAAAGAGTTCAAGGAAATTCCGGATTGCTTCATACAGGGCACTGCATTATTGATACAACAAAGGATCGCGAGATTTCGAGTATCGTTACAACGAAAGTTACTTTTGATGAAATGAGTGATGAGGAGATCCACGATTACGTCGCAAGTGGAGAGCCCCTGCATGTCGCCGGCGGCTTCACGCTTGATGGATTTAGCTCCCCTTTCATCCCTTTAATTGAGGGTGATTACACCAATGTTGTGGGTATTTCGATGCCATTTATCCGAAAGGCCTTTGGACAGCTTGGATATTCATGGCCAGAGGTTAAGGTGATGCAATGAAACGCGTACTAATAGCAAACCGTGGTGAAATTGCCGTCCGCGTAATACGTGCCTGTAAAGACCATGGTCTCGAGAGCGTTGCTGTTTATTCGGATGAAGACCGTGCCTCTATCCATGCGGGTATGGCCGACGCGGCATATTCACTCACGGGTACGACTGCTACACAAACCTATTTGAATATTGAAAAGCTAATTGCCGTAGCCCTTGAGTCCGGTGCCGACGCCGTTCATCCTGGCTATGGCTTTTTGTCTGAGAATGCCAACTTTGCAGAAGCGGTAATCAATGCCGGTTTAATTTGGATTGGACCACCACCTAGTGCAATTCGCGCCTTAGGAGACAAGGTTTCTGCTCGAAAGATTGCAGCCAAGGCGGGTGCACCATTAGTTGCAGGTACCAAAGATCCAGTTGCAGGTCATGAAGAGATCACGGCCTTCGCACAAGAACATGGCCTGCCTGTAGCAATCAAGGCCGCACATGGCGGCGGCGGACGTGGATTAAAAGTAGCTCACACAATGGAGGAAATCCCCGAGCTATTTGCCTCAGCCGTGCGTGAAGCCATCAGTGGCTTTGGTCGCGGAGAATGCTTTGTCGAGCGCTACTTAGAAAAGCCGCGCCACGTTGAAACGCAGGTTTTAGTAGATCAATTTGGCCATGCAGTTGTTGTTAGTACTCGCGACTGTTCATTACAACGCCGTCATCAAAAACTTGTGGAAGAGGCTCCGGCTCCATTCTTAACCGATGCTCAAAACGATGAGTTATACCGTTCAAGCAAGGCAATTATGAAAGAGGCGGGATATATCGGCGCAGGAACCTGCGAATTCCTGATTGGTCTAGATGGCACGATTTCATTTCTTGAAGTAAATACAAGACTTCAAGTTGAGCACCCTGTAAGTGAAGAAATTACCGGTATAGATTTAGTGCGCGAGCAGTTTCGAATTGCAATGGGTGAAGCGCTGGGATTTGATGATCCAGTTATTCGTGGCCACTCGATTGAATTTAGAATCAATGGCGAGGATCCAGGGCGTTCATTTCTGCCAGCACCTGGTCATATAAAGCAGTGGATACTTCCAACTGGCCCGGGTGTGCGTGTGGATGCTGGCTTCAAAAATGGCGACACTATAGGCGGCAACTTTGATTCACTTCTTGCTAAATTGATCGTCACTGGTGCAACGCGAGAGCAGGCGATCGAACGTGCACGTCGAGCGCTAGCAGAATTCACAATCGACGGTTTAGCAACGGCTCTGCCCTTTCACCGTGCCATTGTTGAAGATCCTGCATTCACCGAGAGTTTCAAGGTTTACACGAGCTACATTGAGAATGAGTTTGTAAATGCTATTCCTGTATACACCGCGACTGCCCAACCACTTGAGAGCCACATGGCACCTGAGCATTTGATAACTGAAGTAAACGGGAAGCGCTTCGAAATACTGGTTCATGCACCAAAGCCTTTAGTTAAACGCCACCGAGCTAAGGCAAGTATGACGGGTGGATCTAACAGCACTGGGTTGACCAGTCCTATGCAGGGAACCGTTGTTAAAATCGCCGTAGAAGAGGGCGCAGCCGTTGAAGTTGGAGATTTAATCATTGTTCTTGAAGCGATGAAGATGGAGCAGCCACTTATGGCGCACAAAGCTGGGGTTATCTCAAACCTCACAGCAGTCATCGGTGCCACGGTTTCTAGTGGAACCACACTCTGTGACATTATTGACGCATGACATCGAGCGAACTTCTATATAGCGATCCACTTGCTGCGGCAGAGGCTGCGGCACAGGAAATCATCGAACGCACTGGAGCTGCATCTCATGATGTTGCCCTCGTGATGGGATCTGGTTGGGTCAGTGCCGTCGATGCCCTAGGCGCACCTGAATATGAATGTAATGCCGAGGATTTAACGGGTTTTTTGCCTCCTACCGTTGAAGGTCATTCTGGCAAAGTCCGTTCATACATCGTCCAAGCCGATGGAAAATCCTTACGCGCACTTGTATTCCTAGGCCGCACGCATCTCTATGAAGGTAAAGGTGTTGAACCGGTAGTTCATAGCGTGCGCACTGCAGTTAAAGCTGGATGTAAAGTTGTAATTTTGACTAATGCATGTGGTGCAATAAATACAAAATTCAATGTTGGACAGCCTGTTTTGATTCGCGATCACATCTCGTTGACGGCAGTCTCACCATTGTCTGGTGCAACATTTGTTGATCTGACCGATCTCTACAGTAAGCGAATCCGCGAGATCGTAAAACAGGAGGATTCAACCCTCGATGAAGGCGTCTATGTGCACTGGCGCGGGCCAACGTATGAAACTCCTGCTGAGATTCACATGATGCGCACGATGGGTGGAGATTTAGTTGGTATGTCTACGGTTCCTGAAGCAATCGCAGCACATGCACTTGGCGCAGAAGTTTTGGGAATCTCACTCGTAACCAATGCAGCTGCTGGCGTTACTGGCGAAAAACTGAATCACGAAGAGGTTATTGCCGCAGGAAAAGCCGCAGCCAATCGCATGGGGGCACTCCTCAAAGGCGTAATCCCAAAGTTATTCTAAGAACATGGAGCTACGGGCAGAAGTAGAGGCGTGGATTAGTGATGATCCAGATCCAGTTACTGCAGCCCAATTACAAAGTTGGCTCGATACAAATAATGAAATAGAACTACGAACCTCATTTTCAGGCTTTCTAGCATTTGGCACGGCGGGTTTACGAGGACCAGTGCGCCCTGGTCCATCGGGCATGAATCGCGCAGTGGTTGGGCGCACCGCCGCGGCAATTGCGGCATATATGAAGGAGCGAGATTTAACATCAGTTGTTATCGGGCGCGATGCACGCCATGGATCTGAAGCGTTCACACGTGAAAGCGCCGAGATCTTGAGTGGGGCGGGAATGCTTGTCCATGTTCTGCCTCGCCCTCTGCCAACTCCAGTCTTAGCTTTTGCAACCAATGAACTTCAATGCGATGTTGGAATCATGGTCACCGCAAGCCATAATCCCCCACAAGATAATGGCTACAAAGTCTATTTAGGTGGCACCGTCGATGGAATTCACTATCGCGGATCACAAATAGTTTCTCCGACCGATGAATCAATTGCCGCACATATTGAGGCGATAACTCAACTTGCAAACTACCCTCGTGGTCAGAACTGGAGCATTGTTCATGAAGAGATTATTAATAAATATGTAAAAACTACGGCCGCGATTGCTAAACGGCCAGGTAGTTTAAAGATCGTCTATACAGCGATGCATGGAGTTGGCACTGAGACTCTCCTGCGCGTCTTTCATGCCGCGGGTTTTACCTCGCCAATTTTGGTCGATTCTCAGACACAGCCCGATCCTGATTTTCCGACCGTTGCATTTCCTAATCCTGAAGAGCCTGGGGCTATCGATTTGGCGCTTGAGACTGCGCGGGCATTTGATGCAGATTTAGTTATCGCAAATGATCCCGATGCCGATAGGTGTGCAACTGCCGTTAAAGATAGTGCAACTGGATGGCGAATGTTACGCGGTGACGAGTTAGGCGCTATTTTCGGCGAAATTATCGCCCGTAACTCAAGTAAAGGAATTCTCGCAAATTCAATTGTCTCATCTACGATTCTGAGCAAGATTGCCGCCCATTACAATTTAGAGTTTAAGCAAACGCTCACTGGATTTAAGTGGCTGGCAAAGATTGATGGACTTACCTTTGGATATGAAGAGGCAATTGGTTATGCAGTTGATGCAATCACAGTCAACGATAAAGATGGAATCTCTGCCGCAATTAAACTGGCTCAAATCGCTACCGATCTGGCAGTTGAAAATAAAACTCTATTGAATTTACTTGATGAGATTTGGGCCCGTCACGGTTTTCATGCAACTGAGCAGATTTCAATCCGATTAACCGATGTATCTCAAGTTCACCAGATCATGGACCGGCTGAGGAAGAATCAACCAGTTGAGATTGCAGGTCATGTCGTTACATCTATCGATGATTTATCTACCCCTACCGATGGTTTGCCACCTACCGATGGTTTGCGCATCTGGCTCGATGGCACAATTCGAATCATTATTCGACCAAGCGGGACCGAAGCAAAGATGAAGTGTTACATTGAGGTTATTGAAAAAGATTCGGCGCACGCACAAATCATTCTCGACCAATTACGAGCACCATTGAAGGAACTACTATCGTGAGTTTTTACGGCTTGGTTGATGGCTCTGACTCCTCCCTCAGGAAGTATCTCGGAGCTCTCTCTGGCGTAGATCAAGTCGGCGCCGATGCACGCGCTGCAATGCTGGCAACGCGAAGTATTAAAACCAGTTCAAAGCGGTGGGCGATAGATACCGCAATTTCTATGGTGGATTTAACAACCCTGGAAGGTGCCGATACACCGGGGAAAGTTCAGGCGCTCTGCACTAAGGCCGTTCGTCCAGATCCAACTAACTCATCAGTGCCAAGCGTTGGTGCAGTCTGTGTCTATAACGACATGGTTGCAGTTGCGCGCAAGCACTTAGATTTAGTCGGTGGAGCCCATGTAGGCCTAGCTGCAGTTTCAACGGCCTTTCCATCTGGTCGTGCATCTATGCCAGTGAAAATTCAAGATACACAAGATGCCCTCGATGCCGGAGCATCTGAGATTGATATGGTCATTGATCGTGGAGCTTTTTTAAGCGGCAATTACATTGATGTCTTCAACGAGATTGTGCAGATTCGAGAGCTATGTGGAACCAAGGCCCACCTAAAAGTTATCTTTGAAACCGGCGAGCTAACAACATATGACAATGTGCGAAAGGCCTCCTTTCTGGCCATGGCCGCAGGCGCCGATTTTATTAAGACTTCAACGGGCAAGATTGCCCCTGCTGCGACGCCGCCAGTGGTCCTAGTAATGCTGGAAGCCGTGCGAGATTTTTACTCGATGACACAGGTGCGAATTGGTGTTAAACCGGCAGGCGGAATCAGAAATACAAAAGATGCCATTAAGCAGTTAGTGCTTGTCAATGAAGTTGCCGGTCCCGAGTGGCTCACACCATCACTCTTTCGCATCGGAGCAAGCGCCTTGCTCAATGATTTATTAATGCAACGCATGAAAATGGACGATGGCTACTACGCTAGTCCTGCCTACGTAACGATCGATTAATGGAGACCCACTGTGAGCTTTAACTACGAACCAGCACCTGAATCACGGGCCGTCGTCTCAATTAAACCCAAATACGGTCACTTCATCGGAGGAAAGTTCGTTGCAGGTAGCAAGCATTTCCCAACAATTAATCCAGCCACCGAAGAGATCTTAAGTCAGATTTCATTAGCTGGTAAGGCCGAAGTTGACGCTGCCGTGAAGGCTGCGCGTAAGGCCTATACAACCACTTGGTCAAAGATGAGTGGTAAAGAGCGCGGTAAGTACCTCTTTCGCATCGCCCGCATCATGCAAGAGCGCGCCCGTGAATTTGCTGTTTTAGAAACACTCGATAACGGTAAGCCAATTCGCGAGTCCCGCGATGTTGATGTTCCGCTTGCCGCAGCGCATTTTTTCTACCACGCAGGGTGGGCCGATAAACTCGAATTTGCAGGTCTTGGTACTTCTACCAAACCACATGGCGTCGCAGGCCAAATCATTCCATGGAACTTTCCGCTATTAATGCTGGCATGGAAAGTGGCACCAGCACTTGCCGCCGGCAATACAGTTGTTCTAAAGCCAGCTGAGAGTACTTCGCTAACCGCGCTTTTATTTGCCGAAGTCTGCCAACAGGCCGAACTGCCTGCAGGAGTTGTCAATATCGTAACTGGTGATGGTTCAACTGGAGCACTGATCGTTAATCACCCAGGAATCGACAAGATCGCATTTACTGGCTCTACTGAAGTCGGCAAGATAATCGCACGTGCAGTTGCACCAACTCACAAGAGTGTGACTCTTGAACTTGGTGGTAAAGCGGCCAATATCGTCTTTGAAGATGCAGCGATTGATGAGGCCGTCGAGGGAATCGTAAATGGCATCTTCTTTAATCAGGGCCATGTCTGTTGCGCAGGTTCACGGTTAATCTTGCAGGAGAGCGTGGCTGAAGAGGTTCTTACAAAACTTAAAAAACGAATGGCTAAGATTCGAGTCGGTGATCCAATGGATAAGAACACTGACTTAGGCGCAATCAATAGCAAAGAGCAGCTGCTTAAAATCCGCGAACTCTCAGCCACCGGCGATAGCGAAGGTGCCGAACGTTGGAGCGCGCCATGTGATCTTCCAGCGAAGGGTTTTTGGTTCCCACCTACGATTTTCACTGGTGTAACACAATCACACCGAATCGCGCGCGAAGAGATTTTTGGTCCAGTGCTATCGGTCCTTACATTCAGGACACCACAAGAGGCCATAGATAAAGCTAATAACACTCCCTTTGGGCTTTCTGCAGGCATTTGGAGTGAAAAAGGTTCAAAGGTTTTATGGGCTTCTCAACAATTGCGTGCAGGAGTTATCTGGGCCAATACATTTAACAAGTTTGATCCGACGTCGCCATTTGGTGGGTACAAAGAGTCGGGCTGGGGTCGCGAGGGTGGACGTCATGGCTTAAGCGCATATTTGAAGGGGGTCGGCCATGAGTAACCGTATCGATGTCAAGAAGACGTATAAGTTATTTATCAACGGCGCCTTCCCCCGCACTGAATCTGGACGCACTTATGAAATCAAGAATCCTAAGGGCGTATTCATTGCAAATCCATGTTTAGCATCACGTAAAGATTTAAAAGACGCCGTTGTCGCCGCGCGAGCAGCACAATCTGGGTGGAACAAAGCTACTGCTTACAACAAGGGTCAGATTCTTTATCGAATCGCAGAGATGCTCGAAGGTCGTCGCTCTCAATTTGTAGATGAGATTATCGCTGTAACAGGTGCAACAAAGGTAAAAGCTGAGAAGGAAGTTACTGATTCAGTTGATCGCTTGGTTTGGTATGCCGGTTGGACCGACAAACTTGCCTCCTTGTCTGGTGCACTGAACCCAGTTGCTGGCCCTTATTACAACTTCACGGCTCCAGAGAGCATGGGCGTCATTGCAGCCATCGCACCTGAAACTCCATCACTACTTGGCCTCATAGATGCAATCGCACCAATTATTGTTGGCGGAAATACAGTTGTCGTTTTGGCAAGTACTAAAGCACCGTTATCGGCCATGAGCTTTGCTGAAGTAGTTGCAACTAGTGATGTTCCTGCAGGCGTCATCAACATTTTGACTGGTAAAAAAGATGAGATTGCTCCATGGATGGCATCTCACATGGATATCGATGGCTTTGATATCTCAGGTCTTGCTCCTAAAGCCCATGGCGCAATTCGTGTAGCGGGAGCTGAAAATCTCAAGCGAATCTACAGTTTTAAATCCGCCGACCCTGGTCGGATCCTTGCTTTTCTAGAAAACAAAACTGTCTGGCATCCAATAGGTCTTTAAACAAAAAGTGGAAATAACTTCTTACGAGAATTGGGCGTAAAAAGTGAGATTACCAAATGGTGAGAGTGCAAGATAACTAGCCGTGATCCTCGTGCCACCAGTGCGGGCACTGAACCAGCCTCTAAATACTTTCCCAGGCTTAACTGCATCTGTTGGAAGAGTCGTGATGTTTTGGCCAACGGTATACATAGAAGCTCCCCCAACGCCGCCACTCTTACCTCCGTTTGTATTCTTGTCCCATGTAACTTTGAAAGTTTTAGGTAACCACGAAGCGGTAAGAATTAGATCTGAATTGCCCATTGTGTAAGTAACACTCGCGCTTACAATTCGTGTACCGTCGAACCAGCCATTAAATGTATAGCCAACTTTTGAAAGTTCCTTGCTGGTTGCTAACTTGAAACTTACCCCCGAAGCTTGTGGGAGTTGCGTCGGAATAAATCGTGAATTTTCATATTTTCCACCATCCAAAAAGTAAGTGACGGTATGCGTGAGTGAAACATAGGCATAGGTGGTGTAATCGATAGTAGTGCCATAGAACTGATCCCCTGTTAAGGATTGGCTTGCAATCTTGCCATTGTTAGATGCTGTGGCACCGGCTGATGTTGTTCCCGTTGATGTTCCTAATGTGAAGTTAGGAGAAAGAGTTGATGTTGCAGAGGCAACTGTTAAATCAACAATTGTTGGAACAATGCCATGAGGCGTATCTACTTGAAGTGTGAAAGTTGCACTGGAATAGCCAATCTTCGTTCCGGCTACGTCCAAAGCTCCAGCTGAATCGACCCAGCGTTCAGCCGTAAGTGTGTATGCCGAGCTGGATTGTCCTGTAGCTGGAGTTCCAGAAATAACTCCTGTTGACGAATCTAGAGAGAGATTTGCAGGAAGCGCTGGAGATATCGTGTACTTGTTTGCGCCACAACCCGAGTTTGATGTTGCTGTAGATGTAATTGCCGTTCCAGCCGTTACGGTCTGCGTGCCGCCTGCTGAGAAAGTTATCGATGGATCAGGTGAAAATTGATATGCCGTACCAGAAGCAAATACATTGCCCATGCTAAAAATAGTTTCCGTGTCGGTATCGCGAGTTACAGAACTTACAACCCATGATGAATGAGCATTCTTTGCTGGATCTGCATTATTTCCATCTACGGCACACCAACCTGGAACTATATCTATTCCGGAATGAAGCGAACCACCAAAATAGGACCAAACATGATCGGAAGCCACATTATTATTATTAAACATAGTGCGAACTATCGGATGCGACAACGATTCCCAATTAGCGGTTAGAACTATATTTGACGCGCCAACCGTGTAAGTCGTTCTAGTTCGATACGTAAGAACACCGTAAACAGCTCCATTATTTGCCCCATTATCGGTCCAGCCCATGAATTGGTATCCAATGCGAGATGGATTAGCTGCAACTTCAAAGGTGCTTCCTTGTGCAACAGGATCTTGAGTCGGAGCCGAAGGTGCTCCTGCATAATTCAGGTCATAAGAAATTAATGGGGATTGCGAAATTGAGATGTTATCGATACTAACCCCACCGCTGAATGGCCATCCATTGCGATCATCACCACCAATTGAAATCTCATTATCAGCGGGTAGAGTAGTAGAAATGCTTTGAATCAATACATCATTGACATAATAAGAAGATGAAGACTTATTAATTTCCAATTTTACTGTGTACCAAGTATTGAGCAGCCAATCACCGCCAGTAACTCCTGCAGCTCCCGTTCCGGTAATTCCACCACTTATCCCAGGCCAGTATCCGTCCACGTGTGCGTGATTGGTCGTTAAACCTAGGTTTTGGGAAAGGGCCGTTCCCGAAGTTAAATTTCCAGACGGTCCGATGTACAAATCATTGGTACTTCCGTTAGCTGTATTTCCAGGACCAGTTCCCCAAAAAAGAGAGATGTAATCGGTATTGTCACTAAAACTTACATCAAATGTAATCGTGGTTCCTTCAAAATCGGCACCTGTTGTGCCCCATGTTTTCCACATCACCTGATTCTTAAGAAAATTAAAACTTGGAGCCGGATTGCCAGTGGCGCTATCAAGAATTGCCGAATTCCAATCTCCCGCTGTGCTTGCATCATATGTTGTTGGTGCAGCTACGGCGGATTGGGGGGCAAGAATGAGAGGACATAAACCCACTAATAAAGTCGTGACCACAAGATTGTTGATCTTTTTTCGCCAAAAGATTGCCATGGGTTTGCCTCTCAGATTTTGAATATAAGAATAGCATTCTTTTATAAAGATGCTACTCTCTTATTCTGGTAACTTTCCGATATCGGGAGCTCCTTCATATTTCGACTAATCGAGGTCTAAACTGTGCTTATGGCAACACGCAGAAAGCCCGCAGATGAAAATCATGGACGCAAAAGCGCTTATGTGGCGCGAAATCGGGCCAGCCTCCTGCGTGCCAGCCAGCTGCTGCTAGCTGAAGTTGGCCCTGATGCCACAATCGATCAATTTGCCGAAGCGGCCGAAATTGCAGTCAGCACCATCTATAAGCATTTTGAAAACAAAGAGTTGCTCATTACCGCAGCCTTCGTGGAAGCTTTTAGGGATTGGGAGCTTTGGGCGGATCAATTTCTTCATGAGAGCGAAGATCCACTCGAAGAGTTGGTCATGCCGATGCGCTTATTCATGAGACTTAAGAAAACGCACCCACTGTATGCAGCGATGATTGCTCGAAATATCACCGATGCCCCAAAGTACTTCCCTGGAACTGAAGAAGGCCTTGTCTTACATATTGGCGAGCTCACAAAGGCAAAGATTCTCACTATCGATAATTCAGCTATCCGAATTCGAAGTATCTCTGCATGCATACTGGCCGGACTGGCAGATCAGATTATGAATCCAAAAGCAAAAGAGTCAGATGCTGATGCATCGATTGAAATTATATTAGGAATTTTGGGAGTCAGTGCTACAAAGGCCAAGAAATTGGCCTACTCACCATTGCCTCAATTATCTGTCTAGAACTTCTTTACTTTTTTTTAGAACTCTTTATCTATTGTTGTAAACCACAAGTTCTCCACCGCAGCAACATCTAAATCCAAAGTCACACGTACCGAAGCTGCATCAGATAAATCATTAGGTTCCAGAGCTTTTAAAAATGGTGCCCTGCGATCGCAAATAGTTTGACCTCGAGCTGGTCCTTGCGAAGTATCGACAACAACATCAAAGATTTCGGTAGTAAATAATTCGGGCCGAATTGCACTGGCTACAGCGCCGTAATCACCCAGAGTTATAGGCGAAACATGTAAGCGCTCGATGAATGCTTCAATCAAGGTGGCAGCAAATTGTGCGGCAGGATCAGATGATTTCTTTAATTTTGCAGCATCTTCACTACTGGCACCTGGACGCATAAAGACATCAAGGCCATACATGGTGATCGGAATTCCACTTTGGAAAACTATTGCTGCTGCTTCTGGGTCATGCCACACATTGAATTCAGCTGCGGCAGTTGCATTTCCTGCAGATGCTGAGCCACCCATTAAAACAATTCGATGCAACTTCTTGGCAGTTTCAGGAAATGCTCGTAAGAATAAAGCGATATTTGTCAGCGGCGCCATTGGCACCAATGTGACTGGTTCTGGAGATTGTTCAATTAAATCTCGTAGAAGTTCAACTGCAGTGCGCGGATCTACTTTTCGTGATGATGGAGCAATACCTAAATCACCCATGCCATCGGCGCCATGTACGTATTCGGCATATTCAGATTTGCCAAGCAATGGGCGAACTGCGCCGCGGGCTACTGGAATATCGCCGGCACCTGCTGCATCTAAGACTTTCAAAGTATTTGCGATGACCTGATCCACATTTGTATTTCCATCAACGCAAGTAATTCCTAATAAATTGATTTCGGGGTGGCGGGCTGCAAAGAGAACGGCAAATGCATCATCGACACCGGTATCAACATCAAGAATCATTGAAGTTTTTTTCATAACCGCTAGCCTAGCGCTATGAGCAAAGCAGTCATAGCAGTGGTCGGAAGTGCCATGATCGATTTAACTGCCTATGCCAAAACTATTCCGGCACCGGGGCAAACCCTTGAGGGTGATTTATTCACAACTGGTTTTGGCGGAAAAGGAGCCAATCAGGCTGTAATTGCCGCACATTGCGGGGCTCACGTGCACTTCATTGGAAAAGTTGGCGATGATCTTTTTGGCCAATCTATTGAAAAGAACTTCAAGAATTTGGGTATAGACGCAAATTATCTTGAGCGAAGCAGCGTTCCTAATGGAGTCGCCCACATTTGGGTTGATGGCAATGGTGAAAATCGAATAATAATTATTCCGGGGGCAAATCACGAGATTGATAGTGAGAAAGCTACTGCGGGCATCAACGCTATTGAAGGTCTGTCAGTTGTCGTTGCCCAATGTGAAATCAAACAAGAAGTAACTCTGGCCGCATTTGCTGCAGCAAAGAAGCGTGGATGTACAACGATTCTAAATCCCGCACCTTTCCAACCATTAAGCGCCGAACTGCTTGCGTTGACCGATTGGATAATTCCCAATGAAACTGAGTTTGAGCAACTTCATGGCGCCCTACCAACTAGTGACCAAGTCCTTCAGAGTTTTCGCCCAGGAAAAAATTCCATTGTCACATTAGGTGCCCAAGGCGCAGTACTTGTGGCCGACGATGGGTCCATTACTCGTGTTGCAGCACCAACAGTTATCGCTGTTGATTCAACTGGTGCCGGCGATGCTTTTGTTGGAACTTTTGCATTCGGGCTGGCATCAGGCTTGAATGCGATTGAAGCCATGAAGTTAGGAATTAAAGTTGCATCAATAAGTGTGACCCGCAAAGGTGCACAATCTTCTTATCCTTCTCAGGCCGAGATCTCAACGCTTTCGTAACCGCGCAAAACAAAAGTTGGTCGTCGCACAGGCTCACTTGAAAGTTGCATGCCTGGATATTTTTCCCACAGCGCCGGTAATGAGACTCCCATTTCCAGTCGTGCAAGTGGTGCGCCTAGGCAAAAATGGATTCCAGCTCCAAAACCAATATGTGGATTTGGGTCGCGCGTTAAATCCATTTCATCTGCGCGATCAAAAACATTTTCATCGCGATTTCCCGCACCAATTAACGCTGCAATCTTTTGCCCCTTGGCAATCTGCACGCCACCTAGTTCAGTATCTGCCGTGGCCGTACGCTCAAAAAGATGAAGTGGAGCATCAAAGCGCATAAATTCTTCAAGGGCGGTATTGGTGATGGCGCGAGGCTTATCGCGCAGCAGGGCCGATTGATCTGGGCGCTGCAAGGCAGCAACCATTCCATTACCAAAAGCGTTCACACTTGCTTCGTGGCCAGCATTTAGCAAAAGAACACACGTGGCAACTAACTCATGTGAATTAAGTTTTTCACCGTTTTCTTCCACCATTGCTAAATCAGTGATCAAATCCTGGCCGGGATTAGATTTGCGGTGCTCGGCCAAATCACGAACGTACTGTGCAAATTCGCCAGCTGCTTGCTTTGCTTCTGCTTGATAGTGCAGGGATGGGTTGACTTCGTACATCTTCACAATTGCTTGTGACCATGGACGCAATAAATGTTCGTCTGATTCTGGAAAACCCAGTAAATCTGCAATGATCTTTACAGGAAGTGGTTCGGCATAATCTGCAATCAAATCAAAGTTAGACCCTGATTTAACTTTTTCATCGATAGCATCGAGTAGTTCTAGAGTAATTCGCTCAATCGCTGGACGCATACCCTCGATTTTGCTGCGATTAAATGCCTTTGCTACCAGTGAGCGCAAACGGGTGTGCTTAGGTGGTTCGCTATCTAAAATGGAATCTGAATGCAGCCAATTAAATGTCTCCCATTCAAACTCTGGACTCTTGTCAGTAAAGATGCGGCCAAGGGATTTATTACGAAATACGTCATTGGCATCGCTGTGGCGGGCAGCTAAAAAGATCTGCATTTCTTCATGCCAAAGCGGTTTTCCATGCTGGCGTAGTTCTTTTAACTGCTGATAAGGATCTGCAATGAAATCTGGGTCGTTAAAATCAATCATTACTCTGCAGAGATTTTCGCATAGCCAGGCTTAATAATATTTTCAATTATTTTAAGCCGATCTGGATAAGGGATAAAGGCGCTTTTCATTGCATTAATCGTCACCCGTTGTAATTCAGCGAAATCCCAATTAAATGCCTTGACTGCCTCTTGCATCTCAAATGACATGGATGTCTGGCTCATTAAGCGGTTATCGGTATTGAGTGTGACTCTAAAACGCAAGCGGGCTAGCGCGCCAATGGGGTGTTCGGCATAGCTTTTTGCAGCCCCTGTTTGCAAATTAGATGTTGGGCAGAGTTCTAATGGAATTCGGCGATCGCGAACATAGGAAGCCAATTGACCAAGAACGGGCTCAGGACCAGAAAAATCTATGTCGTCGATGATGCGAACGCCATGACCCAAACGCTCGGCCCCGCACAATTGAATCGCTTCCCAGATGGAAGGTAATCCATATGCCTCGCCTGCGTGAATTGTAAAATGCGCATCTTCTTTACGTAGGTAATCAAAGGTTTCTTTTTGATCACTTGGTGGAAAACCATCTTCAGGACCAGCGATGTCAAAACCAACGACGCCTTGGTGACGATACTTAACAACTAATTCAGCAACTTCTTGGGAAAGTTTATTTTGGCGCATTCCGCATAAAAGAGAATAAACCTGGATAGAAAAACCCTCTTCTTTAGCTAACGCCATTCCTTGCTTGTAACCTTCAATAGTTGCTTCAACAACATCGGCCATGGTTAGGCCCTTTTCAGTAAAGAGCTCTGGGGCTCCACGAACTTCGGCGTAGACCACACCATCACGTGCAAGATCTAACGCGCATTCACGGGCCACTCGAATAATATCCTCGCGGCGCTGCATCACAGCAATTGTGTGAGAAAAAGTCTCAAGGTAGCGAACTAAAGATCCAGAATCACATGATTCGCGAAACCATGTACCAAGTTCGCTGGCATCATGGGTTGGAAGTGCGGTGTAACCAATCTCGGCCGCGATATCAATAATTGTTTGAGGGCGTAGGCCGCCATCAAGATGATCATGCAGAAGCACTTTTGGTACGCGCTTGATCTGTGCGGCAGTTGGCTTATGTGTAAGGCTCACTTCAATGCTCTCAATCAGTAATTCGTTCAACTACAAGTGGCAATCTATCTATTTTCCCATTCTTTGCTAAATCACCAATGACTACAGAGTCGTTAAGAGATTCTTGGGCACGGGCAAAAGCTGCAGGAGTATCGGTATGCAATGTATAAAGCGGTGCCCCGGCTGCGATGAAATCCCCTGGTTTAGCGTGTATTTCAATGCCGGCGCCAGCCTGTACCGCTTCTCCTTGGCGCGAACGGCCAGCGCCTAAACGCCAAGCGGCCATTCCAACTTTCATCGCATCCATGGACAGAATTGTTCCGGCAGCAGGTGCCGTGACAATGAGGTTTTCTTTAGCAACAGGAAGTTTTGCATCAGGATCTCCGCCTTGTGCGCTAATCATTTGGCGCCACACATCCATAGCTTTTCCATTTTTTAGCGCATCAGCTGGATCAATATTGGTGATGCCAACAATTTCTAACATTTCACGGGCAAGTAGAACAGTTAAATCAACAATATCTGATGGTCCACCACCTGCAAGGACTTCTACTGATTCGCGCACTTCAAGAGCATTACCTGCAGTTAATCCAAGTGGAATATCCATGGCAGTTACTAATGCAACTGTTTTAACCCCAGCACGTTTACCAAGGCCCACCATGACATGCGCTAACTCTTTAGCTTTTTCTGGATCACTCATAAAAGCACCAGCACCGGTTTTAACATCTAGAACTAATGCACTAGTTCCTTCAGCGATTTTCTTGCTCATGATTGATGAGGCAATCAACGGGATAGCTTCAACTGTTGCTGTTACATCGCGCAGTGCATACAACTTTTTATCTGCTGGGGCTAAGCCAGCGCCGGCTGCGCAAATCACTGCGCCGCAATCTTGCAAAACCTTAAGCATCTCCTCATTTGACAGTGATGCACGCCAACCTGGAATTGACTCCAACTTATCTAGCGTTCCACCGGTATGTCCAAGTCCGCGGCCCGATAATTGAGGAACAGCTGCGCCACATGCGGCAACAAGGGGCGCCAGCGGCAAAGTAATTTTGTCGCCGACTCCCCCAGTTGAATGTTTATCAACGGTTGGTCGTGACAATGCAGCCCAGTTCATTCGTTCGCCGCTATTGATCATGGCATCTGTCCACCGTGAAATTTCGCGTGATTCCATTCCGTTGAGCAAAATTGCCATCAGTAATGCAGACATTTGTTCATCAGCAACTACACCGCGGGTATAAGCATCGATAACCCAATCGATCTGCAGATCGGTTAATGAGTGATGATCACGCTTTGCTGCAATAACTTCAGCGGCTGAAAAGGCCTCTACTTGCGACATTTAACGCTCATTACGGTCTAAATCATCTGGACCAAAGGCCCAAGGCAACATCGCTGCCATCGTCTGTGGGCCCTCATCGGTCATTAAGAGCGCGTTGGATCCGCCATGCTCAAAGAGAAGTTGGCGGCAGCGCCCACATGGTGCCAACGAGTTTCCCTGTCCATCGACACACGAGATAGCAATAAGGCGTCCACCACCTGTTGCAATGAGGTTGGAAACTAATCCGCATTCTGCACATAGGCCAAGTCCATAACTTGCATTTTCAACGTTGCAACCAGAAACAATGCGACCATCGTCAACTAATGCGGCAACACCGACTGGAAACTTTGAGTATGGGGCATATGCGGTTTTCATTGCCACTACTGCGGCGCTGTGGAGCTGCTCCCAGTTAATCTCACTCATCGCATTCCACCGCGACGATATGGAATTCCATCGGCAGCAGGCATCCGCAATCGCTGGGATGCAAGTGACATAACAAGAATTGTGGTTATGTATGGAGTCATAGTTACTAACTGACCCGGTAGTTCATCAACTGCCAAGAAATACCAGAGTGATAATCCAGCAAATGCCAGAGTCAGCACCGCTTTAAGGATTTTACCCTTTCGGAAATCACGGATAACAAGAACAACTAAAATCAAAACAATTAATAGAATTAAGGCGTGGATCGAGGCTGAGTCACGAAGCTGGAGTGCATCGGCAAAACCAAATAAGCCGGCACCCATCAAAATTCCTCCTGGGCGATAATTGCCAAAGAGAAGTGCGGCAAGGCCGATGTATCCACGACCTGCGACTTGGTTCTCTTGATAATGGTTTGCTGCAACGATTGCTAAGAAACCACCACCAAGGCCAGCAAGTCCTCCTGAGATTAATACTCCTGCATATTTCATGGCATAGACATTGACACCAAGTGATTCAGCGGCAATAGGTGCTTCTCCTGCGCTTCGAAGACGAAGACCAAAGGCGGTCTTCCAAAGAATAAATACCGAGAGCGGGACAAAGACAATGGCGATCATCGTTACATACGAGAGATCCCCAGTGACGCCACGTAAAACAGCGGCGATATCGGAGATGAAAAACCAGTGTTTTTCAGCGAGCAAATTCAATAGATCTGGGCTCTTCCACCCAAAATAGGTTCCACCCGATAAGACAGGTAGTCCATTAGTTCCAATCGAATTAACATCAGGTGATTGTGAAGGGCCAAGCCATGCCCCACTCTTATAAAGAATCGTCGATAAGTAACGAACTAAACCGGCGGCGATAATATTTATTGCAACTCCTGATACAACGTGGTCTACACCAAAGGTGATCGTTGCAATCGCATGCAAAAGTGCACCCGTAGCACCGAAAATGATCGCCGCTATGAGGCCAATCCATGGGCCATGCTTTGTACCGATCATTCCACCGGCCCACGCGCCCATAATCATCATTCCTTCAAGGCCGATGTTGACCACTCCTGAGCGTTCGGAAAATAGACCACCTAGTCCAGCAAGTGCAATTGGTACAGATAAGAGGAGGGCTGCTGAAGCCGTACCTACCGAGGTTAAATCGGAGGCGCCTGTAATTAGGCGAACAATTGAAAGTACAAAGATAAGCAAGGTTGCGTATTGAAGCGTCTTGAGTGGTTTGTTTTTCATGCTTGGACCGCCTTTGCAAGCTCTTTGCTTTGCAGCGTTATCTTGTATCTGCGGACAACTTCGTAAGCGATAACCGATGACAAGAGAATTGAACCCTGCATGATGACGTAGGTTTCAGGTGCGATATCGATAAGTTCGAGAGATCGCGAACTTACCTCTAGAAAACCAAAAAGCAGAGAACTTATCGCCATACCCACTGGATTGTTTCTGCCAAGGAGCGCAACGGCGATTGCAGAGAAACCGATTCCCGTTCGAAATCCCATATTAAATGCATATGTATCGCCTAAAACTGCAGGTAGGCCAGCAAGGCCAGCCACGGCACCGGATACTGCAAGTGCTACAAAAGTCATCCGCCTTGAGTTAACTCCACTTACACGTGCTGCAATGGGGTTAGAGCCAGATGCCCGAAGTTCAAATCCAAAACGCGTGCGGTTTATTACAAACCAAAAAGCTATACCAAGGGCTATGGCAAAGATAAACATTCCATACACACCGCCACCAGGCTGGTCCTTTATACCCACTTTGTTAAGCAAAGGCATAAGGTCCGGAATATGGCCAGAGGCTGGAAGTGTTTTAGTCGACATGTTATTTGAGTTGGTCGTCCGGTCGACGAAGTAATTTGCAAGCAGATAGGACGATAATCCACCAGCTAGAGAGTTCAACATAATAGTTGAGATAACTTCACTTACTCCGCGCTTAACCTTTAAGTAGCCAGCGATAGAGGCCCACAAGCCACCAATCGTCATCGCAATTACCATAATTATAAGAACATGAATTACGGGCGGAAGTACAAACATTGCTCCAAAGTAAGCACCGAAAATCGCACCTAAGCGGAGTTGGCCTTCGACGCCGATATTAAATAGACCTGCGCGAAAAGTGATTGCAATTGCAACGGCAGCTATGTAATACGGAGTAGCAGTATTTATCATCTGCATTAATGAGGCAGAAGTAGTTCCAAACTGCCACATTGATTTATAGACATCTACTGGTGATTTATGGGATGCAAGGACTGCAATGGATGAGATAACAATCGAAACTACTGCCGCGGCAACTGGCGCCGCAAGTGCGAGCAGAAAAGTTGAGAGTTTAAAGCCCTTCATGCTGCACCTGTCATCGCTGAACCGAGTTGTTCCGGCGTCGTCTTTGCTGGATCAAGCTCGGCAGTTACTACTCCACGCAACATCACGAGCAACCGATCCGACATTCCAATAAGCTCTTCAAGATCGGCTGAAATTAACACGATAGCCATTCCCTTTTCTCGCGCCCTGCGAAGCTCTTCCCAAATCGCACCTTGGGCGCCAACATCGACACCTCGGGTTGGGTGAGAGGCTACGAGCAATGCGGGCGCCTTACTCATTTCGCGACCAACGATAAATTTTTGTTGATTTCCTCCAGAGAGTGCAGCAGCTAAAGTCTGTGGGCCTGGGGCGCGTACGTCGAACTCTTCCATTATTACTTTAGTATCGGCGATCGTTGCTTTTTTATCTAAGATAAATCCACGCATCACTGGCTTGCCGCGCTGGTGGCCCAAAACTCGGTTCTCCCACAACGGTGACTCCATCATCATCGCCTGGCGCTGACGATCCTCTGGAATCAAACCAATTCCTAAATCTCTACGATGTGCCACGCTCAACTTGTCGATATTTCCACCTGCGAACTCAATGGCTCCTGTGTAATCGCGAAGACCCATGATTGCATCAACGAGTTCGGCCTGGCCATTACCCTCAACGCCTGCGATTCCAACGACTTCTCCAGCATGCAACTCAAATGAGATGTGCGAAATTAAGTCGCGGGCACCTTTATTTGAAATCGAGACATCTTTCAATGCAAGAGTAATCTCTTTTCTGCGTGTATCTCCATGCGTTGTTGGCTGCGGAAGTTCGCTACCAACCATAAGTTCTGCTAACTGGCGCGCTGTGACATCTTTGGATTTAACTTCCGCGACAGTTGAGCCTTGTCGAACAACAGTCACGTCATTTGCAACACGCAACACCTCGTCTAACTTATGTGAAATAAAGATAATTGCCATTCCTTCGGCCCGTAGACCTTCCAGAGCGGTAAATAAATCATCAACTTCTTGTGGGACCAGCACTGCGGTTGGCTCATCAAAGATAAGAATTCGTGCGCCACGATAGAGAACTTTGAGGATCTCAACGCGCTGTCGTTGGCCAACGCCAAGCTCTTCAACTAGAACATCTGGATCTATCTCAAGTCCATACTGGGCGGCCATCTCAACTACCTTTGCGCGCGCTGTGGCAAAGTCAATTGTTACTCCTTTTTTCGGCTCTGAACCTAAAATAATATTTTCAAGAACGGTGAAGTTATCGGCCAACATAAAGTGTTGGTGCACCATTCCGATGCTTGCATCGATGGCATCATTTGGATTTTTAAAGTGAACGGCTTTGCCATTGACTAAAATCTCGCCACTATCCGGGCGTTGCATGCCATAGAGAATCTTCATAACTGTGGATTTGCCGGCGCCATTCTCGCCAACGAGGGCGTGCACCGTACCTGTTTCTACGCTCATAGAGACATCTTTATTGGCGATGACCCCTGGGAAGCGCTTGGAGATGTGTCGCAGTTCAACAGCTACTGACACTTATTTACTCTCCTTTGAATACTTTAACCGATATTAAAAAGCGTGTGGCCCAACAAGGAGATTTAACTCCATTGCTGGGCCAAACGCCACTACCTGTAACCCTTATCTCATATAGAGAGTTAAGGCTTTGTTGGAACCTTGATCTTGCCTGACTTGATTGCTGCTGCAGCCTTGTCGATCTGGGCCTTGTACTTAGTGATGTATCCACCTGAGTACGAGACACCAACACCATCAAGTGCTAGATCATAGTGACGACCGTAGATACCAGCCTTGGCATCTAGAACATCGTTAACCGATGAACCTGCAACAGAAGTTGCAATTACGTCATAGACAGCACGGTCAACGCGCTTGATCATTGATGTAAGCATGTTCTTCTTCTCGGCAGCTGAAGCTGTTAGGTACTGATCAGAGTCAACTCCGATAGTCCAAACCTTCTTACCAGCCTTTGCAGCATCGGTTGCAGCTGCGAAGTTACCCGCACCTGATCCACCTGCAGCTGAGTAGATAACATCGACGCCCTTATCGATCATTCCCTTTGCAATCACCTTAGCTTTAGCTGGGTCATTGAAACCAGAGAAATCAGGGAACTCAGTTACATACTTAGCATCAACTGTTGCCTTCTTGTTTGTTGCCTTAACGCCGGCAACGAAGCCAGCTTCAAACTTCTGGAGCAATGAGATTCGTACTCCACCGATATAACCGATCTTTCCTGACTTTGATGCAAGAGCTGCTGCAACGCCAGCCAGGTAAGAACCCTGCTCTTCGGCGAATACGAGGCTTGCTACGTTGAGTAGATCAACGGATGCATCATCGATAATTCCAAATTGAACATTTGGGTAGTCCATAGCAACTGCCTTAAGAGGTGTTGCATAGAGATAGCCAACTGCGATGATTGGGTTATATCCAGCTGCTGCAAGCAAACGAAGCTTGCCTTCGCGCTCTGAATCTGAACCAGTAGTGACGGTTACCTCTTTAGCGGTTACGCCAAACTTCTTCTTTGCTGCATCAAGACCAGCTGCTGCAGAATCGTTGAATGACTTATCGCCACGTCCGCCGATGTCATATGCAAGGCCTACTTTTACCTTTGTTGCTGCTGTTGCTGATGGGGCAACAAGTGCAGTAACTGCAAGTGTTGTTGCCGCTGCAACTGCTACAAGACGAAATATCTTCTTCAATTTTCCTCCAAGGGGTCTTCTATGCGGCCCACATGGGTGTCATAGAAGGTTGATGTGTACTGTGAGCCTAGTCTTTAGGCCTATAGAAACTCAACACGCGGGGCAGCGTTTTGATGTTGCCGATGTAACGTTTTGGATAACTCTCAACCTGGTGTTGATAGTACTACGCGACCGTGCCGAGGTTTCGATAGGCGTTTTCAAGGGTTCCACTTGCTACCGAGCGGGCCTTTGCTGCACCTTCGTGCAGAAGATCGATTAGGTGTTTTTCATCCTCTAGTAACTCGAGGGCCTTTGCACGAATTGGGCGTAAATACTCAACAACGACCTCAGCTACAGCCGATTTGAAATCTCCATAACCCTTGCCCGCAAACTCGCCTTCAAGGGTGGCGATAGGTGTACCGGAGAGTGCACTATGGATAGTTAAAAGATTGGCAATGCCTGGCTTGTCTTTTTCATCGAAGCGGACCTCGCTACCGGCATCGGTCATTGAACTCTTAATTTTTTTAGCATTGACTTCAGGTGCATCCATAATCTCAATGACACCAGCGGCTGAACCGGATGATTTACTCATCTTGGCCGTTGGCTCTTGAAGGTCGTTTATCTTTGCGGCAGTCTTTAAAATATAGCCATCTGGAACTTTGAAAGTTTGGCCATATCGCGTATTAAAACGTCCAGCTAAATCCCGAGTCAGTTCGATGTGTTGGCGCTGATCTTCTCCGACCGGAACCAGATCGGCTTGATACAGCAAGATATCGGCAGCTTGCAACATTGGATAAGTAAATAAACCAACGCGGGCACTGTCGGCGCCACTCTTTGATGACTTATCTTTGAACTGCGTCATTCGATTGGCTTCACCGAAGCCTGCCATGCACTCCATCAACCAACCCAGTTGATTGTGTTGTGGCACTTGTGACTGTACAAAGAGTGTTGATCTATCTGGTGAGATTCCGAGTGCGATTAACTGCGCCGCCGATGCCAAGGTGCGTTTGCGCAACAAGGCCGGCTCGGTCTCAATTGTTAGCGCGTGTAAATCAACGATGGCGTAAAAAGCATCATGGCCCTCTTGCAGCGCTACCCATTGCTTGACGGCGCCTAAGTAGTTACCGAGATGGAAGGAGTCGCTAGTGGGCTGAATCCCCGATAAGACGCGCTTCATACTCATGCCGTGATTCTTTCACACATCATGCACTCCGAGAGATCAATAGCTGGCCAGCGCGCTTGCCCTCCATGGAGAGTACGGTAATTCGTAGGCCATTTAAGTTTACGACGTCATACTCTCGTGGGATTCGACCTAAATAATGCATGACAAATCCACTGGCTGTTTCATATGGACCATCGGGGATTTCTAGCCTGGTCTGCTCAATTAAATCCTCAATCGAGATTAGGCCGTCGACCTCAAAATCACCGGTGCGCGTTTGAACATTAACTTCAACCTCATGATCATCATATTCATCTCGAATATCGCCGATCAGGCACTCGACTAAATCTTCTAACGTAATGATGCCGTCGGTGCCGCCGTACTCATCTAAGACAATTGCTAGGTGTTGGCCCTGTACACGCATCTCAGTAAGTGCAGGCAGGACACCTTTAGTTCCAGGCAAAAACATAATTGAACGGACGAGTTCGACGATTTTGGTGGATTTGCTTGCAAGAGAAACATCTAGCAAATCACGAACATGTATAAAGCCAACGACCTCATCAGAAGATCCGCGAACGACGGGGTATCGCGAATGGGCCTTATCGACAGCTAAGTCAATAGCTTTGCCAACAGTTAATGATGCATCCATAAAATCAACTTCAGTGCGCGGCACCATAACCTCATGCACCTGTCGCTCGGATGCATTAAATACCTCTTCGACTATGTCGCGCTCTTCGGCAGTTAATGCAGCGTGTCCTGCTACTAAATCAAGGAGCTCCTCTTCACTCATCGCGCTCCGTGCCTCGGTTGGATCTACGCCAAATGCACGGACTACAAAATCCGTTGACTTTGACAGTAACCAAATCACAGGACGAAAAATCTTTGCAAGGATGTCGATGATTCCAGCCGATGCAAGGGAAATCTCTTCAGAGCGAAATAGGGCAAGACGTTTAGGAACTAGCTCACCAAAGACAAGTGAAAAATATGCGATAACTAGAGTCACGCCGATAATCGAAAGGGTGGTACTTGCGCCATGTGAAAATCCGCGGCCTTCAAGCCAAGGGATTACATAGCCACCAAGCTTTTCAGCTCCCAGGGCCGCCGATAAGAATCCACAGACGGTAACTCCGACTTGGGCAGCGGCTAAGAAACGGTTGGGATTTTCGGCAAGCTTTGCAACGCGAGCGCCGCGTTTTCCGCGTGTAGCTAGTTGGCGGACCTGGCTATCTCGAAGTGAGATGAGGGCGATTTCAGCGGCAACAAAGAGGGCCGCAGTTAAAATCAAAGTTGCGACTACGGCCAGATCTGCAAACAACGCACCTACCGAGTGGGATTCCATTGTGTGGCCAACTATACGGCACCCCCACAGGAGCCCATCTTTGAATCTTGGGCCTTTAGCCGTAGCCTTGCCTAGATGTCCCATCCGGGGCATCACCTTCATCCACGGATCGTCGGGCACGTACCTGCCCGGAGAAGGAGAGAAATCTCATGGCATCAGTAGTTTTCGAAGCCGCATCACGTATCTACCCAGGCACCACAGCACCTGCAGTTGATAAGTTGAATCTAACTGTCAACGATGGGGAGTTTTTGGTTTTAGTTGGCCCATCGGGCTGCGGAAAGTCAACATCACTTCGTATGTTGGCAGGATTAGAAGAGATCGACACTGGTCGAATCTTGATCGGTGATCGTGACGTAACAAACGTTGCACCAAAAGATCGCGATATTGCAATGGTCTTCCAGTCATATGCCCTGTACCCACATATGACAGTTGCTGAAAATATGGGCTTTGCATTAAAGATCGCGGGCACACCAAAAGAAGAGCGCGAGCGTCGCGTCCTTGAAGCGGCAAAGCTTCTAGACCTTGAGCCATACCTAGAGCGCAAGCCAAAGGCTCTATCTGGCGGACAACGCCAGCGCGTTGCAATGGGTCGCGCAATTGTTCGCGAACCACAGGTCTTCCTTATGGATGAGCCTCTATCAAACCTTGATGCGAAGTTGCGCGTTGCAACTCGTACACAGATCGCTGCATTGCAGCGCCGCCTTGGAATCACAACTGTTTACGTAACACACGACCAAGTTGAAGCTATGACTATGGGAGATCGCGTTGCAGTTCTCAAAGATGGTCTACTACAGCAAGTAGACACACCACGTAATCTTTACGATAACCCAGCAAACGCTTTCGTTGCAGGCTTTATCGGCTCCCCTGCAATGAACTTGCTCAACGCCCCAATCGTTAATGGCCAGGCAATGCTTGGAAATCTTGGAATCGCAGTACCAGCATCTGCTGGTAACGAAGTTACCGTTGGTGTTCGACCAGAGGGCTTTACTCCAGCAAGTGATGGCTTCCATGTATTAGTCGAAGTTGTTGAAGAGCTTGGCTCCGATGCCTTCGTATATGGAAAGCCAGCCGATACAAATGTTAAATTTGCACAGGCCGGGGACGAAGGCGCACAGATAATCGTGCGTTGGGATCCAAAGAATCCTCCTAAGCCAGGTGAGACAATCGCAGTTACTGCAAATCCAAATGCAGTGCACTTGTTTAATTCAGTAACTGGAGAGCGTATTTAATCTCTGTAACAAAAAACCCGCGGACCGATATGGTCTGCGGGTTTTTTATGCCCCAGTTGCAACTGGGGAGTTCTCTAATATTTTCCACTCATCGTCGGTAAATAATCGAGAGCGTGTCAGAAAGCGTTTTCCCTCGGTGGATTCAAGCGAGAAACCTCCTCCACGGCCAACAACGACATCGATAGTTAAATGCGTGTGCTTCCAATACTCGAACTGGGTCGCCGACATCCAGACTTGAATAGGCTCTTCTATATCTTTAATGATGAACTCGCCAACTAAAACATCGGCGCCACCAACTCGGAACTCACCCTTTAAGTAACACATCGGCGATGATCCATCACAGCAGCCCCCCGATTGATGAAACATGAGCGGGCCGTTGATTTTAGTTAGCTTGAGTAATAGCTCTGCCGCCTCGGGCGTGTAATCGACGCGAGACGGCAGAGACATTAGTACTCCTTAAAAGAAACCGAGCTTGTTTGGTGAGTATGAAACTAGCAGGTTCTTTGTTTGTTGGTAATGATCGAGCATCATCTTATGGTTCTCACGGCCGATTCCAGAGGCTTTGTAACCACCGAAGGCGGCGCCGGCTGGATAGGCGTGGTAGCAGTTAGTCCAGACACGACCGGCTTGGATTGCGCGGCCTGCGCGATATGCAGTATTCATATCACGCGTCCATACACCTGCACCTAGACCATACAGGCTGTCATTGGCGATTTCCATGGCGTTATCAAAGCCATCAAACTTGGTCACCGAGACAACTGGTCCGAAGATCTCCTCTTGGAAGATGCGCATCTTGTTATGGCCCTCAAAAATAGTTGGCATAACGTAGTAACCGCCAGATAGTTCGCCGCCCAAATCTGCGCGCTCTCCACCAGTGATTACCTTTGCGCCCTCTTTCTTACCGATATCTAAGTAAGAGAGAATCTTTTCTAACTGATCAGTACTTGCCTGTGCGCCAATCATTGTTGAGAGATCAAGTGGATGACCCTGCTTAATGGCATTAGTACGTGCAGTCACATCACCCAAGAACTTGTCATAGATCTTGGTATCGATGAGTCCGCGTGAAGGACAGGTGCAAACTTCGCCCTGGTTGACAGCAAACATTGTGAAGCCCTCTAGAGCCTTGTCATAGAAGGCATCGTTTTCTGCGGCGACATCACCAAAGAAAATATTTGGACTCTTGCCACCGAGTTCAAGAGTGACAGGGATGATGTTTTCCGATGCGTACTGCATGATTAAGCGCCCCGTTGAGGTCTCACCGGTAAAGGCGATCTTTGCAATACGTGGAGATGATGCAAGCGGCTTTCCAGCCTCGACACCAAAGCCGTTAACGATATTGACGACACCATCTGGAAGTAGATCTTTGATGAGATCCATCAAGAACATAATCGAGACTGGAGTCTGCTCGGCTGGCTTTAGAACAACGCAGTTACCTGCAGCAAGGGCTGGAGCAAGCTTCCAGACCGCCATCAAGATTGGGAAGTTCCACGGAATAATCTGGCCAACTACACCAAGAGGTTCGTGGAAGTGATATGCGACTGTATCCTCATCTAACTCGCCCGCTGATCCCTCTTGTGCACGGATCGCTGCAGCAAAGTATCGGAAGTGATCGATTGCAAGTGGGATATCTACATAGAGTGCCTCGCGAATTGGCTTTCCGTTTTCCCAAGTTTCGGCGACGGCGATAGCTTCAACATTTGCCTCCATGCGATCGGCGATTTTATTAAGAATAATCGCACGAGCAGTTGCCGAAGTCTTGCCCCAAGCAGGGGCTGCAGCGTGGGCGGCATCAAGGGCTTTATCTATGTCTTTTGCATTTCCACGGGCAACATCGCAGAAAACTTTTCCAGTTACTGGAGTGACATTTTCAAAGTACTGACCTGAATCTGGCTTCTCATACTTGCCATTAATCCAATGGTCATAACGAGGTAAATATGTAACTTTGCTTCCGGGTTGTCCGGGAGCTACGAAATCAGTCATCTCTACTCCAATTTTATGTGGGCATAGGCGCGCACATGGTTGAATTGAAAGTAGACCTCAAATTACGACCTGACAAGGGATAAGTGAGTCCTAGCCCTCTAACATCAGGTGAATAAGGGCTTAGGCCATCGCCTTCTTAAGGTTTTCATCGATGGAGCCCAAGAACTCTTGGGTGCTCTGCCAAGGTGCATCCTTTGATATCAATAATGCTAAATCCTTAGTCATCTTGCCCTGCTCTACAGTTTCAATACAGATGCGCTCAAGTGTTGCGCAGAATGCGGCAAGTTCAGAGTTGTTATCTAACTTTGCGCGATGAGCTAAGCCGCGTGTCCATGCAAAGATCGATGCGATTGGATTCGTTGAGGTCGCCTTGCCCTTTTGATGTTCGCGATAATGCCGCGTAACCGTGCCGTGTGCGGCTTCAGATTCAACAATCTTTCCATCTGGAGTCATCAAGACCGAGGTCATTAAGCCCAGTGAGCCATAACCTTGTGCAACGGTGTCGGATTGGACATCGCCGTCATAGTTCTTACAAGCCCAGACGTAGCCGCCCTCCATGCGAAGTGACATAGCAACCATGTCATCGATCAAGCGGTGTTCATACCAAATTCCTGCAGCTTCGAAAGCTGTTTTAAACTCAGCCTGGAAAATCTCTTCGAAGATATCTTTAAAGCGACCGTCGTAGGCTTTTAAAATTGTGTTCTTCGTTGATAGATAGACCGGGAACTTTCGGTTCAAACCATAGTTTAGAGATGCACGAGCAAAGTCACGGATTGACTCATCCATGTTGTACATACCCATAGCAACACCCGATGATGGAAAGTCAAAAACATTATATTCAACTGGCTTTGACCCATCGGCTGGAACAAATGTCATCGTTAATTTGCCAGCACTTGGGACCAAGAAATCCGTAGCTTTGTACTGATCGCCAAAGGCATGACGGCCGATAACGATTGGCTTAGTCCAGTGAGGCACTAAACGTGGAACGTTGCTAATGATGATTGGTTCACGGAAAATTACGCCACCCAAAATATTTCGAACTGTTCCGTTTGGTGATTTCCACATCTTCTTTAAACCAAACTCTTCAACGCGGGCCTCATCTGGCGTGATCGTTGCACATTTAATGCCAACACCATGCTTTTGAATTGCATGGGCTGAATCTATGGTTATTTGATCATCTGTTGCATCGCGGTTTTCCATGCCAAGGTCGTAATAATCAAGGTTCACATCTAAATAAGGAAGAATTAATGACTCTTTGATGAACTGCCAGATGATGCGGGTCATCTCGTCGCCATCTAGCTCGACTACGGTTCCTTCAACTTTGATCTTGGCCATGCTGTGAGCTCCCTATTTAGAGTGTTTGGACATCTGCTTGTTTTGCACGAACGGCTTCAGCTGCAGCTTTAAGAGCTGAAACTTCAGAATCTGTAAGCGCGCTTTCAACAACTCGTCTAACTCCTGTGCGGCCAATCTCGGCTTCAACACCAAGGTAAACGCCAGAAATTCCATATTCGCCATCAACCCATGCACATACGGGCATTACGGCACCAGAATCTTCGATGACAGCTTTGGCCATACGTGCTGCTGCAGCCGATGGGGCGTAGTAGGCCGAACCAGTTTTTAGTAGAGCAACTACTTCAGCCCCACCGTTGCGAGTGCGGTCAACTAATTCATCGATTTCAGTTTGCGATAGAAGTTCGCTTAGAGCTTTTCCATTTACCGTACAACGACTTGGAACTGGAACCATAGTGTCACCATGTGAACCTAAAGTTAGAGTTTTAACTGTTCCTACTTTTACTGCGAGTTTTTCAGCAACAAAGTTAGTAAAGCGGGCCGTATCTAGCATGCCAGCCTGTCCCATTACGCGGTTCTTAGGAAAGCCTGTTGCCAGCTGTGCAAGGGATGTCATCTCATCGAGTGGATTTGAAACTACGATGATGACGGCGTTGGGTGAGTGCTTGGCGATATTTTCAGCTACTCCACGAACAATTCCAGCGTTAACACCAATCAAATCCATGCGGCTCATACCGGGTTTACGTGGAAGACCTGCAGTAATAACTACTACATCTGAGTTTGCAGTGGCTTCATAGCCTGCACCTTCGGCCGTTGTAGTTGCACCGATAATCTTGGTTTCAAAGCCTTCAATGGATCGAGATTGATTCATGTCCAGAGCTAAACCCTCTGGCTTGCCTTCGACAATGTCGGTAAGAACTACCGTATCGAAAACATCGTATTCGGCTAAGCGAAGCGCAGTTGTTGAACCGTAGAAACCTGCACCGACTACTGTGACTTTTCCGCCCATGGCGAACTCCCTTTGTTGACTGTGTAAGGCACTACGTAAACTCTACCGCCCGTGAGGAAGTGCTAATGCCAAGAGAAAAAGGGCAATTGCAATAACGAGTGGAAAATAAAAGTCGAATTTACGCAAACGCCGAGCTTTGAGTGCTACTCCCGCGGTGCCGACTGCGATAAAAAGTGACCCACCTCGCACAATCCCGCCGATGCCCAATGCAATCCCTAGAAGAATTGCGGAGTTGCTAACGAAACTTAGAAGCCGACCGGTTAACTGCATGCATCAACTACATTCTTAATCAACATTGCTCGCGTCATCGGTCCGACTCCGCCAGGCATCGGCGCAACCCAAGATGCAACTTCCATTACGCTCGGATCAACATCACCAAGCAAGCCTGAATCGGTTCGTGAAATTCCAACATCGATAACTACAGCGCCAGGCTTTATCATCTCCGCTTTTAAGAAATGTGCCTGTCCAATTGCTGCAACGATAATATCGGCGTTCTTAGTGTGAGTGAGTAAGTCTTTTGTTCCGGTATGCGTCAAAGTTACCGTCGCATTCTCTTGCTTGCGAGTTAGTAATAATCCAAGAGGTCGACCAACAGTAAGGCCGCGACCGATCACAGTTACCTCTGCACCTTTAGTACTAATTCCGTAATGGGTTAGTAGCTCAACTATTCCATGCGGTGTGCATGGCAATGGAGCCTCATATCCAGAAACCAACCGTCCTAGATTCATTGGATGCAGTCCATCGGCATCTTTTGCTGGATCTATCGCCTCTAATACACGTTGGGTATTAATTCCCTTTGGTAATGGAAGTTGCACGATGTAGCCAGTGCATTCGGGTGATGCGTTCAGATCTTTAATAGCAGCCATCACATCGGCCTCAGTAGCATCGGCTGGTAGATCAACTCGAATCGAATTGATCCCAACTTCATGACAGTCACGATGTTTTCCACCGACATACGAGTGCGATCCTGGATCATCACCGACTAAAACCGTACCAAGTCCTGGCGTAATGCCCCGCGATTTAAGTTCGACTACACGAACGGCTAGTTGAGATTTGATTGAGGCTGCTAACGCCTTGCCATCTAATATCTGTGCGCTCATACGAGCAATCCTATTGCAGCCTTAAGCGTGAGAGAAATGACGCGTACCCGTGAAAAACATTGCAATACCTGCGCCTTGGGCGGCGGCGATAACCTCTTCATCGCGCACGCTTCCCCCTGGTTGCACAACGGCCGTAATACCAGCATCAAGCAAAATCTGTAGGCCGTCGGCGAATGGGAAGAAAGCATCACTTGCCGCGACCGATCCAGCTACCCGATCTCCGGCACGTGCTACGGCTAAACGCGCGGAGTCAACGCGATTAACTTGCCCCATTCCAATTCCTACTGATGCTCCATTACTACTCAATAAAATTGCGTTGCTCTTTACTGCGCGAACAGCTCTCCAAGCAAACTCAAGTTCATTAAGAACAGTGGCATCAACTGGATTCCCGCTGACCTGCCTCCATTGAGCAGGTGAATCCCCCGACGAATCTATTAAATCCGTATCCTGTAATAAAACTCCGCCCGATATTGGGCGCATTTCAACAGCTGCAATCTTTCTAACATCGCACTGCAAAATTCTTATCGATGGCTTTTTTGCAAGAATCTCAATAGCACCGGCCTCATAGCTGGGCGCGATAACAACTTCGGTAAATATTTCGGCTAGTTGGTTGGCCATTGCAAGGCTTACTTCTCGGTTAGCTGCAACGACACCGCCGAAAGCCGATACTGGATCGCACTCATGGGCTTTTTTATGCGCAGTTTCGATATCTGTAGCGATAGCTATTCCACATGGATTGGCGTGTTTGATAATTGCAACACAAGGTGTCGAATGGTCTAGCGCAGCTCGCCATGCCGCATCGGCATCGGTGTAGTTATTAAAGGACATCTCTTTGCCATGCAGTTGGAGTGCATTTACTATCCCAATCGGTCCGCCTGAATAGATTGCCGCACGCTGATGTGGGTTCTCTCCATATCGAAGCGAGTTTTGGCGATGATAAATCTGTCCGAACCACTCTGGCAGTTCATCGTTGGCCCCCAGCCATGTGGCAATCGCAAGATCGTATTCGGCAGTTGTTCTAAAAACTTCAACCGCTAATTGGCGACGCTGAGAGTTAGTAAATCCGCCGGCTTTAACTGCATCAATCAAACTCTCATACTGTGTTGGGTTCGAGATTACTGCCACTGAACCGTGATTCTTTGCTGCACCTCGCAACATAGATGGCCCACCAATATCGATCTGCTCAATGCACTCGGCAAAATCGGCACCCGATGCAATTGTCGCGGCAAATGGATATAGATTAATTATGACTAAATCAAAGGCTTCGATTTCTAACGCATTGATCGCGGCCACATGCTCAGGGTTATCTTGATCGGCCAAGATTCCTGCATGCACGCGCGGATGGAGCGTCTTTACCCGTCCTCCCATAATCTCTGGAAAGCCCGTATAGGCACTGACTTCGGTCACTGCAATTCCGGCTTTGATTAAATTTGCGGCCGTAGATCCTGTCGAGAGTATTTCAACACCAGCATCACTTAAAACTTTTCCAATTTCAACTAACCGTGTTTTATCGTAAACACTAATGAGTGCTCGGCGGATTACTTTACGATCAGACATGGCGCTCCAAAGTTGGGAGAATCAAGGCGATGGTCGCAACAATGAGACCTCGTTCTACTTTCTTAATTCTCTCATGAAGGCTAGCTTCATCATCTCCGACAAGTACTGGGACCTCCATCTGCGTGATGATTGGCCCAGTATCAACTCCGGCATCTACCCAGTGCACGGTTGTTCCCGTGACTCTAACGCCGGCCTCTAGTGCATCTCGTACAGCATGTGCTCCAGGAAATTCTGGCAGAAGTGCTGGATGCGAGTTAATCGTTGGAAATCGATTAACGAAATCGGGTGGAAGGATTCGCATAAATCCCGCACTCACGACTAAATCTGGTTTATATGCTTGAACTCTTTCGATGATTGCACGGTTCCATAACTCTCGTGAGCCGAGAACGGGAAGCACCTGTGTAGGTATTCCCGCCAAGGTCGCTCGTTTTAAAACCTGAGCATCCTTCTGATCGCTCAGAACTGCCACTATCTCAATCTCGAGTTCATCGGCATCGATAACTGCTTGGGCAAGTGAGCCACTTCCTGATGCAAGAATTAAGATTCGGTGCATCATCTGTGTTTACCAAGACGCGGAAGATAGAGCGCGATTAATGCCCCTAGCGTTAATTCGCCCGCGAGCGCTAACGTAAATTTCCAAGGAGAAACTCCCATGGCAGACATCGCATCGGTAATAAGCGCACCGCTTCCGGCATAGGCAATCGCAACGATAATAAGTAGTGAGGCAAATAGAGATTGAATTAGGACTCGTGTACTGAGCGCAATTGTCCAGTTTGTTAAAAGCGCACCTGATAAGAGAATTGCGCCAATACCGAGAACTCCCAGTCGTGAGGTTGCGGATGGAAGGGCACCAAGTAATGGGAAGGCTGGGATTGAGTGTAAGTGAAAGCTAAATGGCGAGATTATTGATCCTGAGCCAACAGCAAATCCAACTCCCGAAAAGTAACCGAGCGTTGCAACAACTGCATTAGGTATGTAGAGAATATTAAGGATCAACAATAAGAAGCCCCCTATGATCCCAGGCTCTAGCACCAAGCTCAGATTCCTTACCGTTGAAAGATTGATAAAGATTGATACTCCAAAAACAATCGAGGCTACTCCAAGCATTAAAGAGATGATGCGAGTACTAAAGAGAATTGCTTGACCAAAAACTAACCGCCGACCAACAGTTGCCCCACTGATAAGTGCTATCGGAAGTAGGAAGACTGGAGCCAAATACCAGGTGGGCCTTACCGCGTGAGTTGTACTTACGAATGCAAAGAGCGTTCCAATGATGGTGTAAAGAGTTGCAAATAAGGCGCGAGCCAATGGCACAAGTGAGGCATCTCCATCGAGTCGATCAATGGTTCGAGAAACTCCGCTTCGAATTGCAAGCACTGGAAACAGGAGGGCGCCAAGGGGTAGGTACGAGAGCAATCCCGCGGTATTGGCCGGTGGAAGTGAGAGAGTAAATGGAATTTGATGCGCACCTAGCCAGATCCATAAAACCGCGCGCATTGGATCGCCCGTGTTACCGGTCGCACTTCCTGCAGTTGCCCAAGCGATGAGGGCAATGAAAGAAGTTGGCAGAAGTATTAGCGCAATACTGCGCAGTACTTGAGTCAGTGTTGACCCAAGTACGCGCCCGAACATTTTCTTTAGCGCCCTAAGATCTCGCGCAAGAGCTGCGCAGTTTCACTTGGAGTTTGACCTACCTTTACGCCCGCAGCTTCAAGGGCATCCTTTTTTGCTTGAGCTGTTCCAGATGAGCCAGAGACGATTGCACCGGCATGACCCATGGTCTTGCCCTCAGGTGCTGTAAATCCTGCGACATATCCAACTACAGGTTTTGTTACATACTCTGCGATGAATGCGGCGGCGCGCTCTTCAGCATCACCACCAATCTCACCGATCATAACAATGGCAGTTGTCTCAGGATCATCTTGAAAGGCACGAAGGCAGTCGATGTGAGTTGTTCCAATGACTGGATCTCCACCAATACCAACGGCCGTACTAAAACCGATATCACGAAGCTCATACATCATTTGGTAGGTAAGCGTTCCCGACTTTGATACTAATCCGATCGGACCAGAGCCTGTGATATCGGCTGGAATGATTCCAACATTTGATTTTCCAGGGCTAATTAAGCCTGGGCAGTTAGGTCCAATAATTCGAGTGGTCCCTTTGCTAACTGAATAGGCATAAAAACTTGCAGCATCGTGGACTGGAATTCCTTCGGTAATAACGACTACTAGTGGCATCGCAGCATCGATGGCATCGATAACGGCGGCCTTAGCAAACTTTGGTGGAACGAATACAACAGAGGTATTTGCACCAGTTTTACTCATCGCTTCAGCGACAGTATTAAAAACAGGGAGTTGATGGCCATCGATTTCGACAACCTGCCCACCCTTTCCTGGAGTTACTCCGCCAACGACTTTTGTACCTGAAGCCAACATACGACGGGTGTGCTTTGTTCCCTCTGACCCAGTCATGCCTTGAACGATTACAACTGATTTTTCATTCAAAAAGATAGCCATTTACTTAGCCGCCAATTCTGCAGCGCGATTTGCTGCTCCATCCATTGTGTCGGCCTGTTCGATAAGCGGATGCGCCGCTTTAGCCAATATTGCACGACCTTCAATAACATTATTGCCATCTAATCGGACGACGATTGGCTTTGTGGCCTTTGGACCAAGGAGCTCAAGTGCTTGAACAATGCCAGTAGCCACCGCATCACATGATGTGATGCCACCGAATACGTTAACAAATACGCTCTTTACATCACTATCACCAAGGATGATTGACAGGCCATCGGCCATAATCTGAGCCGATGCACCGCCGCCAATATCTAGGAAGTTAGCTGGCTGCACGCCTCCATGTTTCTTGCCTGCATATGCGACAACATCGAGGGTGCTCATAACTAAACCTGCACCGTTTCCGATGATTCCAACTTCACCATCAAGTTTTACATAGTTCAAATCTTTTTCTTTTGCTGCTGCCTCTAAAGCATTTGCCGCAGCGTGATCAACCAAAGCGGCGTGATCTGGTTGGCGGAATTCAGCGTTATCATCGAGAGTTATTTTTCCATCAAGGGCGATGACTTTCCCATCTTTAGTCTTAACAAGTGGGTTTACTTCGACCAAAGTTGCATCTTCAGACTGAAAGACTTCCCAGAGTTTTAGTAAGACATCGGAAACTTGATCTGCAACATCGAGAGGAAAATTAGCTGCTGCGATTATCTCTTTAGCTTTAGCTGCACTAATCCCATCAACAGCAGATACTGGAATTTTTGCCAGCTTTTCTGGTGCAGTGTGTGCAACCTCTTCAATATCCATGCCACCAGATACCGATGCCATGACGAGAAATGTTCGGTTTGAGCGATCTAGAAGAATCGCCAAGTAATACTCAGATTCGATCGGGGCCGCTGCGGCAATCATGACTGTTCGAACTTCGTGGCCTTTAATATCCATACCAAGAATGGCACTGGCTTTTTCGCGGGCATCTGCAGGGTTCTCTGCCAGCTTGACTCCGCCAGCTTTTCCACGTCCACCGACTTTTACTTGAGCTTTAACAACAACTTTGCCACCGATTTTTGTGGCGGCGGCTTCAGCCTCATCCGGTGTCGTTGCTATTGCTGCGGCCAAAACTGGAACACCATGTTTTTCAAATAAGTCACGGGCCTGATATTCAAAGAGATCCACATTTACTCCACATCATGATTAGGGGGTAATCCTAGAGCTTCTCAACGGGTGCATAGCGCAGTAGCAAACGCTTCTCGCCATACTCTCCAAATTTAATCGTGGCCTCGGCCTTCTCGCCCTCGCCTGCTACCGCTACAACGCTCCCCAAACCAAATGTGTCATGTGACACACGATCGCCAATAGCCAGTTCGATAGATGTGATTTTTTTACCCGTTGGTCGTGGCGGTGGAGCCGTTGCAGTACGGGGGCGCTTTAGCAGCGAGGGTGAGAGTGAAGTTGAGGATTCATTGCGCCACTCAATTACATCCTCAGGAATCTCATCGAGGAAACGGGACGGGGGATTGTAATTTGGCGCCCCCCATGTGGAGCGATACTCGGCCCGCGAAATATATAAGCGCTCGCGTGCACGAGTTAATCCAACATAGGCAAGGCGTCGCTCCTCTTCAACCTCGTCCTTATCACCGAGTGTACGTGAGTGAGGAAATATTCCATCTTCCATGCCCGTTAAAAATACCGTTGGGAACTCAAGGCCTTTAGCGGTGTGAAGTGTCATCATCGTCACAACTCCACCGTGATCTTCTCCTTCTGGAATTTCATCTGCATCTGCAACCAGCGAGACTTTTTCTAGAAATCCAGCTAAGGAAATCTCTTCATCCTCAATGAGCTCTTCTAACTCTCGCTCTTCATATTCCATAGATACAGCGACAAGCTCTTTTAAGTTTTCAACGCGAACTTCATCTTGCGGATCAGTGCTGGCCACCAACTCTTTCAGAAGTCCAGATTGTTCAAGGGCGGCCTCTACGATTACCGAAGGACGTGTTTTTGCTTCAACTAAAACACTCAGTGCACTAATCATTGCAGTGAAATCCTGAATTGATTGTGCTGCCCGACTTGAGAGTCCACTCGCCTCAGAGCAGCGCAAAAGCCCCTGCCAAAAAGAGATTCCCTGTTGGTTGGCAAATGAATCAACATATTCTAAAGATGTATCACCAATACCGCGCTTTGGGATATTAATAATTCTGCGAAGTGAAATCTCATCCTCTACATTAGCTAAGACGCGCAGGTAGGCGAGCAGATCCTTAACTTCACGACGCTCATAGAAGCGAAGCCCTCCAACAACTTTGTAGGGCAGCGCATTTCGCATGAAAACCTCTTCAAAAACACGTGACTGCGCATTTGTGCGGTAGAAAATCGCAGTGTCTCCTGGCGTAGATTTCTCATCGCGTTGCAGTTGACGAATCTCATCGGCAATAAACCTTGCCTCATCATGCTCATTCTCGGCGATATAGCCAGTTAAAAGTGCGCCCGAACCCGAATCGGTCCACAGATTTTTCTCTTTGCGACTTAAATTCTTTGTAATAACGGCATTGGCAGCATTTAGAATATTTTGCGTCGATCTATAGTTCTGTTCAAGTAGGACCGTTGTCGCATTTGGGTAATCGAGTTCGAACTGCAGAATATTGCGAATTGTTGCGCCTCGGAAGCCATAAATGGACTGATCGGCATCTCCTACAACACAGAGTTCAGCCGGTGCAATGCCATCAATCTCATTTCCCACTAGCTCTTTAACAAGAATGTACTGCGCATGATTAGTGTCTTGATACTCATCAACTAGCACATGGCGAAAGCGAGATCTAAATCTTGCCTTAGCTTCAGGAAAACGCTGTAAAACTTCGACGGTCTTTAAAATTAAGTCATCGAAATCCATCGCATTTGCCCGCTGCAAGCGCTGTTGATAGACACTATAAACATCGGCAACTACCTGTTCAAAGGCGTTGCTTGTTGCATTCACATAATCTTGTGGTCCCATTAATTCATTCTTCGCATTTGAAATCATTGACTGGAACTGACGTGCTGGATATCGCTTTGAATCCAAATTCAACTCTTTGGCAACTATCGTGATTAGACGCAGCGAATCTGCTGAATCGTAAATAGAAAATGAGTTGCTATAGCCCAGACGTGCCGCCTCCGCCCGCAAGATACGAACACAGGCAGAGTGAAAGGTAGATACCCACATTGATTGGGCAACTGGACCTACAAGTTCACCGACGCGGGCCTTCATCTCACCTGCAGCTTTATTTGTAAAAGTAATCGCCAAGATTTGATAGGGGGCGACATTTCGAACCGACATGAGATGTGCAATTCGACGCGTTAGTACGCGGGTTTTTCCTGAGCCTGCCCCGGCCACAACTAATAGCGGGCCCCCGGCATGGGTGACGGCCGCGGCCTGCGCAGGGTTGAGT
>Ga0194060_10000094_pt1 | contig 60649 bp, 64 predicted proteins | sample SepL225m_MetaG_FD_163427 | JGI IMG/M metagenome (GOLD analysis project Ga0194060, IMG submission 163427) | Anoxic zone freshwater microbial communities from boreal shield lake in IISD Experimental Lakes Area, Ontario, Canada - Sep2016-L222-5m | ecosystem: Environmental > Aquatic > Freshwater >... | reverse complement strand
AAAGCTGTTGCGAGAACCCAGCAGTCTTTTTCATAGCCCCTTTTATATTTGGAACCCTAAATTCTTTCCTTGTAATTCCTTCATTTTTCGATAATTTTGTATTCTTCATAGAAGACATTCTAACACATGATACAATAAAGCAAGCTTGTAGCCTTTAGCCTGTAGAATGTAGCAAAATTCAGAAACTCTGAATTTAAAAGCTACAAACTACCTGCTAATAGCTAATCGCTACCCAAATGAAACTAGTAGAAAACAAAAAACTACGTATGACATACGATGTCATAGACACATATCAGGCTGGCATGGAATTAGAAGGCCATGAGGTTAAATCCTTGCGTAATAAGCTTGGTGGTTTAGATGGTAGCAAGGTCATAATTCGTGGTGGCGAGGCTTTTCTAGTTGGGTCATATATTCCACCATATCAGCCAGCAAATACCCCAAAATCATACGATGAACATAGAACCAGACGCCTGTTACTTAAAAAGGACGAAATAGCTAAATTAGCTGTGATAGAAGAGAAAAAAGACTTGACATTACACCCTATTTCGTTGTATATTAAAAATAACCTCGTCAAGTGCGAGGTCGCTCTTTGTAAGAAATTACAAAAGCATGACAAGCGAGAAAATATCAAGAATGACATTTCCCGTAGAGAACTACGGGAAAGCTAGTAGCCTTTAGCCTGTAGTCTGTAGCAACTCAGATTCGATACAAAGAATTTAAAAGCTACCTGCTAATTGCTACACGCTGGATATACGGGAGCGTACTTTGGCTTTGATATGTCGATAATGGTTGTATGTGCTGTATCGAGACTTCTCTATAACTCGTAAACTTTAGAGAACCCATGTTGCAAAAACAACTGGAAAAGCTATTCCTTCGCCTTATGCGTTTGGTCTAGTTCCAGCATTCGTCTAATTTAGACCGATCTGGTGTCCTTCCCTTTCGTATCTGCGGAAAAGGTCTGGGCAATATAACAGCGGAGGTAGATTACTTTGTAGCATAGCAATTTAATCGAAATAATTATGCTATACATTTATTGTTTTCGTTTGTTTTATATAATAAATGCGAATACAATAAGCAAACTATATACAGTAGACGCGTTCACCGTTCCGGTATACACGAGGGTTCGAACCCCTCCGCTTCCACAAAATAAATTAGACCGCATCATATGATGCGGTCTAATTTATTTTGTGGAAGCGAGTACATGAACTGCTTCATGTACGTGAGGGGTTCGAATGGTCGCAGTGATGTGTCCGCTTCCAAGCGGCACCACGAGAGGCGGGCTGCGAACTTTTTGAGCGACGGCGAAAAAAGATTTGTAGCCGAACCCCTTCCACTTTTCAAACTCTAATTTGTATAAAAATCTTGCCTCATTCTTTTTTCTTCATTTCATGCTATAATCCACTTATATAAAGCTTTGGCAGAAAAAGTAAACATCAATAATAATATACGTTCGCTTAAACTCCGTGTCATTGGACATCAAGGTGAAAACTTGGGCGTGCTTACAAAAGAAGAAGCAATACAAGCTGCAAAAAATGTCGGTCTTGATTTGATTGAAGTCTCCCCTCACGCTGAACCACCTGTCGCTCGCATTGCAGATTATGGAAAGTACACATATGAAACTTCTAAAAAATTAAAAGAAGTTAAAGCAAAAGCTCACGTTACTGAAACAAAAACTATACAAATAAGTGTGGCTATTGGTGAAAATGACATTATGATTAAAGCTAAGAAAGCTGCTGAATGGATAAACGAAGGCCATCGTGTAAAGATTGATTTGCAATTAAAAGGCCGTACGAAATATATGGATGACAAGTTCCTACGCACTCGTATGGACAGAATACTCGCTGTTATTCCAGCAGAATATAAGATTGCAGAGCCGTTGAAGAAAATACCGAAGTCTATGATGATCGTTCTCGAAAAGGCGAAATAATAAAAAGAGCGACGCTAAAGCGTCGCTCTTTTTATTATTTCGCCTTTTCCGCAGACCTCACAAACTTAGGCAGACTACGCAGAAAAATGCATCGCATCCTTTCTGCGACCTTCTGCATTAAGTCTGCGTAAATCTGCGATGTTTACTTCAAAATAACAATAACCTGATTGCTATTTGATTTCTTACGAAATTATGTTAGAATAGTGCAACTATCTTCAATTCTTGAAGTAAACATATGAAGACAAACAAATCATTCCTAAAGAGACTCAAAGTCACAAAAAATGGTAAGATCATCGGCCGAAAGCCAGGACTTAACCATTTCAATGCAAAAACATCTCGCTCAAAGCAATTAGCTCAAAAGCGTGGACAGAATTTTGCAATGACAGGAAAGGAAAAGTCTCGTTTTCTACCAGGTCTGCTATAAGAATTTGTATTACCATAAACTACTAACCAGTAACTATCAACCACTACCATGTCACGCGTAAAAAGAAGCAAAATAGCAATGAAGCATCGTCGCAATGTCCTAAAGGCAGCTAAAGGATATCGCTTTGGACGTAGTACAAAAGAAGTTGAAGCAAAAGTTGCTCTTCGTAAAGCGGGAGCTTATGCATTCGCTCACAGAAAGGATAAGAAGACTGATATGCGTCGCCTTTGGACAACTCGTCTAAATGCAGGACTTCGTGCTATTGGTATCACCTACTCTGTTTTCATTGATAAGCTTACAAAGAAAGGAATGGTCCTAAACCGTAAAATGCTTGCAGAACTTGCAGCAGAAAATCCAGAGACTTTTACAAGAATTGTTGATCAAGTAAAAGCTTAGTTTAAATAAATAAAAAAGCGATGCAAGTGCATCGCTTTTTTGTTATTTTTTCAAAAATTCATTCAATTTTTGTGTTGCAATTCGTCTCATACTTATTTCATTCTTTTCGGATGCATCCATTTCTGCAAAAGTTTTTGTATGACCATCTGGTAAAAATATTGGGTCCCATCCAAATCCTCCCTCACCCCTCGGTGATACAATTGTTCCCTTTGTTGTTCCTTTAAAAAACTCTACGTTTCCGGAAGGGTCAGAGTAACCAATTACAACTTTTGCTTCTGCCTTGTAATTTCCAAATGTTTCTGCCAGTTTATATAAACCTTCTTTTCCAATAGTCTTTAAGAACCATTTTATAAAAGGTCCAGGAAGTCCATTCATCGCTTCAAGGTATAATGAATTATCCTCAACAATAAATTCTCCTTTTTGGTGCTTCTGTGCTTCTTCTAGTTTAGTTTTGATTATTTTATGTGCATCCATCTCTTGGATTTCTGGCAAGTCAATATCAAGCTGTTCAATGTCTGGCAAAATAGACTTCACCTCCTCAAACTTATTCTTGTTTCCAGTTATAAAATATATCATATCTTTTTTATTTATCTTACCACCAGTATTTACCTTTAGTCAAAAATTGCTTCAGATACGCGAAGCTTAGAAATTTTTCTAGGAGATGTACGAAGGAGTACATTGACGACGAAAAATTCCGTAGCGACAAAGTAGATGAAGTAATTTTTGACTAAAGCCTTATGTTGGGTTCATTAGAATCCTCCTGTTTTCGTACCATTGCAATCAATTTTTCAATCAAAACTTTCGGGTCTTTTTCGAAAATAACATTAGGATTTTCCCTATTTCCTTCTTTTATAATATTCCTAATAACTTCATCCGTTGCCCACTCGCCCTCTAGCACTCCTAAGGGCATATTTGCCTCCCAGGCAACAGTAAACTCATGGATAGTCCCAATACGCCCACAACCAATAACAACAGCATCTGATGACCTTACAAGCATTAAATCCCTGCCTGGGAAACCAAACCCTGTGTATACAACTGCATCCAATGCCTTAAGGGGTAAACGATAAACTTCCACATGTTCTTTTTTACTTCCAGCGGGTGAAAGACCAAAAGAAAATCCCCCTGCTTCCTTTGCGCCTTCAGCAGCATACATAGGAAAACCACTAGTTGCCCCTGTAACTATTTGAGCACCTTGGCGTGCAATTTCACGACCTATTTCTTTTGCTAGTGGTATAACTGTTGGACCACAGTGAGTAATTTCAGCAGCACCAGAAACACTAATTGTTATTCGTTGAGATTTCATGAGAATAGTATATCACCACAGCTTGTATCCAAGCTGTGGAATTTTCAATTATCAATTTCCAATTTTCAATGTAAATACAATCCACCTGAAAATTATGCATTTTGCATTTGTTTGAAAATTGAAAATTGTAAAATTAAAAATTTAGAACTGGAATAGTCCAGCCAAGTACTCTTGGCTGGACTATTCCAGTTCTACAACATCTCCTTTTTCAGGAACAAGAACTGGTAAATCATAAGTTTCGTGAATATGCTGACCAAGGAAATATGCACTCTTTGGTTCACCTAAAACTACAAAAACTTTTTTTAATGTAGGCGCAGTTGATGCGACGAATTCTATCAATCTATCAGAATCTTTATGCGCAGAAAATCCATGAATGTTTACAAGCCGTGCATTAACCTTAACTGGCTGACCGTGAATAAACACTTCTTTCTCCCCTTCTACGATATGACGCCCTAAAGTATTTACTGCTTGATACCCTACAATAATAATTGTATTTTTTGGATCTGGTAAATACCTCGCTTCATGATGAACAATTCTGCCACCATTACTCATACCGCTTCCAGCGATAATAACCTTAGGACGATGATCATTATTTATAGCTTTACTCTCCTCAGGTGAAGGAGTTTGAACGAGTCCTTTAAATGCAAAAATGTCATCTCCACTTTTAATTATTTTTTCAATATTTTCATTAAACCAACTATCATATTTTTTATAAACTTTGGTGATATTTATTCCAAGCGGTGAATCCAAATAAACTGGAACTTCAGGAATCTGTTTTCCTTCAACAAGCTCATTAAAAGCTAGTAGCATTTCTTGGGTACGCTCAATAGAAAAAGCTGGTATCAAAACTGTGCCACCTTGATTTATGGTTGTAGTAACTGCCTCTTTAAAAATTTCAATACGTCTGTCTTTATCTTTATGATTTCTATCACCATAAACACTTTCCATTACAAGATAATCAATATCTTTTAATAAAGTAGTATCTTTCATAAGTGGAGATGGTGTGTTTCCAAGGTCACCAGTAAAAGCAAGCTTTTTACCTTTGTAAGCAATCTCAATAATTCCACTTCCTAATATATGACCTGCATCGTGATATGTAATATTCGCGTCACCGTCATCTGTTTTAAATACAAATGGTTTTTCGTATTCTAAAGTATCAGACCATAAATGCATACTTTCTAAAACATCTTTTTCTAAATAAAATGGTTCAACTCCATCATGAGCAGCTTCTTTTCCAAGAACACCCATTGAGTCCAGCATTATAAGCTCTGCCATTTCGCGAGTTGGTGCTGTACTATAAATTTTGCCGCGAAACCCATCACGTACAAGACGTGGAATTCTACCTACATGATCTAAGTGAGCGTGAGTAACAAAAAGTGCATCTACACTTTTTGTATCATAAGAAAAAGGTTCACTATTTATTGGAATAGTGTATTTCTCACCCTGAACAAGACCACAGTCAATCAAAATTTTCTTTCCACCAAATTCAACTAGAAAATTAGAACCTGTTGGCATTAGTGCACCTCCCGCAAAAGTAACTTTAAATGTAGACATAGGGGTAGATTTTAGAGATTAGACATTAGATTTTAGATAATACGAATACATAAATTTATTATTTTCTTTTGATTAATGAGTAGGAGCTATACAAACCAATACTCCCCATCACGATATCTTTTACTGTATCTAAATATTTAGAGATGTCATCGTAAACCATAATACCACGGGCATATTCATAAATTTCCCAAACTATAGCGACAACCATAAACAAGAGAAAAATTTGTAGGAGTGAAAGTTTCAAATCATAAAATTTCGCAATAGACATTATTACAAATCCAACCCCTAATCCTCCTAATAAATGCATCGGAATATCTAACCACCATATTTCATAATATAAATATGTTGGCTCAAAAATATAATGTGATACTAAGAATAAAATTAGAAGAAATAGTAGAGAAAAAAAGACTGATTTCATTAATTAAAGTATAACATAGGGTAGCTGGTAGCTTTTAGCTCGTAACCTGTAGCAAAATACAAAAAAAGACCCGAACCCATGTCATTCCAAACTTGATTTGGAATCCAGTGTCTTAATTGGAATACATAACACTGGATTCCAGCTTTCGCTGGAATGACAACAATAAGAAGAAAATAAAAATTGCAGTAAAAAATCCCCTAATGGGGATTTTTTACTCGGACACTTAGGACATCTTCCTGATGATTTAAGTCAGGTGGGCAGAAAACGAATAGCACCACGATGCAGTTCTCAATATTTCTTAGCCCAAAGATGTTTTATCCAGAAAAATACCTAAGCACCCTACTTATTATTATATTCTTGAAAAGAAAAAAGTAAAGCTGAATATAATAAATTTTTAATTTCTAATTTTTAATGAAAATACTATCCTACTACACCAAAACTTCATGGGGTTAAGATATTAATTCACAAGCGTAAATACACCATCACTCCAATCAGTTGCAATATCTATAGTACATACTGAGTAGGATTTCGGACATTCCCCTTTTTCATATGTTCCTGTTTTACTCACTACTGCTTTTATAACATAATGATTTCCAGCTTTTAATTTAGTTCCAGAATATGTTACACCTGCTGATTTCCATTCAGTACTCCCAGGTCCTTCATTTACAGGGAATACTGCTGATAAACCAGACCGTAGACCACCCCCTACACAATTAGAACACCCGCCACTTTTGTTAAATACTATTGTGTCTCCTGTAATCTCAAAGACCTCTGCGTCAAGTTGTGCATTTTTAGGAATTAATTGTGTTTCCCAAAAAATACGATAATTACTCCCAATCTTGATACTCTGACCTCCGTTAGGAGTAGTAATTTTAAGACTTGGTTCTGATGTAAGATTTTTTTGTATTAGAGTGGTTGAAGTTGATACTAAGCCCACTGTCGAAGATGACTGTGTGCTGTTATTTTTAATCTTACAGTAATTTTTTATAACCTCTCTTGTTTTTACACCAATACCACCAGATCCCTCAAGTCCCATTTCTCTTTGAAATTTTATTACTAACATTTCTGTTAGTGAGTCAAATATTCTATTATCTTCCCCTAGCCATAGCAATGGGTACATCTTATAAAGATTTACAAGCATATTCTGAATCAACGCGACTTGCCCATCTGTATCTTTATCTGTATCACCATAAAATAAATCTTGTGTAATAACTGGACATTTATCTACATAAAAATCTTTAGCAATCCCTTTTGGTTCAGACCTAAACGCATCAATTCTAGCTCCAACGTCTTTATACATCGGAATCCCCATCTCGGCTGTCTTACTAAAAGATGGGACATAGAGATTTTGAAATATACTTTCGTACCAAGCGTGAATGTTTTGATTTGACATATATTTTTTTGATGACACGCCAGTCAAAACATAAGTATATCCTGTAAAAGATATGATTCTAGTCTGAAATATAGAATCTGGGCCTGTTAAATCAGAATTTCCTTCATAAAACACTTCAGTTATGGGGGCAGAATAATCTGGTACCACTTTCTTACTAATAAATTCCCACCCATTATCCTTTGCTTTCTGTGAAAGATTCTCAATTATTGGTAATTCTGCTTTAGCAATATCATTTCCAGTACTTCCTCCGTTTAAGTAAAGTTCATATGTAAGACCGCGATGGTGTGAATTATTTTCATCAACAAAAGTAACCTTGGTCTGCAAACCAGATTTTTGTGTACTGTTGGATATTTTATTATCAAGTAACACTGTTACTTTCCATCCATTTGGTAAAGGTATAGTTGGAACTTTATTTGGTGTAAAAAATACATCTCCTGACTCTGGGAAAGTGGACTTACCGACGACACAAAGTTTATTCATCTCCTCAATCGTCTTTAAATCAACAACACCTAATTGTTTTATTTTACCATTTAAACCAGCTAACTCTTGCCATTCTGCAACAGCACGATATGTATATTCGTCGAAAATTCCTGATGGTGATTTTATGTATGTGTTTTGCTCACGCAAAAAATCTTGTAACTTTATTACTTGTTCGTCAACTTCCGTACTTCTAATTTTTTTTGCCAATTCACGAGTAATGATTGGACACTTTTCTGTGTAATATTTATTTGAAGTAGTAGTACTAACATTATTTTTTATAATATTACTTTCAGATTGATTAACTATACCAACCATTTTTTTAGATAAAATATTATTTGAAACACTGTCATTACAACTTACCTCTTTTATTTTACTCCTCGTCCCTGGTCCAACACTCCCCACCTGTGCAAGTCCATTAGCTTTCTGAAACTTCTTTAAGGCAGTTAAAGTACCTGCTCCAAAATACCCATTTGGTTTTGTACTTAAATATCCACCATCAAAAAGAAATTGTTGTAACTTTAATACTTCACTGTCTTTAGAACCATTAGCAAGAGGTTTTGTAAGATTTGTACAAGTAAGGGCTGAGGAGGATGAAGTTATAAAAAGAATTGAAACAGAGACAAATAACCCTTTGATTAGAATATTTTTCATAAAAGTTTTTTAGTAATAACTATATAGTACCATCATTCTTCGAATAAAATGTATGTTTATAGCGTAGCCACAAAAAGTCGCACCTTCGGTGCGACTTTTTGTATTTATGTTAGTCTAAACTCTAATCTGTTATTCGAGTATTGAATCCAAATTTACATCGTACAACATTGCTTCTGCAACTAAACGATAATTAATAACTTCTTCTTTTGTAAACCAAAGATTAACTTCTCTATCATATGCACCCTCTCCATCTGCTGGATCAGTACAATGAATTAGATTTCTCATTCCACGAGATCCATCTGTATCACAAAGGAAATATGAATCTAAAGAGTAGTCTCCTCTTATAGTTCCAGTATCTGCGGTAGATGGTTCTGTACTTCCTACAAGACGCTTTACTACAGCTTGAGAACCGTTACCTTCGATAACAAGAGAAACTACTGGAGATGAACACATATAGTGAACCATGGCACGGATAATATCCTTTCCATATTCAATAGCTTCCTTTTCTATTGGCATACCAAGCTTCTTTTTATTCTCAACAATATTCCCTCCCTTCTTTGTATACCAAGCATCATCTTTATTATAATGAGCCCAAAGAGTTTCTTCATTAACCATGTGCATTTTTAAGCCAACAATTTTAAGTCCAATGCGTTCAAAACGCTGGATTATTTCCCCAACCAGTCCACGCTGTATTGCGTCTGGTTTTAATATAACAAATGTTCTTTCTTTTTTTGGATGCATATATTTAGAAGGTAGAAAGTAGTGGGTAGAAAGTAGAAAATACAAACACCCAATACGATACAAAAATATTAGTAAATAATACCTTACATACTAGCAAAAAAGCACGAGTTTGCCAAAGGCAAACCCCTGCTTTTTTAATTTAAAAACTAAACTAAATACTTTTCATCTAAACCCTTAGGGTCCATCAAAGATATTTCCAATGCTTCATGTGCAGAAGCAAGAGCCTTTACACGTCTACCATCAGACAATTCATTTTTTGCAATTCTTGTTAATTCACCGTGAATTCTTCTTTTTTCATCGATTTCTACATCAGCCCCTTTTGGAAGATTTTTTAAATCTAAAATAAGATTATTAAATCTCATAGCTGGCGAATTATCCTGCTCAACATGTGATTCTGGGTTTATAAAATTCATATAATATAAGTATACACTTAAAAAATAAAAGCAAAAGCGACCCCTTCGGGGTCGCTTTTGGCTCTTTATATTTAGTAACTTACGTTTTGCAAGAATTTCTGTGTCCTTGTATAAGGATAGTCACTTACTCAGTTTTTTCTACTTTTGAAAAAAAAGAGGTTTCAAGATTATTATTAGTAATGGTCTGATCATTTTTAATCATTTCATTATCTCTTTTTTCTTTATTTTTGATACCAAAAATGTATCTAAAAAATTTATATACTAAAAAGATAGTAATGACAACTGATACCAGGAAAAAGAAAGCTGCGCTTCCTATAGCTCTAACTAAAATACTTCCATCTTTAGGTGCTTCAAATATATAAAAAAGTAATCCTAGACCTAAAAATGGTAGAAAAAAACTTATAAATATATCAAGTAATTGTATTCTAAACAAACTTGAATCTACTAATTTTCTTTTAAAGAAAATATACTTGACTAGTACGACTAAAATTAATAATATTAAAATTTTTATCATTACAATAGTTTAGCATACAAAAAAGACCCCTTCGGGGTCGCTTTTGTGTTGTGTTTCGTTTGTGTGGTCTGCCTTAGTCTGCTGAGGTCTGCGATGTTTCTCTAATGAGAAACATACGGGAGGAGTCCCATAAACCTTGAACGCTTAATAGCATTTGCAAGTGCACGCTGATTCTTGGCTGTTAAGCCAGTCTTACGACGGTTAAGAATACGAGCGTGTGGGTTCAAAAACTTTGCAAGAATTTCTGTGTCCTTGTAGTCAATGAATTTTATATTGTTTTGATTAAAGTGATCTTGTTTTTTCATATAAGCTTAGTAATTTTATGTTTATTTTGATGTAAGAATTCCTTCCGCATAATTTCCGCGTTTGTTCTGCGATTTTCTGCGTCTTTTAGAAGGGTATGTCGTCGACGTTTATATTGGAATCTCCGTAATCTATAGTTTCCAAATCTGGTACTGCTGTAGGTGTTGGTGTTGCATTACTTATTTTATTTGCAGTATGTCCTTCACTTCCAGCTGATGGAGCTCCACCTGATTTAGGTCCGAATTGAACAGAGTCTGCAATAATTTCTGTACGATACTTTTTTTCTCCTGAGACTTTATCATCCCATGAGCGTGTTTGTATGCGTCCTTCTATCATTACACCTTGGCCTTTTTTAAGGTACTGAGCACTGGTTTCTGCTTGTCTTCCGAAAACTACTATATTGTGATACTCAACTTGCTCTTGCTTAGCTCCTGCCGCATCTTTATAAATACGATTAGTTGCTAAAGAGAAGTTAGTTACAGCTGTTCCATTAGGAAGAGATTTCTGTTCTGGGTCACGAGTAAGGTTTCCGTAAACAAATACTTTGTTTAAATACATAGTTTTTTACAGCTATTGGCTTTTAGCCTTTAGCTATTAGCTTAGTAATTGAATTCAGATTAGCTAACGCCTAATGGCTACAGGCTAATGGCTATCTTAAGTGTAATCCTTATTTAGTTTCCTCGCTAGCTACTTCTTCAACTACAACTTCCGGTGCAATTTCTGCAAAAATTTCAGGAACAGAATCAATTATAAGCTCAGGTTCTTTTGTTGTATCAATGTTGATATCATCTTCATTGTTTACTAGAGATTCTGCTTTTATAACTGGAGCACGTTTTGTATAAACAGTATTCTCGCGAACAGTTGATACAATCATAAAGCGCACAATTTCTTCATCGAGTTTAAGACCTTTTTCAAGTTCCTTAACTTTAGAGCCTTCCATTTCGAATTTTATCCATCCAAAATATCCGACATTGAAACGAACATTCATGTTATTAACAACGCGTGTCATTTCATAAGCAAGCTCACGCATATACGGAGCTTCTTCTGAAATGAAGCTACCTCCTAGGGTAGCAATAGACTGCTTGATCGCGTTTCCTTTCTCAAGCGCCGCACTTTCATCTAGTTTGTTATCAAAGATGAAAGAAATTTCGTACACTCGGCTGTCTACTATGGTTTCATTTATTTCAGTCATAGTCCCATACTCTAACACGAAATAAGGCAAAAGAAAAGGCCTGACTGCTGGTAAGCAATCGGCCTTGTCTTGGATGAAAACATCATCTTGATGGCTTTCTATGTTTCAATTCCCTTGTGAATAAATAAAAGATTCTTTTGCTGTGCGTGACAGAAAATAGAACAATTATTATCCACAATAAAGACAAAAGTAGAGAAACGGCTATATACATCAGCGCATCATAAAAATCAATAAAAGCTACCCCATTTATCGTCTGTACATAAAATATTTCAGACATTAGAAGAATAGAAGTAAATAATGGAGTTAAAACAATCTGCGAGGCCATTATATTTCTAAATAAATGGAATGAGGCTTTTTGACTTTTTGTAGCATACATCGATAATTTACCAGTATTTTTTTCACAAGGTAAACCAAACAGCTGACGCAATAAAGAATTCATAAATTTTGCAAAAGCTCTACCAAGAAAGAAAGCAGTCAGGAGAATAAAGATAATTTGAACAATAATTAACATAGAAAACCTTTCTTTTGTTATTTAGCAAAATTCTACTACTATCATTCTTTAATTACAAGTAAAAAGAAAAGACCTAACCGCTTGTATGCAGTCAGGCCCTATCTGCTAAAAACCACATAATGGAACCTACTTGAGAGCTTTCACAGTCTCATAGTCTTCTCCAGCAGCAGCAGCATTGTGTTGGCGCCATTTTGGCTTAGTAATGACGCCTGTGATTTTTGGATGAACTGTCCCATCTTCACTAAAGAGAACAATGACATTCCAATCATTCTTTTTCGCCTTGGTGATCTCCGAGGCAAATGTCGACGTTCTTGGCAGAACAAATTTCTGCTCAATAACCCTAAAAGTTATCACACCATGTCCACGATTTTCGTGAAAACCCTTAACGAACCCGGACACATGGGTACGCGTTGGTCTTTTGCTTTCAGTAGCCATGTCGCCCTCCTTTCGTTGGTTAGTGAGTGTACTGGCTAACTTAATACTGCGCGTTTAATAGAAAAAAGTCAATATAATTTCTTTAAAAACCTTTATTTAATTGAGCTGCAACTTTTTCTAAAAGATTAAAAGCTACTTTTGCCATTGGTTTATCTTTATCAAGCATTGGATTAACCTCAGTTATTTCAAAACAACAAATTTTCTCACTTTTTATAAGTCCAAGGATTATTTCTGTTGCTTCTATTTCTTTTAAACCGTTTGGTATCGATATACCCGTCCCACAACTTACAGAAGGATCAAGTGAATCAACATCAAATGAAATATAAATATAATCACAATTAGAAAGAGTCTTTAAAATCTTATCGACAACTTTTTCTGTTCCAAAATCTGTAATTTCTCTAGATGTAATTACAGGTAAATTATATTTATCTATTAAACGTTTTTCTTGTTCTTCATAATCGCGCAAGCCTACATAAAATAAATCTTCAAAATTTATTTTAGGAAAAATCCCACCAATATTTTTTATTTTTTCCCATTCATTAAAAATCTCTTCATTTATATCCCTTACTTTCATTTCAAAATTATCAATTCCCAATGAAGCGAGCACCGGCATACCGTGCATGTTTCCAGACGGTGTTGTATATGGTGAGTGTAAATCTGCATGAGCATCAATCCATACAACCCCCACCCTTTTATTTTTATCAGCCATTTTAATACCTGCAATTGCCCCAATTGCAGAACTGTGATCACCACTTATAACTAATGGAAAATTTTCTTCTTCCAAAATATTTTTCACATGTTTTGCTATATTCTCACTTATATTAAGTGTATCTTTTATATTTTTAGCACAGACAAAATAATCATTGTCTTTCTCTTTTTCACTTATATTTTTGATTTCAAAACTTTCATAACATTTAAAAAAATCGCTTCCAATTTCGGAAGCGATTTTTTTAATTTCATCAATAGCTAAACTTGCACCCGGGATTCCTGCTCCAATATCTGACTTAACTTCAATAATCTTAATAGATTTCATTGAAACTAATTATACACCAAAATCTCTCTTTGCATTTTCTAATAACTGAAGTCTTACTTCTTCAAATGGTTCCTGTCTTAAAACAGCTATTTTCGCCACAATTTCCTGTACTAAAAGTGGGGTATTTCGCTTCCCACGAAATGGCGCGGGTGTTGCGTATGGACTATCAGTTTCGGCATGCATCATATGAAGTGGAACATAGCGAACTACATCGTCATAATCATGGGTGAATGTTATAACACCTGAAAAACTAACAGTGAAATCAATGTCTATAAATCTTTTCGCAATATCTATATCTCCAGCAAAAAAATGTGCGTCCCCTTTTAATTTATCTCCATGTATTTTTTTCGCAACCTCTAACATAGACAGCATATCTTCGTAAGCATCCATACTGCCTTTGGTTGGTCTACCGTGTAACATAAGAGGTTTGCCAACACTCACCGCTAAGTCTATTTGTTTTTGAAAAACTTTTTTCTGTCTTTCTTTCTCTTCATTTTCATTCCAAGTTATTCCTTTTTCATCTTTCTCTTTTGCAAAAAAAGTTTCAATATAATAATAATCTAGTCCACACTCCCCCACGGCTACAACTTTTTCATGTCTTGCAAGTTTTTCAAATGCTTCCCCATCATAAACCTCAAGAGGATTATCTGCTGGATGAAGACCAACTGTTGCGAAAATATTAGGATGTGCGTCGGCTAATGCTATAGCATTACGACTTTCTTTTAAACCAGTACCAACTGTAATGGTTCCGAAACCATTTTGTTTCATTTCAGAAATTACCTCCTCTAAATCAGGTTTAAAAGCTTTATCGTGTAAATGTGAATGTATGTCAAAAAAATTATAATTAGTCATATAGTTCGCTATGGGTCCCAATGTCCACAAATATAAAATAATTTTCTCCTTCTTTCATAAAAAGGGCTCTGTAATCTCCAGTTATATTTATACTTCTTGTATCTGTAAATGGTGGATCAACTGAATGATTATGAAGAAGTGGGTGAAAAGAATCATCGCAAAAAAGTAAAAACCTCTTATCAAATTTTTCCTGTATTGAAAAAGGGAGCTTATTTAATTTCTTTTTGAATTTATGGCTAAACTCTATTTTCATTTATTTTGAATGAAGCCACTGCAATGCCTTTTTAGAGTCTGTAAAAGATGGTGAAATATTTTTACCTGCTTTAAAATCCTTTTTTGCTTGTAAAATACTTTTGATTGTTTTTTTATTAAGAGTCTCTACTACCTCAACCCTTCTTTCTCCTTGGGCTAACTCGTGAACTGTTTGGCTTAAAAAATACGAAAGAGTAAGTCCTTGTTTCTTGGCTTCTTTCATTGCTAATACTTTTGCTTTTGCATCCACATTAAAAATTACTTTTGTAGTCATATATATATTATATATACTTTGTATATATCTGTCAAAAATTATACATAAGCTTCTTTTACAGTAATATCCATAACCTCTTCTAGAATATCTATAAGCTCGGGAAAATCTTTTCCATATTTTTCTTTATATTCTTTAGTCTGAACCAAAAAATGGCTTTCTGTTTCCTCTTTAGATACGCCAAGTTTTTTAAGAGCTATCCCCTTATTTAAGGCATGTGAAATCTTTGGCATTACTTTGTCTAAAGTTTTTATAAACTGAGCTTCTTTTGTATCCAATCTTTCATATTCTTCTATTGTTTTATGAACCCATGGATATACGCCACCTAATTCACCTTCTATTCTTTTCAAAGATTCAGCTTCTCTTATTTCTTTAGCCTCACGGTTTTCGTCTGTTATGTTTATGGAATTAGTGTCCCCAGCATAAGCTTCTACTAAATCATGGACTATTGCGAATTGTGCAACTTTACCAATATCTAATTTATCTTTATACAAAGATTCAACCAAAGCACAGGCACAAACAGCAAGCATGACCGTATGGTCAGTATCTGACTCATACATCTCTCCATCCTCTAGCATAGTCACTCTATCAACTAAAGCAAACTTGAAAGTTAGCCGTGCTATATCAATTAAACCTTTTGTCTTTGGTGTCATAATTATTAATTATGGAAGTCTGTTAAACAGCGGTTTTTCTGGCATTTTATTTTCTCTAATACATTCTAGAATTTTTAAAGAAGTACGAGGCAAATAAGAAGATAAATCTTCTGCTACAATTTCCAGAGACGCTAGGCAGTGTTCTATCATTTCTTTTCCCTTTTCTGTGTCTGTTTTTATAACTTTAAACGGTTCATTTGTAGCAATATATTCATCAATCAAACTTACCTCATGCATAATTTCTTTTATCGATACATTCAAGTCGTATTCATGTATTTCTTTCTGTTGTCTTTTATCTATTGTCTGTTGTCTTACCCCGTTTGTAGTGGCCATTTTCATAATACGACTCGTTAGATTCCCAATTCCATTTGCTAGATACGCAGTATATGCAGTCTTAATTGATTCGATAGTTATATCTCCATCTTCAAAACTTGGAACTTCATGAAGTAAAACAAATCGAAGAATATCTTCAGGATAATCAGTAACATCTTTAAACATTTCAAGAATATCAAATGGATTTATTACATTTCCAATAGATTTACTCATTTTTTGCCCACCTGAGATAATAAACCCATCAATAATAATATTCGTAGTAGTTGGAAGTCCTGCAGCTAAAAGCATACCTTGCCAAATAGCAGACTGCTGTCGTAGATTGTCCTTACCACAATATTGCACCGGTGTACCTTCTTTCCAATATTTAAAATCTCCACCCTCATCAGGCCATCCAAGTGTAGAAATATAACTTGTTAATGCATCAAACCATACATACATCACATGCTCATCATCCCCTGGTACAGGCACTCCCCATGACATTTTACTTTTAAGTCGTGATATAGAAAAATCTTCCAATCCTCTATCCAAGAATGCTTTAATTTCATTAAATCTAAAATCTGGAATAACTAAAGTTGGATTCTTTTCATAAAGTTCACGTAATTTACTTTCAATCTTTGAAAATGCAAAAAAATAATTTTCTTCTTTTATGATTTCGATATCGCGATTTGGATGAATCGGACATTTTCCATTTTCAAGTTCGCTGTCTGTTTTATAAAGCTCACAACCAACACAATACTTGGCTTCATATTCCTTTTTGTAAATATAACCATTATCAAAACATCTCTTCCAAATTTCTTGCGCGGCTTTAATATGCTTATCATCAGTTGTACGAATAAAATGAATGTCATCTGTAATCCCAAGTTTTGGATACAACTCCTTGAATCGTAAAGCATTTCTATCTACATAATCTTGCACATTCATTCCCTCCTTTTCTGCTCCTTCTAAAATTTTTATACCATGCTCATCTGTTCCTGTATTAAAGAATACATCATACCCAAGTGACTTTTTATATCTTGCAATTACATCTGCTCTAACAAATTCCATAGCGTGACCCAAATGAGGTTCAGCATTTACATAAGGAAGCGTTGTTGTTATATAAAAAGGTTTATTCATAAATTATAGTTCCGCTCCAATATTTTTTCTCTTTTCTAAATCATTTGCTAATTCCATAAAAATAGAAGCCAGTGGCACTGAAAGTATAACACCCCAAATGCCAGCCAATTTAGCTCCGACCACAAGAGCGATTATAACTATAACTGATGGGACTCCAACTAATTTATTCATAACCCTTGGATAAAATATGTGGCTTTCTAATTGTCCAATAATTAAATAAATTACAGAAACAGTTATTAGTAGATTTGAACCACCATGAGTCCAAGCAATAAAGAGAGCTGGTATAGCAGAAAAAGTAAGGCCAATCATAGGTACCAACTCTCCAATAAATGCAAGAATTGAGAGTAGTGCCGCGTATGGCATATTTAGAATTAGATTTGGAACATAAACCAAAAGTGCCACAAGTAAAGAAAGCAAAATTTGTCCTTGCATCCAAAGACCTATTTTTTTCTGTGCTCGTGACCATAAATCTTCAACATAATGCTCGTATATTTTAGGAGTTACTAAACGTAAAAATTTCTGTACACCACGTTCCTCAAGAGCTAAATAAAAAGCTAAAACAAATGTAAGAACTGTATTAACAATTCCTCTAAAAACTACAGATGTTGTTGCAAAAAATCCAGTTGAACCAAAAATAGCATCTTTTAATATTGTTAAAATCTGGCCCTTAGAAATTCCTTTTGATAGATCAGAAATTGATACAGATAAATCTTTAAATCCCATATCACTTCCAAAAATACGTACTGAGTCTAGTATTTGAGGTAAGACTTTAACAAAACGAGCTATGTCATCAGCTAGTGGTGGCACAAAAATAAAAGCAACAGATGAGACAATTGCTATTAATGTTAAAAAAATAATTGTAACCGAAATTCCTCTTGGAATACCCCAACTCATCATTAATTTAACAGGCATTTCAGTTGCAGAAGCAATAATAACCGCAACTAAAAGAGCTATAACAAAATCACTGACAAAAAATAATCCTGCAAAAATAGAAACCCAGGCTAAAACTTTTATAATTGTTGAGGTTGGAATAACTACATTAATTGTCTCTTTCATACAGTTATCCTAACATAAAAATAGTTAAAAGTTCATAAAGTTTATGAAGTTAAAAGTTGGAGATGAAAGCGACCCCTTCGGGGTCGCTTTCAGCTTTATAGACTTTATGGACTTTCGACTTTATAGACTCTAGTCTAATTAGCAATTACATGAGAGAGGTCATTTGTGCCCTGTTCTCTAGAAATATCTGTAGTTAATGGATTAGTTATTGTTCTTACTAATGCTTTACTGTCGGCCTCATCAGCTTCTAAAGTAACACTAGATGTTATTGGTGGCATATTTCCTACATGACTCTGAGAAGGCTTTACACTAAGTTTAATGTCATTAAAAACAACTCCTCCAGCTGATATATTTCCTATATTCCATACAACAGTTCTGGTTCTATCGTTATAAGTTACATTTGTTCCCGTAGCAAAAGTCCCTGTGAAAGTTACATAAGCTGGTAATATAAATGATACTTTAGAATTAACTAACGCGTTTTGAGCAGAAGCAACTAAGTGTGCACTATAAGTCGTGCTAACATTTGCTTTTGGAGGCAGTGGTCCACTATTTATAAAAGTTGAGTTTTTATAAGCGGTAGTAGCACTAAACGTAGCATTTCCTTCAACATTCCAAGATTTTGAAAATTCTGTAGCAGAATCATCTTTTGAAACAGATGATGCTTTACCATCAATAACAAGAGAAAGTTTAGGAGAACTATTTCCTTTTAAAATTATAGGGATAGAAATTCTAAACTCTCCTTTACCACCTGGAGCAACAGAGGATAGTTCACGATTAGTAGACGTATTAAATGTAATAGTTTTATTAATTGAATTATAATAACCATAATCAGAAGATACAGAAGATATAATCGGAGCATCTCCTCCAACATTTACTACAATAGAAACATCTCGCAAAGCCTTATCATTTTTATTTTCGTAAGAAACATAGACAACGGCCTTGTCCCCATAGCGGAGATTCTCTGCGCTTCCTCTATCTGTTTCTAAATGAGCATTCAAAGCTAATAACGGAGAAGTTATAGAAATACTATGACCCTCTTGTGAATAAACAACGCCCATCTGATTAACCGCAGACGAAGCACTTCCAACGCTTGCTTTAATCGTATCCACTTCTCCTGGTACACCAGTAAAAGACCCCGATATCGTTACTGTTGACGTCGCACCAGGGAAAACAGATGGTAAAACCCACATCATCCCTTTTGTATTTGGTTTTGGGTCTGATTGAGTCATCTTAAACGTTGTTGGTAATGAAACCGACAACAAACTATCTTTAATTTCTGTTGAAGTATTATTAATAATAGAAATATTAAAAATACCATCTTGCCCTTGTACCAAGGTTTCTGGACCATCTATGTGAACAGAAATCGGAGGAGTTTTCAAAACAACTTGTGTTGTTGTAGGTTTATTAAAAACAGCATTAGTTCCAGCAACTTTATACTCCAACTTAACAGAAATAACTCTAGTTTCATCTGCTGCTCCATATAAAGTAATATTTAAATCTTCTTTCTTTATAACGTTCGGTAATATTGTTCCCAAATCTCTTTTTTCATAAACTTTTTGTTGTTCATCTAAAGCCCCAATACCTTTTTCATAAGAAATTGTTATGGTTGCTTCTTGTAACGGAGAAGTATTTCTATTAAAAACAGAAACACTAAAAGGTGTAGTTTCTCCTCCATCTACATATGGTTTATTTTCAAGTGTTATATCAATATTATCCACAGAAACAACATTTCTAGAAGACAAAACTCTCCAAGCTGTGAAAGACAGTACTGCAAATAAAAAAATAAGTGCGAAAAAAAGTATTTTTGTACCAAAAGAATAACTTGTCTCAACTTCATCGATTGGTTTTATTATTGGTGTAATCTCTACCCAGTTTGTTTTAACCTCTTCTTCTTTACGACTAGAAATCATATGTCTAGCAGTTTCATTACCAACCTGCTTTGGATCATATAGTTTATACTCCAAATTATCAATTTGGTGTAATTCATTATTTTCTTCTGGTGGATTCATATGTGACAGTATAACAAACAAATTTATGGTTACATAAATTTAATTTTCAATTTCCAATTTTTAATTTTTAATGAAATTCATTGAATCTTTATTTTTATGAGCAAGGTAAGCGGGGCTGATTTGTATTTACTTTATAAACTTTATAGACTTTCAACTTTCGACTTATAGTTGTATATCTTTAACGACCTTTCTAATGTGATCCTTAACCGTTTTCTCAGATAAAAGGAAGTGGGTGTATAAATCATCAATATTCCACCCCCTATACTCTTTTATATTTTTTATTCCAATCACTTTTACATCTGCATAACCAAGTTCAACCAACAGAATATAATAAAACAAAATCCTAACTTTTTGTTTGTCATAATTATCAGACTCTCTAAGAAATTCTTCAACTCTATCATAAAGAACAATATGAGGTTCCTCCCCATGTATAAATCGTGAAATTAATTCCGTAACTTCATGAATAATTACAGATGACGCTTTTTGCTCTTCGGCACCGACTAAACGCCAAACTTCTTTTCCTTTAACTAGAGTTACAAGACTAACTGTTCGTGGAAGAATATGAGAACGTAACTTACTTTCTAATTTACGAATACTCTTGGCGTGAGCAATAAGTAAACCAAATTCACGCGTAAATAATTTATATACACGATCATTTTCATTTTGATCAAAAGAGGTTATCACTAAACATTTAGTTGTGTATTTTTCTATGGACATTTGGGGCAACTTATAGTTAACAGTCTACAGCTAACAGTAAATACGAGCAAAAGTGGCGCCTACGGCGCCACTTTTGCTAATTTAATTTAAATCAAAATAAATTTCCCCTCCGCTTGTTTCTGCTTTATATTTTCCTGCCCCCTCTTTTATTTCACTAATTTTACAAGTATTCATTAATACTTCTTTAAACTTTAGAGGAACAGAATAATTAGTCAAAAGAATAATAAAATCTTTTGGAGTTAAACCTTTTTCCTTACGAGCATCCTGAACGGCACGCATTAGATTTCTAACATCACCCTCTATTTTTAATTCCTCAGTAATATTAGTATCCAATAAACAAGCATCTGTAGCAGAATTATCAAAGGCAATTTCCTTAACATTAAGTTCATCTAAAATGATTTTATGATATTCACTTTTTATCTGCTCTTTTAAGGTAATCTTTTGAAGTGGCTGACGAACAGCGATTTTTGATGCAGTACGAAGAGAAAGAGCGACAGTTACTATGTCTCTAACATTTTTCATTTCTTTAATAACCTCTTCATCAACTAATCCACCTTTTGGCCAGCTTTCAAGATGGACAGATTCTTTCTCTCCATTTAAAGCCTTATAAACCATTTCAGCGGTAAACGGCATAACTGGTGCCATAACTTTAGACAAAGTTACAAGTACATAGGTTAATGTCTCATAAGCACGCATTTGGTCTTCTGCTCCAGTGTCTCCTTTCAACCGATCGCGTGATCTACGTGTATACCAAACAGAAATGTCATCAATAACATCTCCAATACCACGTGTCGCTTCATCCAATTTATATGATTCATAACCTTTTGTTGCATCACGAACCAATTCATGCACACGTGACATCATCCAAATATCCAAAACATCATTTGAACTATTTTTTGCTTCAACTTTTTCAGGTTTATTCATTTCATATAATGAAACAACGTTTAGTAGTCGAGAAACAAGTTTCTTATAAACATCAGAAACAACATCATCTCCAAATAGTAAATCCTCTCCCTTAACAACAGAACTAGATAATAATGCATAACGCATTGAATCTGCTCCGTATTTTTCTACAAGAATCATTGGATCTGTATAATTCTTCTCACTCTTAGAGAGTTTTTCTCCAGTGTCTGCCAAAATAAGTCCATTTACTGCTACATGTTTATAAGGAGCTTTATCAAATAACCCAACTCCTAAATTTATAAGTGAATAAAACCATCCACGAGTTTGGTCTAATCCTTCCGCGATAAAGTCTGCTGGATAATTTTTATCAAAAACTTCTTTATTCTCAAATGGATAATGGAGTTGTGCAAACGGCATTGAACCTGATTCAAACCAACAATCAAAAACATCACCTATTCTTTTATAAGTTTTACCATTATTCTCTAATTCTATTTCATCAATATATGGACGGTGAAGATTTACTGCACCTGTTTCGTCACGTGGAATAATTTTATAATTTACTTTTCTTATTTCTGCATTGTTTAAATATAAATTACCAGATTTAATTTGATCACCATTAATGACTTGCTCTTCTGTAATAATCTCAGCTCCGGCAAGCATCATACGTGCAGGCCCACCATGAGTTACAAATAAAATATTTTTATTTGTATATTCCTTCTCACAATCCATTATAAGATTCATAACACGATTCATTATTTCTTGATGTGATTCACCTCCTTCGATCTTATAATCAAATCTTAAATAATCTTTACCCACTTCTCTTTCTAAAGCAGAGACATCTTTCCCATCATATATACCATCACTACTTTCTCTTAATCTGTCTTCAACAATAATTTCCTTTTCACCCTTAACAATTTCTGCTGTTTCTTTAGCTCGAAGTACTGATGAAGAAAATATCAAATCTATATTTAAATCTTTGATAAAATCTCTTTGGCCCACTACTTGAGTTATACCTTTTTCTGTTAAGTGATTATTTTCATCTGACCCAACATCAATGACGTTATTTATGTTAGAAAAAGATTCCCCGTGACGCATTACATAATAAGCATTTTTTGGCTTTTGTTTATTTTTCTCTGCTAATTCTTTCAAAGAACCAATAATTAAAATCTCTCCATTCTCATCTTTCCAAACAGGAAGTGGTGCACCCCAATAACGTGTACGGGACACTGCCCACTCACGAGCCCCTTCTAACCATTTACCAAATCTGCCGTCACGAATATGCTCTGGTACCCAAACAATTTTTTTATTTTCTTCAATTAACCTGTCCTTCATTTTTGGAACATCAACAAACCAACTCGATGTCGCATAGTTAAGTAGCGGAGTTTTACATCTCCAACAAAGTGGATATGAGTGAATTATTTTATGTTTTTCAAAAAGCTTTCCATTGTGAGCTAGCCATTTTATGATTTCAATATCAGCAGACTGTGTGTCATCTTTTACTTTTACTTTCATGCCAGCAAAATCCGTCACATCCGGTATAAAAGTCCCGTCCATTTTCACATGTTTAATTACAGGGAAATTATTTGCTTTCGCTAATTCCATATCTTCAGCACCAAAGGCTGGTGCTTCATGGGCAATACCGGTACCAGTGTCTAATGTTATAAAGTCTGCATGCCAAATCTTCCAAATATTTTGTTTATTTTCAATTTCTTTATCTATAAAATATGGGAAAACTGGTTTGTATGACTGACCAATTAATTTTGACCCCGTGAAAGTTTCCAAAACTTCGAATTTCATTTCCTTCAATATTTCTCCAGTTCTTTCTTCTGCAAGAATATATTTTCCTTCCATTCCTTCAATTGAAACTTTCACATAATTAGCATCTTGTTTAAGAGCAAGTGCAACATTTCCTGGTAATGTCCAAGGTGTTGTAGTCCAAGCAAGAACAAAAGTATTAGCTTCATTTACTAATTCAAATTTAGCCGTAACAGAAAGATCTGTAACATCATGATATTCAAGTCCAACTTCTGATTGAGCAAGAGGAGTCTCACAACGAGGACAAATGTGCATCATTTTATTTCCTTCATAGGCCAAGCCTTTTTCATACAAAGTTTTCCAAGCCCACCAAATACTTTCTGTGTATGTTGCGTCCATCGTTTTATACGGTCTATCCATATCAGCCCATCTACCAAGTCTTGGAATTACTTTTCTCCATTCTTCTTCATATTGAAGAACACTATCATTTGCATCTTTATTAAACTTACCAATACCAAAATCTTCAATATCTTTTTTACTTTTTAGTCCAAGTTTTTTCTCAATTAAATTCTCAATTGGAAGGCCGTGACAGTCCCAACCCCAAACACGGCGAACACTTTTACCGTTCATTGTTTGATAACGTGGAACAGCATCTTTAATTGTCCCCGCCAAAATATGTCCATAGTGTGGAAGACCAGTCGCAAATGGTGGACCATCGTAAAAAGAGAAATCCCCTTTTGCTTTTTCACTTGCAGGAGTTTCCATTGATTTCTCAAAGATTTTATTTTCAAGCCAGAAATTTAAAACCTCTTCTTCTTTTTCTGATATTGTTTTTGGTGTTGGGTTGTTGTTCATATCTATTGACTAATGTTTACCTATAGTCTATAATTAATGTATAAATTGCCGATGGCACTCGAGAGCCGCCCCACAAGGGCGGTTTCGATTTTTATTCCTCTAATAAAAGGATTTCTTTCAATTTCTTTTTTACTTCCTCAAAATCTTTTTCCCCCATCTTTTTTATTCTTCTCTGTATTCTTTTACTACTAAAAACACGTATCTGAGATAACATTGCATAGCCTTGTTCAAAATCATTAAGATCATACCTATGATAAAACTTACTATTTTCTTCTGAAATTATTTTCTTTGTTGTAAAAGGAATACCAACAAAAAATGAGGCGTTCCATTTTTTAAGAATAAGAACAGGTCTTTCAAAAAGCTCATTCTTTCCATCTTCTTCAAAACCAACATTTTTCCCCAAAGAAGTCCACCAAATATCTCTGGTACGAAAAACTGCCGATTCTTTAGAAGAAGAATTTAAATCTTTTTTTAATGAGTTCCAAATATCAAAAGAATCTTTTTGTGTATTTTGTAATTTTTTTTCTTGCATATTTATTAAATTAAAAAATCGCCATTGAAAAGCAACTTTTAACAGATGCTTTTCAAGGACGATTTTTAAAGTCGTGGTACCACCTTGATTCAGGACATTTCTATCCTCTCATTAAATGGGTTCTAATTTCCTTGCGGATTTCTTCCCGTGCTCTGGGGTGATTAGTCCCGTCGATGCTATGTCTTTATACTACAACAAAATTCAATTAGAGTAAATATAAAGAGATTTACATTCTCTCTGGGGCTTTGATTCCTAGTGTGTGCAAACCATGAGCTAAAATCTTTTGTGTCGCGGTTGCGAGCATTACATAATAAGCACTCTTTTCTTTATTATTAACATCAACGATTTGTGTACGTCCATACATAGCATTAAAAGCTCTTGTTAATGAAAGTAAATATTGAACAATGTGATGCGGGCCTAAATCTTTATAAGATTTTTCGAGTGTCTGTCTATATCCAATTAAAACTTGTTCTAATTCTCTTTCGGGATTTTCTACAACATAAGATTCTGTCGTTATATCTACTTCTTTTGCTTTCTCTAAAAGAGTACAAATTCTCGCGTGAGTATATTGTAAATATGGGCCTGAATCCCCTTCAAAAGAAATTGATTTATCAAAATCAAAAACAATATCTCCCCCTGGGGCTTGTTTTAATATAGAAAACTTAATCGCACCCACTGCAATATCATTTAATAATTTATCGCTATCAGAAAATGCCACGACCTTGTCAGCTAATTTTTCTTTTAGCTTCTCAGTAATCATATCCAATAAATCCTCCGCTCCAATTACATTTCCAGTTCTAGACGCCATTTTGCCTGTAGGAAGTCTCATCATTCCATGACCAATATGCACAAGTCTATCAACTAATTCTGGATGAATCTTTTCTGTAACTTTATTTATAACCTTAAAATATTCATTTTGTTCATTTGCCGTAATAACAACATAAAAAGAGGCTTCTGGTAAACTATCTAATTTTTTTTCATAATTTCCTAACTCTTTTGCTTCATATGTTGGAAGTCCTTGAGCTGTTAAAAATACTCTCGTGTGTAATCCATCTTGCTCTCCTTTATAAACAACTGCACCGTCTGACTCTTTAAAGATTTTCCCCATATTTGCTTTCACAATTTCTGCCCCTGGTTCAGCAACTTCAGATTCAAAAATAGTTTTATCAAAAGTAGTACCTAACTTTTCATAAAGCTGATCAAAATACTCTAGTGATAAAGCTCGCCCTTCGGCATAAACTTCCATAACTTTTGCATCAGACCCATCATAAATTGCTTTATTAACCTCCCCTATTTCTATCTTTGATTTTTCATTACTTTCAAATTCTCCATTTGCAAAAGCGTAACACATTCCTAAAAATGAAACTTTATCTTTTAATTCTGCATCAGCTTTTGGCTTTTCATTTTCTTTTTGCATCACACCCCAGACACCCATAGCAACATTTCTACCAATATCCGATGGATAACAAACACGCATCACTTCATAACCACTCGCTTCATATAATCTTGCTGTTGCCTCACCTATAGCATTTGCCATCAAGTGACCAATATGAAAAACTTTAAAACAATTTGGGTCAGTATATTCCACCATTACTTTTCCTTTATTTTCAGAAATTACAACGGCACCTTCTGCAAGTTCTTCAACTTCATCTGTTCTTACATCATCTTTTAAAAAGAAATTTATAAACCCAGGGCCAGCGACTTCTATTTTCTCTACAATGTCCGCGAGTTCCTCTTGTAAAACAGAAACCAGCTCCTCAGCTGCAACTTTTGGAGAAACACCTTTTTCTTTACCAAGAATGAAAGCAATATTAGTTGCAAAATCACCGTGAAGTGCGTCTTCTGGTTGAGATAAAGAAAATGTAGCACCATCACTTACCTTACTTTTAAGAACCTCAAATATATCTTTGTAGGAATTCATATCTCTATACTATCGCATTTTTCTAGAAAAACGAACTTATCAAATACCCACTTTTGTGTTATTGTTGTCCATACAAGTATGCTAAATAAAAGTCTCACAATATTAAATGGAACTGAGGTTGCAAAAGAACACGAACTTGCACTTTCAACTAAGATTTCAACACTTTCTACCAAACCACATTTGGTGATTATTCAGGTTGGGAATAATCCTGCCTCAGCTAAATATATTGAATACAAAAAACGTTTTGCTTTGCGTGTTGGAGCTATCGTGACTCATACACAATATGAAGATAATATTACAGAAGACGAATTAGTTAAAAATATAAATACATACAGTAATGACCCGTCAGTAAATGGAATAATTGTTCAACTTCCCCTTCCTAAAAATATTAGACCGTGGATCATATTAGAGGCTATAGACCCGAAGAAAGATGTTGATGGTCTTACATCTTTTAACCTTCGTCACGTTTATGAAAATAATGAAATACTTTTACCGGCAACAACAAAAGGTATTTTTACTTTACTTTCACACTACAATATTTCACTTGATGGCAAAAATGTGGTGGTGGTTGGTAGATCATCTCTTGTTGGAAAACCAACAGCGCTCGCTTCAATAAACAGAAATGCAACCGTAACTATTTGTCATAGTCATACAAAAGATTTAGCTTCTATTACAAGGACTGCAGATATTTTAATTGTCGCTGTTGGTTCCCCTGATTTAATTAAAGAAGAATGCATAAAAGAAGATGCTGTTATAATTGATGTTGGAATAAGTGTTGGGGATGACAATAAAGTAACAGGTGATGTGATGGCATCTTCGATATCAGAAAAAGCAGACGCATTAAGTCCTGTTCCTGGTGGGGTCGGACCGATGACTATCGTTTCTTTATTTGAGAATTTATTGCAAGCGTTTGAAATGCAAGGATAGTTTCAAGTTTCCAGTTTTTAGTTTCAAGAAAATACAATGGCGGCCACTTCGTGGCCGCCATTGTATTTGAATTACTTTATGAACTTTTAACTTGGACTACTGGCCCGTGCTTCCAAACCCACCTTCCCCTCTTACTGTAGAAGATAAGTCTGCAACTTCCTCAATATCTACTAATTCAACTTTTTGAATTAACATTTGTGCAATTTTTTGCCCATGTTCAAAAACAATATCTTCATTATTCAAATTATGAACAATAACTTTTACCTCTCCACGATATTCTGAATCAACTACACCACCTAAAGTTTTTAAACCTTTAGCACCAACTGATGATTTATCCCAAATCAATCCTACAAAACCCTCCGGTATTTCCATAGAAATACCAGTAGAGACAGCTATGGTAGTGTGTGCAGTTATTACTTGTCTACCGTTTACATATAAATCCATTCCAGCGTCATAGCTATGAGCTCTTGTTGGTAAAACTGCTTCATTATTTATTTTTTTGACAGATAATTTCATAATTAATTAATTGCATTATATATTTCTTCATTAATAGCTTCACGGCTCAACATCACCCCCTGTTCTGAACAATGAATAGTTTTCCAACCATATTTTTGTGCTACATAAATATATGCCTCAGACGCCTTTTTTAAATGATTAATATCTTCTTCGTGAATATCCATCTTTTTACCTTGAGTATAGCTACGATTATTTTTATGATTTACCATTTGCTGACCGAGTTCTGGAGGAACATAAAGGAAAATAGTTTGATCAGGAATTGGTATTCCAAAAGTTTTATATTCAAGATTATTAAGCCACTCTAAATATTTATCTCGCTCCTCTAAATCATCAATTTTCCCAGCTTGGTGTCCCATGTTTGCGGAAACATATCTATTTGCTATCACATATATTCCTTCATCTAACCATTTTTTTATTTCGAAAGATTTATCATATCTATCAAGTGCATAAAACATTGAAGCTCTGTATGGGCCAACGTCTTCTGCTGTACCATATTCACCACGTAAATATTTTGCTACGAAATAGCTCGATGGATTTTCATATTGTGGAAAATCAACCATTTGAACAGGAACACCGTCTGCTTTTAAACGCTTAACCAAAAGGTGCACTTGTGTGCCTTTTCCAGAACCATCTGTTCCTTCGATAACAATAAACTTTCCTTTCATAATTATTTACGAAGAATCGCGTCCATCTTATTTGCAATCTCTACGAAATCTTTCTCTCTTGCTCCACGGGTAGTCTCTGCTGCAGTTCCTAGACGAATACCAGACGGATCCATTACACCACGTGGATCCTGTGGAATCGTATTCATGTTCACAATGATTCCAGCTTTTTCTAATTTATCACTTGCCTCTTTTCCAGATAAACCCTTTCCCCCTGCCCATGTGTCTACGAGTAGTAAATGTGAATCCGTACCTCCAGTAATTACACGCCAACCTTTTTTCTCAAGTGCTACAGCAAAGGCTTGTGCATTTTTTATAACTTGCTTTGCATACTTTTTAAATGCTGGAGTAGAAGCCTCTTTTAAAGCAACTGCAACTGCTGCAATTTGATTATTATGTGGTCCACCTTGGAGACCTGGAATAATTGTCTTATCAATTTTCTTATCCATTTCGCGTTTATCTTTTTTAACAAAAATCATAGCAGATCTTGGACCACGAAGTGTCTTGTGAACTGTAGTGGTCACAATATCTGCATATTGAAATGGCGTTGGATATGCTTCCCCTGCTACCAATCCTGCAAAGTGTGACATGTCCACCATAAGTAGGCTCCCTGACTTTTTTGCAATACCTGCAAATTTTTTAAAATCCACCACTCTTCCATATGCAGTAAATCCAGCGACAATAATATCTGGCTTCTCATCCATAGCAATTTTTTCAATTTCTTTATAGTTGAGCATTTCTGTTTTTGGATCAACTTCATATGGAACTTGCTTCCAAATTTTACCAGTCATAGAAACTGGCTGTCCGTGGGTCAAATGTCCCCCACTTGAGAGCTTGAGGCCCATTATTTTGCCACCTAACGGCACAAAAGCCGCGTAGACAGCGAAATTCGCAGGAGAGCCAGAAAGTGGCTGTACATTCACATGCCACTTCTTAGTGTCCAATTTAAAGAGTGAAAGCGCACGTTCACGAGCCAAAGATTCTATCTGATCAATCACCACATTTCCTCCATAATATCTGCGTCCTGGATAACCTTCTGAATATTTATTCGTAAGAGACGAGCCGAGTGCGGTCAAAACATCATCTGACACATAGTTTTCAGATGCAATTAAATTAATAACTTTCTTCTGTCTTGCTTCCTCCGCTTTGATTAATTTTTCTACAATTTTGTCTTTCATGTGATGGATAATTTACTTTGGTTAATATCTTACTAGCGTAGCATGTTTTAAAGAGAATTTAAAAAGAGGCAAATTAGCTCTACAATATAATAATCAAGCTGTAAATACTGCTTTTAATCTCGAGCTTAAGGTATACTTTGCATATGAAAACATATCACGTAGATGACACATATCTTGATCTCATAGAACGCATAAAAAGTGAAGGCACACAAAAAGGAGACCGTACTGGCACTGGGACTTTGTCTATATTTGGACATCAAATGCGATTTGATTTATCAAAAGGCTTTCCCCTTTTAACAACAAAAAAACTTCCAATAAAATCTATTATTCACGAACTTTTGTGGTTTGTGCGTGGTGATAATAATTTAGGATATTTAGCAGAAAACAATGTGCACATTTGGGATGAGTGGCCATTCAAATCATATTTACAAAGAAATAATTTACCAATGCCGATAGTGAACAGCGACGACTGGAAAACACAGATGCAGGCCTTTGTTGAAAAGATAAAAACAGATATGGGATTTAGAAAAGAATACGGAAGTCTCGGCCCTATTTATGGTTATCAATGGCGAAACTGGCCAACACCAAATGGAGGATATATAGACCAATTAAAAAATGTCATTGAACAAATAAAAAAGAATCCAAATGATAGACGTATGATAGTGTCTGCTTGGAATGTCGCAGACATAGATGAAATGGCTAAAGCTGGTCTTCCACCTTGTCACTGTTTATTCCAATTCTACGTAGCAAACGGAAAACTTTCTTGTCAGCTTTATCAAAGAAGTTGTGATACATTTTTAGGTGTACCATTTAATATTGCATCCTACGCTCTTTTAACTATGATGATTGCTCAAGTGGCCGGACTTACTCCAGGAGAGTTTGTTTGGACAGGAGGAGACGTACATTTATACAATAATCATTTATCCCAAGCTGATGAACAATTAGCAAGAAGAAATGATTTACGTCCTATGCCTACAATGAAAATAAATCCTGCCATTACTGACATAACAGCTTTCACAATAAATGATTTTGAAATTGTTGATTATAATCCACATGATTCTATAAAAGCTCCAATTGCTGTATAAATATGTCCCTCTCTATTATTGCAGCAATATCAAAAAATAATGTGATTGGAAATGAAAATAAACTTCTTTGGAATATTCCACTTGATATGAAGTTTTTTAAAAATACAACAACTGGACACCCAATAATTATGGGTAGAAAAACTTTTCTTTCTATTGGTAGAGCACTTCCTAATAGGAGAAATATTGTTATCACTCGTGATGAGAATTTTTCATTTGAAAATGTAGAGGTTTTTCACTCTATCAATGAAATCGTTTCTCTTTTTAAAGATACAAATGAGGAAGCTTTTGTAATTGGTGGCGCGGATATTTATAAACAATTCCTCCCTATTGTAAATAAGTTATATATAACTCATGTTGATGAAGAATTTGTTGGAGACACAACTTTTGGAGATATTGATCAAAATATTTGGAAAAAAGAAACAGAAAATAAAATAGAAAAAAGTGAAGATAATCCTTATCAAATAAGATTTGTAACTTACGTTCGTTGAGAACCTAGTCGTTATATTTTGTACCATTCCAGAAAAGCCCTATTTCCCAGCATAAAAGTAATCTTCAAACTCGACGATATTCATATCGCCTCATTTTCCAGATTATTTTCTCCTGAAAAATATGATCTTTTTGTAATTGGTAAAATATAACGACTAGGTTCTAGACTTCAGGAATTTTAAACTGCTTTGCAAGCTTCGGACCAGTTTGAATTAAATAATTTGAATTTTTCTGATCATAATGAACCTCAGGAATTTCTGACATTCTTTCAAATTTAACTTTTCCGATTGGCTGACCATTAGAAACTATCACATCTTCAAATGTGCGGACTTCAAGCGTGATCGGTCTTCCTTTTCCATCACCATCTTTGCCACATCCCCATCCTGGATCAAAAAAGCCTGCATAGTGGGTACGAAATTCCCCTGTTCGAGAATCCATATCTACCATTTCACTTGCTAAGTATGGTGGAACTCTTAGAGCTTCTTTTGTTGAAAGAATATAAAAACTATCTTTTCGTAAAACTATACTATCTCCACTTTTTCTAATAGGAACAAACAATACCGAAGAATCTATGCTTCCATTAGGAGAACTCAAGTCAACAACTCTATTTGATCCACGGCATTCATAGCCAACGACGTCTTGTGATAAATCAAGTGTAAGCAAAATTGAACCATCTGAATCTTTCATTTTAAAACTTCCATATGAATATGGTTCACCTGTTAAACAATATACTAACGGTTTTTTTTGCCATTCGTTCTCTAAATCATACTCTTTGAATCTAGTATTTTTATTAAAAAATCTTACCTGACTAATTGCAAAACCAGGACTAAGCAAAACAGGATAAGAGCGAGGTACTACTATTGCCCACAAATCCCCCTTACTACCTTTTGGTAAAGTATCATATCTAGCTGTTTCATCTTTTACTATACGAACATGCAAGTCATGACGACCAGTGGAAGACTTTGGATTACAATATGCGTAAATGTCTTCTGGCAATTCAAAAGTTTCATTTAAACGAACAACATAAATAATGCCGTGCTCGAGTGGTTCCTGAATGGCGTGGCGAGTACCATGTAATTTTTTTATAAGAGAAGGAATAGTCTCCCCTGTTTTAGGTAAAAAAACCCCATCTATTCTATACCACTCACCTGAGACAGTGACATCAATGGAAGCTGGACTAATATTTTTCTCATCGATATTTTTGAAAAATCCTTTTTCAATAAATTCTCGTAATTTCTGTGATGGTAGTGCTCCATTTCCTGATTCATTCATATAACAATATTAGCAGAAATATGTAACTAAAACAAAAAACCACCCTAACGGGTGGTTTTTTGTGTTAATTAAATTAACTAACTTTTATTCCAATACTTCTAGCTGTTCCTTCTATGATCTTCATAGCTTGTTCAACTGTATGAGCTGTTAAGTCTTTTAACTTAATTTCTGCAATTTCACGAACTTTTTCTTTTGAAATTGTTCCAGCGCCGCCTTTTGAGTTACCTTTTGCAACATTAGCTGACTTCATAACCAAAGATGTAGCAGTTGGAGTCTTGATAACGAAATCATATGTACGATCTTCGTAAACATAGATTTTTACTGTCATTCTTCCTTGCTTTCCTTGAGTTGCAGCGTTAAATTTATTAACGAAATCCCCAATCTGAACACCAGCCTGTCCTAGGGCAGGACCAAGTGGAGGAGCAGGGGTTGCCTTTGCTGCCTCAATCTGAACTTTCACGTATTTTGTAATTTTCTTTGCCATAATTTAAAGTCTGGTTATTCTAACACGTTTTTATCTTCATTTCAAGATTAGCGTTTTAGTCAGGTTATGTAATTTAACAATTGTTAATTAAGTAATAATTCGGAACTTGAGAAAAGAAGATTTCAAAAATTGCTTTAGATACAAGGCGTGGGGAGCTGGCGAGCGAAAACGTACTCAGGTGTACGGTGTAGCGAGCCAGCGGGACCCACAACGAAGTAGATGAAGTAATTTTTAGATCTTCTTTACCTGCAAAAAATCAAGTTCGACAGGAGTCTCGCGCCCAAACATATTCACCAACACCTTCAACTTCCCACGTGACTTATCTACCTCGCTAACCTTTCCTTCGAATTCCTTAAATGGACCATCGATAATAGAAACTAATTCCCCTACTTCTACCACTATCTCATGTTCGACTTCACCGGATTTCATTTTATTCAAAAGATAATCAATTTCTTTTTGTGAAAGTGGAACAGGTGTAGTACCAGCACCAACGAAGCCTGTAACGCGGGGTGTATTACGAACAACATACCAACTATTATCGTCCACAATCATATCTACTAGAATGTATCCAGGATAGACCTTTTCTTCAACTTCTACACGCTTAGTTCCTTTAACTTTAATTTTCTTTTCAATTGGAACAACTACATCAAAAATCTTATCTTCCATTTGAAGAGATTCAATGCGCTGTTTTAAATTACGCTGTACTGCGTTTTCGTAACCACTATATGTATGGATTGCATACCAATGACGCTCTCCGGTGAATTCTTGTTTAGCCATAGATTTAGATGTTAGTTTTTTCCGCCAGAGGCGGATCCGCCTCTGGCGGAAGTTAATAGAAATTCAGAATACTAGCGAGCGAGAAGCTTTGCTAATACTGTCTTGAAACCTAAGTCGACTCCTCCTAATACAAGAGCAACTACAATAGATATAACAACAACTAGTATTGTGTAATTTATTGTTTGTGAAGTTTTAGGAAAAGTAACTTGTTTAAGTTCTGCTTTTGTTTCCTTAAAATAAGTGAATAGATTCATAATGTTATTAGTTTGTTTTGGCTAATTTGAAGCCTTTATTCTAAAAAACACCCCCGCGGGCATTTGTTACTTTGTATATTACATTAACTAGTTATATAAGTCAAATTTTGCTGTGGGCCAAATAGCAAAATTTGACCCAGCAACACTGTGTGTAGCTGGATCATAGAAATAAGAAAACATAATCCTAATCATTCAAAATTTCTTTTTATTTTTATCTTTCATTTTAAAAAGCCGTGTCCTTTTCTTGCCACGCCGGCTGGCCGTGGCAAGCTAGAGAATTCGTTCTCACTCGCTACCACGCTCCGTGGCGGTTTTCAAAATGTAAAACTGGGGTTTGGTTTAAATACAAAAAGAAAACCCGCTCACATATGGAGACGCTTGCGGGTCTCCAATGGGGCGGGTTGGTGGCTACATTTGTCACTTCTTGGCGTTGCCGGCAGTCAGATTGCCGTTTGAGAACAAAGATTTGTTCTTGGCAATGGCCGCCGCCAGTATTTTGTTTTGCACCGGCTGGCCGATGTAAACATTACTGGCGTCATCCATGCCAGCGCAGTTACCGACGGCACCAATCGGCTTCAAGGACTAAGGTCAAAGGGTCTAAAAGACCTAAGTGAACTAATCCGAAGTTCTAACTTGCCAGAACGGCAGACGGGTAGGCAGCGTGCCACTTGCGGCCGAGCCAATGGCCGTACCAGGACCACCGGCCATCGCTCCAGTACAAGCACAGGATGTAACGGTCACCGCGCGAGTCCCGAAGGACATCACCATCGAAGGTGATCACACCCTTGACCTTCTTCCATTCCTCGGGAATCTTTTCTTTGTTGTTCCAGAGGTCGAGAAAATGGTCGGCGTTGAGCGGGGTGCTTGCGGTATCGACGAGAATTCGCGTACGCCGGGTTTCGCCGTCGACACTCGACTTGCCTTCCAGCCAGTCCGTCGACAGCTTCACCTTGCTGTAATAATCGAGAAGGCCGAGGGCAGCCGAACGCGGGTTGCGTGCTTCGGCAAACGACCAGCCTTCGCCGATGAAGGCGACGGGGTCGAAAGCAGAGGTGCGGTCAATATGGACAACCACCTTGGGCTGTTCGACACCTCCGTATTTTAGGAAAGCAGTAAACTGTGACCCTGCGGCGCGAGGATTGTCGATAAAGCTTTGCAAACTGGTGCTACTTATAGCCCCCCAATCCGCATTATTCATCAAAATGGCGATTGCGTTGAGAACCTGACCTTGTGAAGGCTTGTTCATTTGTATAACTCCTGAAATTTGGCTAACCACGCACAGAAGCGTAGCTTTACCATGCTAGAGGGCTCAAACGAAAGTTTGTTTACCATAGCTTCAAACCTTTTTCTCAAAGTTTGAGAAGGAATTAAAGCTTGAAGCTATGGTAAACATCAAAAACTGTAAAAGAACGATTATCTGATACAGAATAGCACATTTTGGACTAAAAGTCAATATAAATCACCAAAATTCCTTATTTTACAAGGCAAAAACGGCACCGAAGGTGCCGTTTTTGTGTATTTTCTGCTATCTGTCTTCTGGTCTCTGTATTATCTTCTAACCCCTAACTTCTAACACTTCGTACTGTTGTGCTCAGTATCTTCCTCGCTCTCGCTCGTCGAACTAGTTCACGCTGTATGTAACAGAAACATGTGCCTTGATTACACTTTCCCCTGTTGGAACAGAAACTGAATCCATTGCCTGACTTTTCATTGAAGCACCCATTCCATAGGCAACTGGATAATATCCACCATTATCTTCGGAGTATTGAGTAATAGACCCGAGTGATACACCGAGCGCGTCTGCTGTAGCTTTTGCTTTGGAGCGAGCGTCAGCAATTGCTTTTGCCTTTGCATCAGCGTTTGCTTTATTAATATCATCAACTGTAAATTCTGGGCCACTTATTTCTGTAATATTAATTGCACCTAATGCGCCTAACACATCTCCTGCTTTTTCAATTTTTCTAACTTTAACTTGTACTGATTCACTTATTTCATAACCAGTTATGGTTGTTTTACCAACTGGACAATATCCATTTGTACAATAAGTTGCCTGTGACTCATATTTTGGATTTACTGTATAAGAAACTGTCTTTGTATCTTTTTTATCAATCCCTAATGCAGAAAGTGAAGAAAGTGCCTTTACCATTTTTGCTTCAGCTAACTTTTGAGCCTCAGGTACTGTCTTGGCACTTTCACGTATTGTGAAATTAACAGTTGCAATATCCGGTGCGGCTGTTATTTCTCCAACACCTGAAACTGTAATAGATGCAGAGTTAGATCCTCCGCGACTCATAGTCTTCCACTCAGATAAGCTCATAACGATTGCGAGTAATGCAATTGTAATAAGAGCAACCCCACCACTAATAAAAGTAAACTTTTTAAAATCGTAATTATTTTCCATAGAAACTTAGTTTAACACGTGGGGCAGCGTTTAGCGTACAGCCTGTAGCGTTTAGTAAACACAAGAAATAGTGCCGTAGGCACTGCTTTTGTATTTTCTGTAAACTGTTGACAGTAAGCTGTTAGCTATTTAAAGCCTACCATTAAGGTACATATATATAACAAGAAGAACTATTATAAGTAGAAACATTCCTATAGAAACAATAATACCTTCATCTTCTGTTGTTACAGGAACCTTTTCTAAGTCCACCTCCACGATCTTAAACATTTTCTGCTTATTGATCTTTTCTTTTTCTTCTTTTATTTTTTTAGTTGATTTGTTTACAACAACTTCCCCTTCAGTATCTTCCTCTTTTTCATTTCCATAAAAAATATCCTTATACCTTGAAAATGACCACACATTTGGGGAAGAATCAAATGGTTTAAGTGGCAAATCATCTGGCAGAGTAGCTTTAAATTTTACTTTCTTATTAAGTAAATTAGCTGCCAAAGAAGCAACCAAAGATTCCTTTGGTTTTTCTTTTATTTGATCTTCACCTTTATTCTTATCACTCAGCAAAAGACTCGGTAATTCTAGAAAAGAAATATTATCTTGGTGCGGTAAACTTGGAGTTTCTTGATTAGATTTAAATAAAGCTATAGCTTCTTTTATAGAAACATCATCCCAACCACCAGCACCAAGCAATGTGGATATAAGCCCCTCATTTAATTTAGGATGTCTTTCTTTTAATTGATCTAGGGTTGATTGTATCTCATTAATCTTCATCCTACTTTTTAGCAGCTGGTTTTGAAGTTGCTTGTGTAGCTTGTGCCTCTAATGTGTCTATTGATTTAAGAAAAGCTTCTAGATCAGCATTACCTGGATTACGTCTTAATAGTTCCTGACCGATTTGCTTTGCAGCGCCTGGTTGTCCACCATCTCTTAGAGTTAATGCTAGGAAATAAGCAACGTTTGCATTATTTGGATCTTTTTCAAGAGCTGTATTCAAGTTAGTGTAAGCGTTCTGATAATCCTTCTTTCCATAGTATAGAAGTCCTGCTTGTGTATAAACCAATGGATCTCCTGGTGCATTCTTAACAGCTTCAACTGCATACTTTAGAGCTTCTTCTCCTTTACTTTCTGAAGATTCTAGTTGACTCATCAAGTACAGTGCGTCAGCAAAATTTTGCTTCTTCTTTAGAGCTTCTGTTAGTTGAGTTCTAACACCCTCCTTAGTGCCCGCAGATGCCTCAAGACGAGCTAATATTACGTATAAGTAAGGATTCTCCGGATATAACTTTATAGCCTCCTCATATGACTTTTTAGCTGTTTTATATGCATTTTCTTTATCAAACATAACAGCTAATTCATAAGCACGTCCTAGAGAAACATAGTTTTGATAATTGTCGGGATTTGCTTTTACAGCTGACTTACCTGCATCAACCGCTTTTTGAGCATTTTCCAAATATGTTTTCTTCATTGCCTCTTGGTCTTTGTTTTCCTGTGCAACAAAAGCTCTTTCCTCACTAATAATATACTCTAAATGCCATCTGTAGAATCCATCATATGGATAAATACTTGTGGCCTGCGCAACTAAATTATCAATATTAGCAGTCTTATCTTTTGCAGATACGGCATTTGCAGCTTTATTAAAATACATACCAGCTCTTGACTTATTTATACTCATGTAAGAATACAGTACTAGAATTACAGCTAGAGGAACGAGAACGAATGCTGCTGCTTTATTTGGATGAAAAGCTGTTAATTTTGCCTTTGCAAGACCAAGTCCTGCTATAACCATCCAGGTAACAAGCATTGCGTAAGATAGTGGTATTATCCAAGCTACGATTGCAAAGTAAAGAAGAATTACACCAAGAATTTCAAGAATAGCTTTTTCCTCTGTATCATTTTCCTCGCGATAACTTCTGTATGTACTGTACAATGCAGCAAGACCAAGAAGGATGAATGCTAATACTCCAAATATACCAATAGTTGTGAAGAGTGTGGTAGTTGTTCCAAAACCTTGTTCAAAATCTGAACCAAAGTATTGTGATTCTACAACACTAAGTGGTCTATACAACTGCCAAGCACGAGAGTAGCCATTGGCCCCTATTCCAAACAATCCATCCTTAATAAGAACTTCCTTTCCAACAAGAAGAGAACTTGTTAAATTAGGACGAACCCCGTCATTAGCAGAAATCGCAATAGCCCAAGCTAAGATAACAACTGCGGCAAAAGCTAGAGAGATTTTATAAGCCATAGACAGCTTTGTTCTTTTAACATAGAAAAGCATGGCTATTACAAAGATTCCGATATAGGCAGCTAAAGATGCTGGACTGGTGAAGCCACTGAAAAGATTTGCGAGGAAATTCATAATCTGCCCTGTGAAAAGCATCAAAAATATAAACACAACAGATGCTGTACCTAATATTCCAACCAAAAGCATCTTTAATCTATGTCTAAGTGCTTCTGGTAATGCACGTACAAGATACATAACTGCAACTAGAGATAGAAGCGATACAGCATTGTAAGTATTTAAATATTCTCCGAAAAGAGAAAACATTGGATTACGAGCAAAAACAACAGAGCCCACTACTGAAAGTGTAAATAGGCCATAGGCTAGAAATTCTAACTTAGATATTGTATGCCATGTTCTAGTAATTAAAGCTGAAATAATATAAGAAACAAGCGCTATACTTATTGCTATCGTCATAGTCATTTGATATGAAACTTCTGGCGAAAAACTTGTTTTTGGGATAAAAAACAAAGGTGAGCCAACAACAATAAAAGCTGTTACATAACAGTAAACTTTTGAGAAAAAGGATGCTAATGATTTCATAAAATAAATAAAGTAAACATTAATAATTTATATCCTTTATTATATAACTTTTTGCAAGTAAAAGGGTGTGGACAGTAAATACAAACAAATGATAGAAAAACAAGCTATACTTAAAAGATGAATGAATCTTCTTACGATCAAACAATACAAGAAAGTAATGAGGAGCTAGCAGAAGAAACTCTGACTGTTTTACCTGAAAATAATGCTTATTTTAAGTTACGCCGGGTGGCTCTTATATCAACCGTTATTCTTGTTATTGTTATAATAATAATACTTTTATATTTAAATGGTAAAAGTCTTTACGAACATGGACTTTAATAGATCCCAAGTCCCCTCACTGTATACAGATTTAGCTAGAACTTTAAGTGGGGAAATAGATGCTTCATACCATACACTAGAACAACATAGTCAAGACTTTTCTCCTTGTAAGATATTTCCACACATAGTAGCTTACCCTAAAACAGTGGAGGATATTAAAAAAATAATAGCTTGTGCTGATGAATTTAAAATTCCAGTTTCTGTAAAAGGACATGGCAAAAATGGAAGCGGTGCTGCCTTAGTTGAAGGAATAGTGATTGACATGACAAAATATTTTAATAACATTAAACATTTAGACATGCTGGGAAATATTATAAATGTTGACCCTGGAATTGATTGTAAAAAAATAAGAGAACATTTATCTGGTTGGGGATTAGAGATACCCTTTTTAACAGAACAGAATGACGAAGATACAATTGGTGGTGTTGTTTCCACAAAAAATGTTAGCCCTTCCTCTTTTGAGCACGGAGGAATTGGTGCCTGGGTTACTGGTTTGTCTATTATTCTTTCAAATGGCGAACAGCATATTATCGAAGATGGCATAACCCCAAGTGGGAAATTACTTTCTGTATACCAATCACTATTTCCATTATTATCCAAGGAAACACACATAATTCGTGGCGGTAAACCAGTTTGTCCTGAAGATAATTCAGGTTATAACATATGGGGGCAAAGTATTGGTCCAAGACAACTTATAAATCATATAATTGGCTCTCAGGGAACTCTTGCAATAATAACAGGTATTAAATTAAGAATTGTTCCTAAACCAACATTTAAAAGAACAACACTAATAAGAATCCACGAATACTGGAATTTACCTGATTGTGTTTTAGTTTGCAAAGCAAATGGAGTAGATAATCTTTTTATGTACGATTTATTACTTGAAAACCTTTCTAAGTCTTATGATAGTCACGATAAGGAAATAGTTTCGTCTGACGTACCTCATGTTTTAACAGTGGTTGCAAATCAATCTGGAAATAATGAGAAAGATTTACAAGACAAACAAAAAAGACTGATAAAATCTTTAAATTTACCTGAGGAAAACATTGATTGCATAAGTGGCAGTAATCATCTTTATAATTTTACTAAATATGATCATATAAAAAAATTATTAGATAGTTATAGTGGTCAAACTTTTGTTCCTTGTGTTACGGGTGGTGGGATAATTGTACCAATTGACGACTTACCAGAAACTTTGTTTGACATTGAAAAATACCACAATAGGAATCATTTAATTTTTAACATTACAGGGAATGTTGGTAGTGGCCATATTTCTGTCATTACTTTTATTCCAAATGATATACACACATTTGCAAACAAAGTGATAGAAGTATTTGAATCTTGTTTTTCTATAGCAAAAAAATATAAAGGTAGTGGCAGTTCAATGAGTGGAGACGGTATTATTGGAACAAATTTTCTTCCCCTATTTTATTCACCAAGAATTTTAGAAATATTTTCTAAAATAAAAAATATATGGGATCCAAATAATATTCTTAACACAGGAAAAAAAGGGACTATCGACACATCCTATACAAGACAACGAATATTACCACCTAAAGTTATAAATTAACGACGAACTACTAGATGTTTTATCTGCTCCAAAGGATCATAACTCTCTCGCACTACTTCTCTTGCCCATACACGAAACTCTTTTCCCCATTCCCCTTTTACACGGAAACCAACAGCAATTACAACGTCTGTATTATAAACATATGTCTTACGTGCCACTTCTTTCTTCCCTTCTTTTTGTGTAACCATTAAAGCTCTTTCAGTTAAAGCTTTTGTTAATTCCTTTTCACGATACATTTTCTTCAAATGATCATTTATGGTCGGGACACTTCGTCCATAAATTCTTGCAATTCTTTTTTGAGTACTCCAAACTTCTTTATCAATAATAAATACCCCTTCTTTTACAAGTTTAGGCTGATCTTGAGTGTGAACATGTGGTAGATTAAGATTATTTTTCATATTTACATTGTATCACGCTAATTTTTTTCTTTTTAAATTATTTCTTTACTAAAAGCGCTGCTTTTATAAACTCTGTAAACAAAGGATGTGGGTCAAGTGGTCTAGCTAATAATTCTGGATGGAATTGTGTACCCAAGAAAAATGGGTGAACTGTTCTTGGAAGCTCAGCTATTTCCATAAGATTTTCATCTGGGGAAGTTCCTGAGAAAATAAGTCCTGCTTTTTTTAAATCTTCTATATATTTATTATTAACCTCAAATCGATGACGATGACGCTCACTAATAATATATTTTCCAGAAACTATCTTACCTTTACCTGATTTTTCATATGCCTTACTTGCTACTGTTCCTGCTTTTAAAACACAAGGATAAGAACCCAATCTCATTGAGCCACCATAATTACCATCTTTTATATTTTTCTTTTGAGATTCCATAATATCTATAACTGGATATTTTGTTTCTTTATTTATTTCTGTTGTGTTGGCCCCGGTTAAGTGCGCCATATTTCTAGCATATTCTACAACCATTAACTGCATACCATAGCAAAGTCCAAAATATGGCACTTTATTCTCACGAGCATATTTAATAACACGCATTTTACCTTCTACTCCGGTTTCTCCAAATCCACCAGGAACTATAATTCCACTAACATTAGAAAATTGTTCCTTACAATAGCTTTCAGATTTTTTAATATCACCTTCAAAGTTCTTTGAACTCATCCAAATAATTTTTGGTTTTGCACCCTGAGCAAAAGCTGAGAATTTTATTGCTTCAATAACAGAAACATAAGCATCAGATAAAACAAAATCACCTGTATCAAAATATTTTCCAACAATTGCAATAGTAACCTCTTTCTTAGTATTTTTAACTTTACGGACAAAGGCTGACCATTCACTTAAATCCATTTTACGTGATTTCATGTGCAACATTTTTTCCAACATTTCACTCAACTTATCTTTTTCAAAATTTTCTGGAACATCATAAATACTTTCAATGTCTGGTGCAGAAATAATACGAGACGCTGGTACATTACAAGAAATCGCAATCTTTTCTTTTCTGCGATCATCTAACGGAAATTCACTACGAGCAATAATAAAATCAGCATTTAGCCCATAAGAATTAAGCTGTCTAACGGCGTTTTGTGTTGGCTTTGATTTCATTTCACCTAATGTCCCAGGAATAGGAAGGAAGGAAACCATGATCACAGCAACATCTTCTGGATTTTCTAATTTAAGAACACGTGCTGCTTCAATGAACATAATATTCTGATAATCCCCTATTGTTCCACCGATCTCTATTATTGAAATATCTGATTTACTTTTTTTTGCACTCTCAATTATGCGTGAAGTTATTTCTTCACGAATGTGTGGTACCGCTTCAACACATTTTCCTTTATAACCAAGTTCACGTTCACGTTTAATAACAGAACTATAAACCATACCTGAAGTCATATAATCTAATTCACTAGCGTCACGATTAAGGAAGCGTTCATAATTCCCCATATCTTGATCAGTTTCCAATCCACTATTTAAAACAAAAACTTCCCCATGCTCAGTTGGGTTCATTGTTCCTGCGTCCACATTCAAATATGGATCTGCTTTTATTATATTTACACTGTAACCTTTGGCTTGAAAAATGGTCCCAATAGATGAGGTGGTAATTCCTTTACCAACTCCTGACATAACGCCCCCAACAACAAAGATATATTTGTGGCGCTTCATGTTTAAATATGGCTGTATTATAGCACAAATACTAAATTAGAAATTATTAACCATTTACCGGGTTTACAGCTTCTCCTTTTTCGAAAAAAGATATCACGTTTTGTGCTACCATTTTTGCCATTTCAGCACGAACACTTGCGCGTGACGAGGCAATGTGTGGAGTAAGAACAACGTCTGGAATATCTTCTAAACCTTCTGTAATTGCTGGTTCAAACTCAAAAACATCAAGCCCTGCACCTTTTATAATTCCATTTTTAAGAGCTTCTACTAATGCAACCTCATCAATAACCGGACCACGAGAAGTATTTATCAAAAATGCTTCTTTTTTCATCAAACCTAAAGATTCCTTATTTATTAAATGCTTAGTTGTTGGAAGTAACGGAACATGTAGTGATACTATGTCGCTTGTTTTAAGTAAAGTCTCCTTATCAGTAAATGTAGCCTTTAAATTTTCTTTAAAAAATTCATTCTCTTTAATATCAGAATAAACAATTGGACAGTTAAAACCAAAATGCAGAATAGATGCAACCTCTTGACCAATTGCTCCACCTCCTAAAATTCCAATTGTCTTTCCTGATAAATCAACCCCATTTAAAAGTGTTGGCGACCAACCTGTAAATTTACCAGACCTAATATATTCATCCCCCTCAGTTGCTCTTGTTGTCAATGAAAGAATAAGGGCAACCGCATGCTCAGCCACAGCGCGAGACGAACAACCTGGAGTGTTCGTTATAATAATCCCACACTCTTTTGCATCTTCTAAATTAATATTATTAAAACCAACCGCATAATTAGCAACTATTTTTATAGAAGGACATGCATCGAAAATATCTTTATCAATATGGTCAGTCAAAAAAGATACTAGGGCATCATAAGGTTTTTGTGAAAGAGTTTTTATTAAATCATCTTTAAATGGTGCGTCTTCTGTAATACCAACATCTACTGTATAACCATTATCTTTTAATATTTGAATTCCTTCATCTCCAATACTTCGTGTGATATAAATTAATTTTGACATATTTTTTATTATTACAGGACCTTATGAGCCTCTGCGTTTCTAATTATTTTATCTAATATCTCCACAGTCTCAACCGGATAATCACCTTCGGTAGTTTCCTCAGATAACATCACAGCACTCGCACCACCTGTTACAGCAAAAGCAACATCCGTTACTTCAGCTCTAGTTGGTCTATCTTTTTTTACCATTGAAAGCAACATTTCTGTTGCAACAATCACAAATTTATTTTTCTTGTTACAAGATGAAAGTATTTTTCTTTCAATAAAAGGTATTTCTTCTATTGGATAAGCTACACCTAAATCACCTCTAGCAATCATTATGGCATCTGATTCGTCTATTATAGATTCAATATTTTCTACAGCAATTTTACGTTCTATTTTTGCAATAACAGGAATACTTGCACCTAGAATGGATATATGTGAACGAAGATCTTTAATATCCTCTGCCGTACCAACATAAGACATTGCTATATAATCAACTTTCTTTGAAACACCAAAAATTAAATCATTTAAATCTTTTTCTGTAATAATCTCCACTGCCCCATCAGTAAAATGATGTCCATCTTTTTCTTGAGTACGGGGACCGGATAAATCTTGAATTATTTTAATTTTTTTACCAGTTATATCACTGACTTCTCTAATTAAAGAAATTATTTCACTCATTCCCTCATGTGTTCCCCATGAAAAATTTAATCTAACCATATCTATATATGGTGCCATTTGTAAAAGAATTTCTTTTTTATTTGTAGACGGGCCTATTGTTGCTATGATGTTTGTTTTTCTTTCCATACGATTCTGCGGAATCGTGTCGCGCAACCTTCCTTTAAGGCGCGACCGTATCCCAATTAATTTATTAATCTTTTTCTATATCGCACAATCTTTGATACTTCACTTCACGAACCAGAGGCCCGCGTGCTCCGGACTTTATACCGAAAGTTTTAAATGCCATTGTTATGTCAGCAATCATATCATCCATGGTTTCACCACTTCTGTGACTGACAATACATTTAATTCCATTTTTTTGTGCAAAAGTAATTGTGTCTATTGTTTCTGAAAGTGTCCCAATTTGATTTGGTTTTATTATCATTCCAGTGATGCTTTTCATTTCAATTGCTTTTTCTACTCTCTTTACATTGGTTACAGTTAAATCGTCTCCCACAACAATAATTGAAGGAATGGAGGATTGAAGTTTAGCAAAGCCTTCAAAATCTTCTTCGTGAAAAGGATCTTCTATAGAAATAATTGGGAAAGATTCTACAAGAGATAAATATGTGTCATATAATTCTTCTTTTGTATGATTTTCCTCCCCTATTTTATACAATTTAGTTTCTTCATTATAAAAAGATGACGAAGCTACATCAATAGCAAAGCTAACTTTCTCTGTAACACCACAGACTTCTACTGCTTGAGATAAAAGTTCTAGTGGCTCACGTATATTTTCTGTAGGAACAGCATAACCACCTTCATCTCCACGTGATACCTCCCCATATTTTTCTAAAACAATCACACCTAGCGCGTCTTGTACTTTTTGCGCTATATCTAATGACTCTTTAATACTTTCTACTTGTGGAACTAAATGATATTCCTGAAAAGCTAGTTGTGTGTTTGCATGTTTTCCTCCATTTATTAAATTAAAATATAATTTTGGAGAATTTGTTGAGGGAGTAACATCTGCTAAAGTTTGCATATATTCATAAAACTCTCGGCCGGAAGCTTTTGCTGCAGCCTTAGCAACCGCAATACTTACACCCAAAATACTATTACCACCTAAATTTGATTTATTCTCTGTTCCGTCTAATTTTATAAGTAAATTATCAATTTCTCTTTGTTTAGAAATGTCGAAATCAACAAGAGTATCATTAATTTTAGTATTAACAATCTCCTGTGCTTTACTAACATTCCCCTTACTTGTACCATCATCACGTAATTCAAAAGCCTCATATTTGCCAGTACTAGCACCGGACGGAACCATACAAACACCTATAAAACCTGAGTCTGTGGTAACAGAAACGGAGAGGGTTGGAACATTTCTTGAGTCATTAATTATTTCTGCATTAATACTTTTTATTACATTCATATATTTTTAATTAACTTCTCATCATTAAATAGATATCAGAAACATTACTTCCTGTATCGCCCGTAACTATAGCCTCGCCAATCTCTTCAAAAAGCTCACTATCTTTATTTTCTTCGTGTAATTTTTTTACATCTAAATTTCTAGAATGTATTTTATTCTTAGTTTCAGAATCAACAATACCACCAGCATAAATTGACTTATTATCTATTCCGTCTGTTGCATATGCAATAAATAATTCATTTTCTGAAATCAGATCTAATGCTTCTGCCGCCGTATAAAGATTTCTTCCTCCTATACCACCTTCTTTTTTAAGGGCTATAGAAAGCTCACCACCAGCTAAAACCACACTTTTACTTTTTAATTTAGCATAAGCATTTTTTAGATATACTTCTGGTGTGTCATATATTTCATCTCCTAAAATTATAACTTCATAGCCTCTTTCTTTTGCTTCCAATTCCATTGCACGCAATGCTTCCTTATTTGAGACAAGAGGAATGTTTTGTACCTTTTCAAAATACTTTTCTTCTTTTGGTGTTTCATTTAATCTAAAAACATTTTTTATACTATGTTTATCAAGTATTTTTTCTGCGTCAGCAACAGTTGAACGATCTAGATAAGTAGGACCTGATGCAACTTCTCCAAAATGATCCCCTGGAACATCACAAAAAACTAAGCTCACAACAGTAGCTGGATATAAAAATTTAGCGAGGCCTCCTGCTTTAATTGTTGAAATATGTTTACGTAAAATATTTAACTCTTTTATGTTTCCACCAGATTTTAGAAAATTAGAATATAATTCATTACCCTGATCACATTCAGACTGTGGTAGGCATAAAAGTGAAGAACCTCCACCTGAAACAACGACTATAGCTAAATCTTTTTCATTTAAACTTGAGGCTAGATCTCTTATTTTTTCTGATATTTCAACATTATAAGAAGTCGGTAGTGGGTGTGATCCTTTATATGCTTTTACATAATTACATTCAGTTATATGTTTATCTATAACTATTCCACCTGCTACTTTATTTCCTAAAATACTTTCTATTTCTTGTACTGCTTTACATGACGCCTTTCCGCAACCAAAAACAAAAATTCTACTAAAATCTGCTAATTTATATTTATGCCCATGTACAGAAAGTGTTTCATTTTCCAGAGAAATATTTCTCTTTACTAACAAATTTGTATCTATTGCTAGACTCCCTTTTTCAATAATTGATAAAGCATCTATTCTTAATTTATTTGTAGCAATACTGTCAAAATTAGAGATAATGTGATTCATATTTTGCTAGTATAGCAGGGATAGTTGATAGACAACAGATAGTAGACATTAGAAAATACGAATATATACAAGGTGGCCACTTCGTGGCCACCTTGTATCTCTGTAAGATGTTAACTGTAGGCTGTCTCCTATCCCAGTCTTATGTCTGTATGTTTTTTTGTAAAAGGCTTACTTAATACAGAAATCCAAAAAAAGTTAATTGCATATCTTAAACCAGTCATAATTACACCCTCTTCTTTTAGGCGACGACCTGAAGTATACATAGGTAAACGAAATGTCCACAAAACTTTCCCAGCTTTACTTATTCTTTTAGCAATATCTGTATCCTCACCATAAAATTCAATGGTCGTATCAAATCCACCTATTTTAATTAAAGCATCTCTTTTAACAATAAAATTTCCCCCTTGAAGCATTGCTCCTTTATTAAAAATAAAATGATTTATTGCATAAAAAATATATCCAAAAAAATAAAACACTTTAACCATAGCTCGAGTAACAAAATTAAGGTCGTAGTAAATAAAAGGCCCACTTAATGCAACTAATTTTCCATCTTTTCCAAATTCCTTAAAAACAGTTTCTACCCATCCTTTAGTTAAAATAGTATCAGCATCGACATTCGCAATAATATCACCGGACGAAGCCATAAAACCTGCCCGACGGGCAAAAACTAAACCTTTGTTGTTTTCATCAACTACTTTAACCAGAGGGAAAGCTAGCGCTACTTCCTTAGTATGATCAGTACTTTTATTGTTTACAACAATAACTTCTGCATCATAATTTCCATGATTAAGTTCCTTGAACACGGAATCCAAACAATCCCCTAAAATTTTCTCTTCATTGTATGCTGGAATAACAAAGCTTAATTTCATATATTTTATTAAATTAAAAGATTTCTCATTTTTATATTCTGATAATACATTCCCAAAATACCAACAGTAGAAATGACGTTCATCCATACCTTGAGTACTATTTGTAGACCTTTTATTAATCCATATTTTTCTTGATTAAAAATATTCTCAACCTCTGACCAATGAACAACTGCTAATCTCATTTTATTTTTAATAATTATTCTGTTTAAAAAAACTTCCAGACCATAGCTGGGTAATTTCCCCATATCCTCTAACATATTAATAACTTTGTCTTTTGGTAAAATTCTTTGCCCAGACAAATAATCTATTTTTTTAAATGGGAAAAGCGGCCACGCATTTTTTATATAACTCATAGAAACATCAGCTTTTTCATTTTCTATTGGATCTATTAAATCAAAAATATTTTTCTCACTTAAAAACTTTAAATCAGCATCCAATAAAAAAACATATTCCCCAGATGACACGATTATACCATCAGCAACACTTTTACTCTTTCCTTTATTTATATCATGTTCTACCAACCTAACGTTTGGAAATTTCTTAATAATTTCTTTAGTCGCATCTACAGATGCATCGTCAACAACTATGACTTCAAAAATATTTTTACCAATAAGGCCGCTAAGCACTTTTAGTGTTTGTTCTATTCCAGCTTCTTCATTGTGTGCTGGTATGATACAGGAAATTTTTTTCATAAATCTTTTCTTTTAAGATTTTTATATGCAACAAATAATAAAATTAAAATTATTAATGTGACACCCATAGCAAAGACAGTGTTCTTAAAATAAGAATTGATTATCACATAAAATCTACCAAAATAATACCCAATAATAACGATTATCAAAACTTTAAAAGTCTCAACAGTGGCTGATAATCCTAAGAATTTCTTAAAATCAACTCGGGCAATACCAGCAGCTACCAGTGTCGGTATTATTGGTGCTTCTGTTACTTTTGCAAAAAGAAAAGTTTTAAGTAAATTATTCTTATAATGATTTTCAATATACTCTACTCTTTCTTCATGTAACCCTATATATTTCCCATATTTTTTTATAAACTTCTCTCTTCCAAATCTTCCAATCGCATAATAATTAATATCCCCCAAAATATTACCTAATAATGCCAATATATAAATAAGAATAATACTGACTGGTAATACTCCAGATGAAATTAAAAAGGAGGCTATAATAGTTACAATTGGCCCCTCAACAATCATCAAAGGTAATAGTATATAAATACTATATGTTGAAATTAATAATAAGATATTTTCCATTTTAACTTTCTAAAGAAATCAAATTGTATTCTTTTTTAAAAAGATTTTTTGATATTATAAATATTCCATAAGCAATAAAGAAAGCTGAGAAAACATCAATGGAATAATGAAGGTGTCCCAATATAACAACAATGGCACCAGTAACAGAACATGCTAAGAAAAAATATCTAAGTTTTTTACTTTGCCAAAATATAAAAGCTAAAAGAAATGGATAACCAGTGTGTGCGGAGAAAAATAAATCATTTCCAGAACTCATGGTAAACAAAATTTCTTTAATGTGATGTTCTTGATGCATATAATTATAATACTCAACTGATGGAGCAGATAAATGGGTCATAATCATGAAAAATGATCGTACAAAGAAAAAAACTGCTGTGCTCTCTAAAATAAAAGGAATATGTTTAGGGTAAAATAAAGAAATACCTATTAAGATAAGTACAAAAATAAAAGCCCCTTGGAAAAACAAAAAGGCTACATTAAAAACAGGTAGATTATCTAGAAGCAAATCAGAAGCAACATCCCATGTATTTTTGTTTACATAGGAGCGAGCATAATAATTTAAAAATAAAGAAGCAATTAGCAAAACAACACTGATTAATAAGTGATATAAAATAGTCTTATCTTTCCAGAAAAGTGACTGTCTATTAAAGAATTCTTCCATCAAGAGAGTATACCAGTTATCTATCACGTCTAAAAGATGGCAACTTATAGTAAATACAAATCAACACCTAAGATAAAAACCTTTATTTTATTACCTTTCTAATCTATTCCACTTTCTCTTAAGAGGTTACACTTATTTCCCAACTTTAACACGCAAAGAGTTAAGTAGTGGGAAAAAATCAGAAATAAAATTATAAGCAGCCGCACCTGATGGGCCAATATATCCCGCAAATACCAAAACTAGGCCAAAAGCATTCGTGACTATCCAAATACCAAAATCTTGTACAGAAACCTGATGAACGTTCCTAGCTAATTTTACTATTTTTGGTATTGCTGAGACATCATCATTCATGAGAACAATTTCTGCGGATTCGATAGCAGAATCAGAACCAAGAGCCCCCATAGCAATACCTACATCAGACAATGAAAGGGCCGCGGCATCATTTACCCCGTCACCAACCATAGCCAGTTTATATCTTTTATTTAAAACTTTTAATTTTTCTAATTTATCTTCTGGAAGAAGACCAAAATAATATTCTTTTATACCAATCTGATTAGCTACTGACCTAACAACTCTTTCATTGTCCCCTGAAAGCATCACAATCTTTTTTATTCCTAAATCATATAATTCTTTCACTGTTTGTTTTGCTTCTTTTTTAATTGTGTCGGCTACTGCAAAAAAACCTATGACTTCTTCATTTTTAGAAATAAAAGTAACACTCTCACCTTTATTTTCAAATTCTATTGCTTTATTTTTTATATTTTCTTCAATTAAAATATTTTTTTCAGATAAGAAAATATCACGTCCTAAAACAATAGAGATATTGTCTATTGTTGCTACTACTCCCTTACCCTCAAAAATAGTTGCATTTTCTGGATAAATTTCTATTCCAGATTTTAACTTTGAAAACTCTGCAATTGATTTAGATACAGGGTGGTTTGACCTTACTGAGACAATTCCCCCCAATTTAAGAACTTCGTCTTCATTTGATTTTTCACTAGCATAAACATGTGTTACTTTTAATTTCCCTGTAGTTAGGGTGCCTGTTTTATCAAAAACAAAAACCTCTACATTTCCCAGTGTCTCCAAATGTTTTCCCCCTTTAATAATTACTCCAATTTTTGCAGCAGATCCTATAGCACGCAGATAGCCAAGCGGTATAGCTATAGCTATGTCATCTGCACACACCACAAGCACAACAGACAGGACCAATGCTAAGTTTTTAGTAATTAAAAATAATAAAATAGAACCCACAAACATAACAGCTAAATAAATTTTCCCAAACTTTTCTCCCAAAGTTTGTGTCTTTGGTTTTTCAAGTTCAGCTTTTTCTACAAGGGCAATAATTTTTTCTAGCGTTGTGTCTTTGCCAACATGAAGAGCTTTTACCTCTAAGCCACCTGATGAAATAAAAGTTCCACTAGAAACTTTATCACCAATTTCTTTTCCTACAGGAAGTGACTCCCCTGTTAAAGAAGACTCATTTAATGATGCGGCACCTAAAACCACCTCGCCATCGACTGGCATATAATCTCCATTATCAACCACAACAATATCACCAACTTTTACCTCTTCTGTTCTTATTTCTACTATTTTACCGTCTTGTTTTACTTTTGCTTTTTCTGGACGAAGTTTCAAAAGTGCATCAATATTTTTTCTTGTTTTACTCTTTGTTATATCTTCCAAAATTCTAGCTGACGAAAGCATAAGTGCTATAAAAACAGCTGAGGCCCATTCATTACTTATAATAGAAAAAAACAGAGCGATCGATGCCAGCATGTCCATAGAAGCCCATTCTTTTTCTAATATAGAAAAAACAGCACTTACAAAAACTGGAAAAACACCTAGCAAAGCCAAAGTTATAAGAATAACACTATCTAATTCTGGCAATATACGAAAATAATGAACAAACAAAGCCAAAATCAAAAGTATAGATAGAGCAACATCTATAGAATACCTATTCTCTGCATAAGAGAAAATTATCTTTTTCATTATACATATTATACCAGCTTTAAATTACAATTTACTAAAATAAATAATTTTATGTTGTTATGTTTTGATCATTATGCTCCACCCAAGATTTTAGAAAATCTGAACTACTCCAAAGCTTACTATATCCAACACCAGAAATAACTTTAATATTATGCTCTATACAGGTTTCCCATTCTGGGATAGAAGTTTCGTCAATTCTATCTCCACCTTTTGTAAAAATATGTGGTCGTATTTTCTTTAAAGCTTGTATAACTGTTTGATCATCCTCAATTTCAAAAGGTATTATATAATCAACACCATTAACATAGGACATTATTTCAACTCTAGTTTTTAAATCCATAAAAGGTTTACCTTTTTTATTTCTAAGAAAAGCATCACCGTTAACAATCACAACTACCGTATCACCATATTGTTTAGACTCCTGTATACACGAAAGATGACCTGGGTGAACTGGGTCAAAGCCACCCGAAGTACAAACTATTGTTCCAAGGGTTTGGCGAATGGTCTCAAAATCTTCAAAAGAAATAATCTGTGTTTTCATATATTTTTATCTTAACAAATTTTAAAGAAAAGACTTTATAATTTCTATTGTTTGCTCTGGATTTTTTGTCTCAATAGTCGGAATTCCTGTTTGTATAACGATTGCATCATTTCCTCCAGGAAAAAGACTGTCTCCAACGTAAAGCATTTCAGATACTGGTAAAGAAAATTTTTCTGAAATCCATGTAACTGCATTTGTTTTATTAATTCCCTTTTTGGTAATATCGACTGATGTCATACCGCCAATTACAATCTCATACTGAGGAATAATTTCCATTAATCTTTTTTGTATATCTTTTCTTTTTATTTGATTAGGATCCCATGTTTTTTTAGCAGAAACAGGGGCATCTTGTCCTAATGCAGAAAAAGTAATTTGTGCTCCACGATTTTCTATACACTCACCATAAGAAACTTCATTTTCAAGTATTTTTGTTTCCTCAAGAACCTTGTTTAAAGCACCCGTAATTTCGACGACTTCTTCATCAAACAAAAGAAAAGAGTACTGCTCTACCCATAGATTACCATCAAAAGTCCTGCATTCTGCTGCGTTTTGAGGAAAAGAAAAAAGATTTTTTAAATTTGACTCTTTTGGAAGAAACTCAATAAACTGATTTAATTGTTGTTCAAATTTTGCACCTGAAACAATTGCGACTTTACTAGTTTCAAGTAATCTTGAAAAAACTTGTGCCATTTCCTCACTTACTTTTTGTTTACTTTCGGTCAAAGTATCATCTAGGTCAAATAATATTACTTGTGGTTTCATAATTAAACTTTTTTAAATAATTCTTTTGGTAAAAGTAAATCAACAATTTTATTTAATGAACAAGTTGCCACACCAACCACAGAGTCTCCTCCTCCATAATAAATATAAATAGTATCCCCTTGTAAGGTCGCTCCACATGGAAATACAACATTATTAATTTGTCCCACTTTTTCATAAGATTCCTTTGGCTCAAAAATCGGAGAAACAAGTCTTGATAATAAAATTGTTGGATCTTCTAAATCAAAAAGTGCTGCACCAATTCGATAAACTCCATCATCAGAGACACCGTGATAAAAGAGTAACCAGCCAACATCTATTTTTATTGGTGGTCCAGCTATTCCTACTTTTTTACTATCCCACATACCTGGTCTTGGCATAAGAACTTCAATACAACGATTAAGCACCTGGAGATCACCTTCAAGAGAAGGCAAATAATCTGCACAAATTTGACATCCAATTCTGTGAAAAATAAGATAGCCGTGTGAGAATTTTTCAGAAATAATGCAGGCATCTTTATCGTCAATAGTCTTAGGAGAAATAAGTTGTGGTTTTGACCAATTAGAAAAATTCCTAGCTAAGAAATCTGATACTTTTATACTAGTCAAAGCAACTGCTGGTGGATTAAGAGCGTTATATGCAGTGTAAAGCATATATAAAGTATCGCCGATTTGTGTAATACGGGGATCTTCACATCCAGAATTACCTCTCGGCATAACACCTTTTTTCTCAAAATCTTCTCTTGGTAAATATATTGGTTCTTTAATTCTTTCTGTAATGATTTCTCCATCTTGGCTTATTGCAAGACCAATAGTAGAAGTATTATCAAGTGACATAGCACGATATAAAATATAAGTCGTTCCTTCTAAAATAATGGCCGCAGGATTAAAAACTGCCCTTTCTTCAAAAGAGTTTTCTTTTATTGGTAAAAGAGTTGGATTTTTCGGTGATCTAATTACAATAGACTCATCGTTTTCCTTCATCGTTTTAACTAAATCATTATAAAAAAGAGATGCTCTAGCACAGACTGTATCTGCCCCACCGTAATAAATATCAAGCTGACCGTTTTCTTTTAAAATTGCCCCACTTGGAAAAGTTATATTTTTTACCATTCCATATTTTTCATAAGAGGCTTCAGGAACAAGAATCGGACCCTTCGTTCGTCCAATGATATGGAATTGATTATTTATATCTAATAAAATAGCCTCAATACCGAAAATGCGATTAGCTTCGTCAAAATAATTTTGTATATGTGAATAAATTACAAGCCATCCATCTTTTGTTTTAATTGGAGTAGCCCCAACTTCACAATGGTCATTTTCTTTTCTCTCAAGAATTATTACTGCTTGGTTATAGTTCTTATACCAATTTTCCCAAAAATCTTTATCCCAAAAATCAGAAATATCATTAGCTTGAACAATCACAATATTTGCTGGTGGTTGGTCAGTATGTATGGTAAATAAAGCAGTAACTTTTCCATTCACTCGTTCTGGAAAAAGAGTCATGGCCTTTGCATTAAAAGGAGTTATAAGATGTTTTTCTGTAATCGTTTCTAGGTCATCACTTATAGCACATGCAACTTTAATACCATCTGCTTGAAATGGAATCATTGAAAGGGCTGTATAAAAAATATAATATTTACCTTCAAAAAAAGTTACCCTTGGATCCTCACATCCATATCTATCAAAATCTTCCCCTCTTGTAACAAGAGGGGCGGTTGTATCAAAATGACTACCATCTTTTGACGTTGCTTTTGCAATAATAGAACTATTTATTTGTGGAGAAAAAACTAAGTCCGGCTTTCCAATCGCTCTATAAATAAGAGTAAGTTCTTCACCTTTTCCTTGTATCGGACAACCATTCAACACCGCTACTGATTCCCAAGACCTTTCAGCGTCTGGCTGAAGTATGGGATTATGAATTGAGCGGTGTACAGTATACATATATTTCTAGTTTACCTTTCCATAATTAATAAGCCAATTTAATAAATCGTTTAATGGTGTATGTGCAGCACATACATATTTATCACCTCCACCATAATATACAAATAGATTTTCTTCCCCATCATGTTCTTTTATAATAGCTCCACATGCGTATACAATTCCTGGCTTACTATCATTTTCATACCATTCATCTGGCTCTAACATTGGTAATATAGACTGTGCAATAACTTTATTTGGATTATCAAGGTCAAGTAATTTAGCTCCTAATTTATATTTATGTGGTTCTGTATCTTGATTTGCATGATAAAGAACAAGCCATCCTTTATCAGTCTTAACTGGTGGTGGACCTGCACTACGAATACGTGTATCCCATTCATCTTTACGTCCTCCAGATCTGGCTCCTGTAGAACTTTCAATAAATGGCTCAGTAATACCAACAGAGGAAAGAGACTCTCTGTATTCAATTTCTATATCTGGTGAAATAGAGTGTAGTATCGCAAATTTTCCATCAATTTTTTCTGGAAATATCATCCAATTTTTCTGTATCTCACCTGGTGGGGATAATAATATTGGCTTACTCCAAGCTGACCATCTTTTATTCAAAAAATCTTTTTCATCAATCATTGAAAGTCCTATACGAATGAAATCCCATCCATCAAAAGCATTAAATGTCATGTATATAACACCGTCTAATATAGTAAGTCTAGGGTCTTCGCACCCACCACAACTCCCCCCTGACGGATACATAACCGGATCATATTTTTGAACACCTCTATATAAAAGTCTTGGTTTTTCAAAAGAAAATATAGGATAGGTATCACCAGAAGAAAAATTAAGTCCATCTTTACTTGTTGCATAACCTATACGAGACACACCATCTCCCCCGACAGCACGGTAAAGTAAATGAATATCGCCATTTAATAAAAGAGCTGCTGGATTAAAAACTCCGACTTGTTCCCAAAGTAAATGTTCTCGTGGACTAAGAATAGGATTTTCTTGTGACCGAGTTAATTTAAAAGGAACACGAAGACTTTCTTCTTTTCTTTTTTTAAATTCTCTATAAAAAATTAAAAAAACAACTCCTAAAACAAGAATGATTACTCCTATGAATTCATATGTAAGGACTGCTTTTGTAATTGGTTCGTGCATAATTTATAAAAACTAACTTCTTCCATATTTGTCATCTAATCTTTCAATATCCGTTTCATCAAAATTACCAAAGGCAATTTCTAAAATAACAAAATTTTCTTCTTTTGCTGTAATTCTATGTTCTACATGAGATGATATTGTAAAAGTGTCCCCTTTCCCTGCTTCTATTTTTTCTTGTCCAATTGTAACGATTCCAGAACCAGAAAGAATCTTCCAAAATTCACTTCTATTGTTATGTTTTTGCAAACTTAGGCTTTCGTTGGCCTCTACTGTAATAATTTTTACAGTCGTTTTTTCATTAAGAGTAAAACGTTCAAAATTACCCCACGGACGTTGTTCTTTTTCGTAGGAGGTTAATATTTCCATATTTTGAGTATAACGTGATAAAACAAACATTCAAAGTAATAACTAAATCACTTATGAAGTAAAATCATAAATCTCCTATCAGTTTTTTAATCTCGTCGTCCGTACTCCAGATAATTTCTGAATCTCTAAAAACTTCCCTCTGGAATAAATCTTTTTCTTCTAATTTTGCTAGCTCTCTTAATTTTTCAATAGAACGACAAACTATATTTATTCATTGTCCTTATATTTATAAAAATACTCCCCTTGTGTATATTTTTCTTCTATTTCTAAAGGAAGAATGACCAATACATCAATATCAGAGGAATCAGTATTCATACCCTTTGCGACTGAACCGTATAAAACTATTGCCTTAATATATTCTTGTATATTACAAAACCATTCTTCTTGTTTTAAATCACTTTCAAGAAATTCTCTTATTAATTGTAGAGCTTCAAGTTTTGAAATCATATATGAAAAGTATAGCAGTTACATTGTGTTGCACTGTCGTAGACGGGATTAGAACTGAATTAATAAGAAATCCGTCAGCACGTTAGTAACATTTTTATAGAGATAAAAGGAGGCGCAACCTAAAATAGCAAGTTGAATGGCTGGAGTTATTCCAACATTTAGTATGGGTATAATAGGCATAGATGTTTTATATTTCCATCTTTTCGTGTTTAGGCCATACCATTCATTTACCACAGCAACAACAAATCCTATAATAAGAATCATCCAGCTATACTGACTAATACTTTTAAAATAGAAAAATGGAAAGGTTATTGCAGTTATAAGAACCGCGTCGAAAAGTGAAGCTCGGAAAAGGATAAACTGAGTAATTCTTCCCCCTTTATAATTATCATAAAGATGAGAATGAATATTCTCCCAGATGAAATTTAATGTGAGAGCTAGAAGAAAAATTGTAAGTATACTTAGCATTATCTAAGTATACCAAATCAAGGTGTACTGTCGTAGACGGGATTAGAACCCAGATTATAAAAAACTAGCTATTTCTAAAATTTGAAAATTTGCCGTACTCCTCTAGACCCTCCTTATGTACTGAAAATCTTGTATAAATCTCCCCTCCATCTACTGACTCAATTTTATAATCATTCTCATTAACAATAATATCAATCATTATTTCTACTTGTTTCCTCTTAAACTCTCTTGATTCCATATATGTTTCAAAACTTTCAAATTCGTTAGAAGGGACAAAAGTTTCTTCTAAAAAACCAAAAGCCATCGATGATAATTCTCCAGAGTTAACCAAATTTGAATAATTATCATTATCTGACAAAATAGTTTTTAAAACATCCTCATTAAAACCTTTCATAAGGAGAATTAAGATTGTTTTTGCTGTTCTTCCATTTCCATCTACAAATGGATGAATTGCTGTAATCAAGCTTGATAAAAGAATAGCAACATCTTCCATTGCTCTATTTTGAACAATCATCTCTTTTGCTCCATCTAAGCTTTTTGCAAGTAAACCCAGCTTATCTTCTTGGGTAGGAAAAATATCCATATCACCCATCTTTACACCTTCACCATCCAATAAACCAAACTCTTCTTTTGGTTTATTTCTTAAAACAGAATTAATTACTCCGAGAACTGAAACATACTCTTCATTTGAAATCTCTGTTACTAGTTTTCTGATTGCTTCTTCATCCTTTAAAACATCCTCAATTTTTCTATTGTTAAAAATTTCTAAGAAAGTTAACCTAAGAAAACGTGTAAGCTTTTCTACCTGCTTTTCTCTGAAATTCCCAGGAGCATCATCTCGTTGCTGTTGTTCAGGTTTTAAATTTTTTAAGGAATCCATAATAAATACATTATATACCAGTTCCAACCTCTTATGTAATTCTCTAAAGGGTACCCAAATGTTGTAACTAAAAATCCCCTCGTTTAAAAGGAGATTTTTAGTTTTTATTTGTTGGTGTGTCTTATCCAACTTTCGTTCGCTGTCACTCACTACAGTTTTAAGAACCAAATACACCTATTCGGATTTGCCTCTCGCGTTGCTACGCTCGAAACCTTCACTCGCTCTTCGCTCGCTGCGGCCCGCGGTTCAAATCCGGACTAGACACATGGTGTAAAGTAAAAGACGGCATGAAGCCGTCTTTTACTATTACAAGTGTGCCTATCCGGATTTGAACCGGAACTGAGGGCTCCACAAGCCCGCGTGCTAACCATTACACTATAGGCACCATATACACAATTCGTTTCCGAATTAGGGTTTTACTCTAACACATTTTCTGATTTTTTAGAAGAGTACCACTTTATTTTAATTATGATAGAGTTATGTAGAATCTCGCTCATAAATAACAAAAGGAGGCATTATGGCAAGAATATTTATAACTTTAATCGTCCTGTTTTTATTGCAATCAAATGCACAAGCACAGGTTCCCGTTCCACTGAAGCTTTCAATAGAAAGAGATACACGATATCTTTTGATTATGAACAAGCCCAGTCCTGAAGATTTCAACCCTTTGATTTACAGAGACAACGATACTGCTGTACCTATGAAAATAGTTACAATGACCAGTGTTGAAACTGAATATCAAATCAATAAATTCTTTGAGAATGAAGCATCAAAATGCTCAGGCAAATTTCATTTTGGTGTGTATCCTGTTCCAGGTGGATGCTATCAATCTAAAGATAAAAGGACTCAGTTCCTTGGATTTACAACTTGGGGTAAAACGGAGGTTCTTTTCCGTTACAATTTCTATTCTGTTCATTCGCTCTTTGAGTGAATGCACAACTTTAGGAAACCGCGGCAGTTTACTGCCGCGGGTTTTTTTATTCATATATTTTAAATTCAAAAAGCAGAATCATATGATTCTGCTTTTTGAATTTTGTGCAGGGTATCGTTCTACGCTTGAACTTTTTGAAACTATGTCGAATAACCTTGAAATGATAAGAAGTTGGAATATTTCACTCAAAGAACTGCTTGAAAAGGATCATAATGCTTACGTTCAAA